>QFCH01001191.1_pt1 | contig 34524 bp, 31 predicted proteins | sample 5346071 | NCBI WGS metagenome assembly QFCH01 (sample SAMN09062255, study PRJNA434731) | Human gut metagenome, whole genome shotgun sequencing project. | isolation source: stool timepoint B chromium assembly | host: Homo sapiens | collected 2015
ACATAAGGGTAACCAGATTCTTGTTGCAATTTAGAGATTTCAGTTTCCAAATCACGCGCCTTGATTTTTGTCTTGCGGATATTTGGATTTGCGACCAATTCATCGTATTTTTCAGTGATGTCGATGTAGTTGAATGGCACACCATACTCAAGTTCTACAGAGTACGGGCTGAAGAGGTACATTTCTTCATTTTTACGAGCCAATTCGTAGAACTTATCGGGTACTACAACACCGAGTGAAAGAGTCTTAACACGAACTTTTTCATCGGCATTTTCTTTCTTAGTTGAAAGGAAAGCGATGATATCTGGGTGAAAGACGTTGAGGTAGACAACCCCAGCACCTTGACGCTGACCGAGTTGGTTTGAGTAAGAGAAGCTGTCTTCAAAAAGCTTCATAACTGGTACGACACCAGAAGCAGCACCTTCATAACCTTTGATAGGTGCGCCAGCTTCACGAAGGTTGCTGAGGGAAATTCCCACACCACCACCGATACGTGAAGGAAGGAGTAGCAGGTTGGTAGCGTTGGTGGATGATTTCATTGGCAATATCGAGTCGCAATTGCTTCATCCCCGTCAGCAAAATAAAGGGCGTTAAAGAAGACACGGTCTTCCATGCTTTCAAGGTAGTATTCACCGTCATTAGTCTTCAAGGCATACTGGTTGTAAAACTTATAGGCAGCCATGAAAGACTTGAATTGGAAGTTTTGATCTTTAATAAATTGAGACAATTCTTCCAAGAATTCTGGGCGGTATTTCTTGATAAATGCTGTTTCAATGTAGTTGTGTTCAATGAGGTAGTTGATTTTATCAGTGATTGAATCAAAAACCATAGTGTTTGGAACTACATTTTCTTTAAAGAAAGCATCCAAGGCTTCTTTATCTTTATGAAGCATGATTTGTCCATTGACAGGACGGTTGATTTCGTTATTGAGACGGAAGTAAGTTACGTCCTCAAGATGTTTTAATCCCATAAAATTTCCCTTATCTAATTACAAAAGAAAGGCCTCTAAGTTAGCCCTAGAAGCAATCTCTTCTGGATGATGTACTAAGATTATGCTAATTGTTTCAGTTTTCCTGGTTGGAAACCTGAAAAGACTTCAGTTGGTGTTTGGATAACAGGAGCTGCGCTGAAACCGAGCTCTTTAACTTGATCGATGTACTCTGGTTGCTCGTCGAGATTGATCTCACGATAAGCGACATTGTTGCTGTCCAAGAAACGCTTGGTCATCTTACATTGGACACAGTTGTTTTTAGAATAAACGGTTACCATTTTCGTAACTCCTCTTTCAAAATAGATTACTTTCTTAGTATATCAGAAAAAAAAACTTTGTCAAACTTTTTAAACTAAATCTTGTGCTAAAAAGTTACAGTTTCAAAAACAAAGCACAATATATAGTGTTTTGTCAGAGTGTAAAATTGGGTTTTCATTGAACTATCAAAGTTTATCAAAACAAAAAAACTATATACTGTATATTGGTAAGATAAATAGAAGATTTTCAGCAAGTTATCTGAAAGGAAAACGAAGAAAATAGCAAAAATCGTAAGAACAGGAATAAGTCTAGCTGAGACAATGCTTTAATAAAACAGAAACTGTGATATTTACGAAAAAAAGAAATTTTCCACACAAGATGTCCCAATATTTTGTATTAGAATATCTAAAATATAACAAAAGTGGAAATGACAGATTATGCTGTATTCATAAAAATGGATCATTGGTTAATTTTATATAGGATACTTATGAGTTTCGTATCCTTTTATAAGGAGTATATAAATACAATGTTTGAGAAAGTTCATTTTATGTGATATACTACATGTGATTATAAGATTAAAAAATGGATATCTGGATGCTTTTGTTTGATAGAGAATGTTATCAGATTATAATTAGATTAAATAAATGAAAGAACACAGAATTAGGAGGCGCGTGGTGAAAGAAAATGATGTTATTTTAAAACGGCAATCAACTCAAATATTTTTTAAGAATGGTGATACGGATTTTTTCTTTAATTGGTTGTTAGGAATCGGTGAAATTTTTGGTTTCTCTCATGGAGAGCTTTATTATCTTGCTCAAAGATTGGGGAACTCACCAAAGCCTGATGACTGGAAAAATGTATTTTTATCGCATGTAAACTACCTTGAACAAGAAGCAAGTAATTCAGGATTGAGTGAACAAACAAAGGCGCAGTATTATCTTGCACAGACCTACTCACTTCGCTCGGCAATTCAGTTTACCGATCCATTTTCTGACGAGTATTTACCGACCGTTCGTCAAATGGAGAAGGTGTTTTCTAGTGCAATTCATTCACTAGGTGTACCGATTGAAAAACTAACTATTCCCTATCAGGGTTCTTACTTGCCTGGGTATTATCTTCATAGCGGCGATAATTGTCCAACGCTAATCATGATTGGTGGAGGTGATACTTATCGCGAAGATTTATTTTACTTTGCAGGATATCCTGGCTGGATACGAAATTATAATGTTTTAATGGTTGACCTTCCTGGTCAAGGGAGCAATCCTAGTAGAGGGCTGGTCTTTGATGTGGATGCTTCTATTCCAATTTCATTATGCATAGACTGGTTGGAAAATAGAAATCCTAAACTAAATTATTTAGCTATTTATGGTGTCAGCGGAGGGGGATATTTTACCGCACAAGCTGTCGAAAAGGATCCAAGAATTCATGCTTGGATTGCTAGTACCCCTATTTACGACGTTGCAGAACTTTTCAGAAAAGAATTTGGATCAAGTTTGAAAGCACCTAGTTGGTTAATAAATGCCATTTTAAAATTAGCTGGAAATTTGAATGAATCAGCAAATTTAAATCTTAAAAAGTATGCATGGCAGTTTGGTACTTCTGATTTTAAGAGTGCTATTGATGATGTATTTAACCATGCAAAGATTGTGGATTATCAAAAAATTCAATGCCCATGCCTGTTTATTATGGGAAAGGGTGAGGGTGCTGAACTGCAGCATCAAACTAAGGTAATTTATGAAGCACTTAAATCTAAAAATCAACAAACTAAACTTCAAGTATTTGAGGCGGAAAGTGGTGCGGACGCTCATTGCCAAGTCAATAATCTAAGACTCGCCCATAATGTCGTTTTTGATTGGTTGGATACTTTATTTGAATGGAATCAATCAAAGTTTTAGTTCTACTTATACCACTTAGATATATCTACCTTTTTACTGTTAGGGGCTACAAACTTATTTTACTTTAAGTAGCAAATTGGATAAATTCTCTACTGTTGATGGTAAGAGTAGGTTTTAGAATTTCAGTATTTAGTATTTGATGAAGTCTTTTCAAATAATAGATTTACTGAGTTATATTAATTATAGTTAAATAGTATTATTTCATTATTTACTAGGATTGTCCTCTGATTGGTATTAAGGGAAAATAGCTTTGAAAATTGGAATTTTGAAGGTAATATTCTTTTAATAATTAGTGCCTAAATTTCCCATAGTACCTGTATGATAGAAAAAGAAGCAATTTCATTTTCAGTAAAAGTCCATAAAATACTTGAAAAATTATCTAGAAGGTGATATAATACAGTCTTGTAAGGGTTATCACATATAATCCAAATAAGAAACAATTAAAGGAGAGTCAAACTATGGCTTCTAAAGATTTCCACGTAGTGGCAGAAACAGGTATTCATGCACGTCCAGCAACATTGTTGGTTCAAACAGCTAGCAAATTTGCTTCAGATATCACTCTTGAGTACAAAGGTAAATCAGTAAACCTTAAATCAATCATGGGTGTTATGAGTCTTGGTGTTGGCCAAGGTGCTGACGTTACAATTTCAGCTGAAGGTGCAGATGCTGACGATGCAATCGCTGCAATCACTGAAACTATGGAAAAAGAAGGATTGGCATAAGGAAAATGACAGAAATGCTTAAAGGAATCGCAGCATCTGACGGTGTTGCAGTTGCAAAAGCATATCTACTCGTTCAACCGGATTTGTCATTTGAGACTGTTACAGTCGAAGATACAAACGCAGAAGAAGCTCGCCTTGATGCCGCTCTACAGGCATCACAAGACGAGCTTTCTGTTATTCGCGAGAAAGCAGTAGGTACGCTCGGTGAAGAAGCAGCTCAAGTTTTTGACGCTCACTTAATGGTTCTTGCTGACCCAGAAATGATCAGCCAAATCAAGGAAACAATCCGTGCGAAGAAAGTGAATGCAGAAGCAGGTCTGAAAGAAGTAACAGACATGTTTATCACTATCTTTGAAGGCATGGAAGACAACCCATACATGCAAGAACGCGCAGCGGATATCCGCGACGTTACAAAACGTGTATTGGCAAATCTCCTTGGTAAAAAATTGCCAAACCCAGCTTCTATCAATGAAGAAGTGATTGTGATTGCGCATGACTTGACTCCTTCAGATACAGCTCAATTGGATAAAAACTTTGTAAAAGCTTTTGTAACCAACATTGGTGGACGTACAAGCCACTCAGCTATCATGGCGCGTACACTTGAAATTGCAGCAGTATTAGGTACAAACAACATCACTGAAATCGTTAAAGAGGGTGACATTCTTGCTGTTAACGGTATCACTGGTGAGGTTATTATCAACCCAACTGATGAGCAAGCGGCTGAATTCAAGGCTGCTGGTGAAGCTTATGCGAAGCAAAAAGCTGAATGGGCGCTCTTGAAAGATGCTAAAACAGTAACTGCGGATGGTAAACACTTTGAATTGGCTGCCAACATCGGTACTCCAAAAGACGTTGAAGGTGTCAATGACAACGGTGCTGAAGCTGTTGGTCTTTACCGTACAGAGTTCTTGTACATGGATTCTCAAGACTTCCCAACAGAAGACGAGCAGTACGAAGCTTACAAGGCTGTACTTGAAGGAATGAACGGTAAACCTGTTGTTGTTCGTACAATGGATATCGGTGGAGATAAGGAACTTCCTTACTTCGATATGCAATGTTCCGTACACAAATCCGTGCCCTTCTTCGTGCTTCTGTTCACGGTCAATTGCGTATCATGTTCCCAATGGTTGCACTCTTGAAAGAATTCCGTGCAGCGAAAGCAGTCTTTGATGAAGAAAAAGCAAACCTTCTTGCTGAAGGTGTTGCAGTTGCGGATAATATCCAAGTTGGTATCATGATCGAAATCCCAGCAGCAGCAATGCTTGCAGACCAATTTGCCAAAGAAGTTGACTTCTTCTCAATTGGTACAAACGACTTGATCCAATACACAATGGCAGCAGACCGTATGAACGAACAAGTTTCATACCTTTACCAACCATACAACCCATCAATCCTTCGTTTGATTAACAACGTTATCAAAGCAGCTCACGCTGAAGGTAAATGGGCTGGTATGTGTGGTGAGATGGCTGGTGACCAACAGGCTGTTCCACTTCTTGTCGGAATGGGCTTGGATGAGTTCTCTATGTCAGCAACATCAGTACTTCGTACACGTAGCTTGATGAAGAAACTCGATACAGCTAAGATGGAAGAGTACGCAAACCGTGCCCTTACAGAATGCTCAACAATGGAAGAAGTTCTTGAACTTCAAAAAGAATACGTTAATTTTGATTAATCGAAAAGTCCTTGCAACTCAGTTGCAGGGATTTTTTTAAAGAATTTTCAAGCTAATTTTTCTTATATAAAGTCCAATCTTGAGAAAGTTGTGGTCAGAACAAAAAAATACTTAACTGGTTCATAAAATTCTTGACAAGTTGCAAATTTAGGAGTAAACTATTAACCAGTTAATTAATAGAGAGGAGTTTCTGCAATTTAGAAATGAATTGCAAATAGAAATATTAAAAAAGAAAGAGAGTTTCGATGAAAATTAATAAAAAATACCTTGCTGGTTCTGCGGCAGCTTTAATTTTAAGTGTTTGCTCTTACGAGTTGGGACTGTATCAAGCCAGAACGGTCAAGGAAAATAACCGTGTGTCTTACGTTGATGGTAAACAAACTGCGCAAAAAACGGAGAATCTGACTCCTGATGAGGTTAGCAAGAAAGAAGGCATCAATGCCGAGCAAATCGTCATCAAGATAACAGACCAAGGCTATGTCACTTCACATGGTGACCACTATCATTATTACAATGGCAAGGTTCCTTATGATGCCATCATCAGTGAAGAGTTGCTGATGAAGGATCCAAACTACCAGCTCAAGGACGAGGATATTGTCAGTGAAATCAAGGGCGGTTATGTTATCAAGGTAGATGGAAAATACTATGTTTACCTTAAGGACACTGCACATGCGGATAATGTCCGTACGAAAGAAGAAATCAATCGGCAAAAACAAGAACATAGTCAGCATCGTGAAAGAGGGACTTCAGCAAACGATGGTGCGGTAGCCTTGGCACGTTCACAGGGACGCTACACCACAGATGATGGTTACATCTTTAATGCATCCGATATCATTGAAGATACTGGTGATGCTTATATCGTTCCTCATGGCGACCATTACCATTACATTCCTAAGAGCGAGTTATCAGCCAGCGAATTGGCTGCTGCAGAAGCCTTTCTATCTGGTAGAAGTGGCCAATCAAAGGCGCCTACTTATCGCCGTACCAATAACAACAGTGCTAGCAGCGATGTAGATAGATGGAGCCCATCCTATAATAACCAAGGCAGTGGCTATACGAACACGAACACATCTAACAACAGTAGTGACGATAGTCAAGCAAGTCAAAGTGATGAGGATATTGATAGCCTTCTGAAACAACTTTACGCCTTGCCGCTCAGCCAACGACACGTAGAATCTGATGGCCTTGTCTTCGACCCAGCACAGATTACAAGTCGAACAGCTAGAGGAGTTGCTGTGCCTCATGGGAACCATTACCATTTCATCCCTTATACACAGATGTCTGAATTGGAAGAACGAATCGCTCGTATTATTCCTCTACAGTACAGTTCGAGCCATAGGGTGCCGGATTCAAGACCAGAACAACCAAGTCCACAACCGACTCCGGAACCTAGTCCAAGCCCACAACCTGCACCAACTCCTCAACCAACTCCAAGCAATCCAATTGATGAAAAATTGGTTAAACAGGTGATTCGAAAAGTAGCTGATGGCTATGTATTTGAGGAGAATGGAATCTCTCGTTATATTCCTGCCAAGGAACTTTCAGCAGAAACTGCAGCAGCCATTGATAGTAAACTAGCCAAGCAAGAAAGTTTGTCTCATAAACTCGGAGCTAAGAAAACCAACCTCCCATCTGGTGATCGAGGATTTTACAATAAGGCTTATGATTTACTAGCAAGAATTCATCAGGACTTACTTGATAATAAAGGTCGTAAAGTTGATTTTGACGCTTTGGATAAACTCTTGGAACGACTCAATGATGCTTCAAGTGATAAAGTCAAGTTGGTGGATGATATTTTGGCCTATCTAGCACCGATTCGTCATCCAGAACGTTTAGGAAAACCAAATGCGCAAATAGCTTACACAGATGATGAGATTCAAGTAGCCAAGTTGGCAGGCAAGTATACAACAGAAGATGGCTATATCTTTGATCCTCGTGATATCACCAGTGATGAGGGGGATGCCTATGTAACTCCACATATGACCCATAGCCATTGGATTAAAAAAGATAGTTTGTCTGAAGCCGAAAGAGCGGCAGCCCAGGCTTATGCTAAAGAGAAAGGTTTGACTCCTCCTTCAACAGACCATCAGAATCCAGGAAATACGGAGGCTAAAGGAGCAGAAGCTATCTACAACCGCGTGAAAGCAGCTAAAAAGGTGCCGCTTGATCGTATGCCTTACAATCTCCAACATACCGTGGAAGTTAAAAACGGTAGTTTAATCATTCCTCATTATGATCATTACCATAACATCAAATTTGAGTGGTTTGACGAAGGACTTTATGAGGCACCTAAGGGGTATACTCTTGAGGATCTCTTTGCGACTGTCAAGTACTATGTCGAACATCCAAACGAACGTCCGCATTCAGATAGTGGTTGGGGGAATGCAAGTGACCATGTTCAAAGAAACCAAAATGGTCAAGCTGATACCAATCAAACGGAAAAACCATCAGAGGAGAAACCTCGTACAGAAAAACCTGAGGAAGAAAAACCTCGCGAAGAGAAACCTCAGAGTGAGAAACCAGAATCTCCAAAACCAACTGAGGAGCCAGAAGAAGAATCACCAGAGGAACCAGAAGAACCTCAGGTTGAAACTGAAAAGGTTGAAGAAAAACTGAGAGAGGCTGAAGAGCTACTTGCAAAGATCCAAGACCCCATTATCAAGTCCAATGCCAAAGAAACTCTCACTGGCTTAAAAAATAACCTGCTATTTGGCTCCCAGGACAACAATACTATTATGGCAGAAGCTGAAAAATTATTGGCTTTGTTAAGGGAGAGTAAGTAGTTGTAACAACATTTTCTAACTCCTAAAAACAGGATAGGAGAACTAGAAAAGTTAAAATCGAAAATGAGAACAGAATGTAAGTTCTAGTTCTCATTTTTTTCATGAAAATATGTAAAATATCTTGACATATAGTGTAAATAAAGATAAACTATTTACTAGTTAATTAAATGGTTAAATACTAGTTAAGGAGTAATGATGAAAAAAAGAACATTTCTATTATTAGTGGCAAGTCTGCTGGTTCTTGTCTTAGGAGCATGTGGTCAAAAAGAAAAACAAGAAGCAAAAGGGATGAAGATTGTAACAAGTTTTTACCCAATCTATGCCATGGTAAAAGAGGTATCAGGGGACTTGAATGATGTACGGATGATTCAGTCAAGTAGTGGGATTCACTCCTTTGAACCGTCAGCAAATGACATTGCTGCTATTTATGACGCGGATGTCTTTGTCTACCATTCTCATACGCTCGAATCTTGGGCTGGAAGTCTAGATCCTAACTTGAAAAACTCAAAAGTTAAGGTTTTAGAAGCTTCTGAAGGAATGACGTTGGAGCGTGTACCAGGTTTGGAAGATGTTGAAGCTGGTGACGGTATCGATGAAAAAACACTCTACGACCCTCACACTTGGTTAGATCCAGAAAAAGCAGGTGAAGAAGCTCAGATTATCGCTGACAAACTTTCGGAGATTGATAGTGCTAATAAGGAAACGTATCAAAAGAATGCTAAAAACTTTATCGCTAAAGCCCAAGAATTGACTAAGAAGTACCAGCCTATTTTTGAAAAAGCGAGTCAAAAGACCTTTGTTACACAACACACAGCCTTTTCTTATCTCGCTAAACGCTTTGGTTTGAAACAACTTGGTATAGCAGGGATTTCCCCTGAACAAGAACCAAGTCCGAGACAACTAACAGAAATTCAGGAATTCGTTAAGACCTATAAGGTTAAAACCATCTTTACTGAGAGCAATGCTTCTTCTAAAGTCGCTGAGACCTTGGTCAAATCAACAGGAGTTAGCCTAAAGACACTCAATCCTTTGGAAGCTGATCCTGAAAATGACAAAACTTACTTAGAAAATTTAGAAGAAAATATGAATGTTCTTGCAGAAGAATTAAAATGAGGAAATTATGAAAATCAATAAAAAATATCTAGCAGGTTCTGCGGCAGCTTTAATTTTAAGTGTTTGTTCTTACGAGTTGGGACTGTATCAAGCTAGAACAGTCAAGGAAAATAATCGTGTTTCCTATATAGATGGAAAACAACCGAGTCAAAAGGCAGAGACTTTGACACCTGATGAAGTCAGTAAAAAAGAAGGCATCAATGCCGAACAAATTGTCATCAAAATTACTGATCAAGGCTATGTCACTTCACACGGTGACCACTATCATTATTACAATGGGAAGGTTCCTTATGATGCTATCATCAGTGAAGAGTTGCTGATGAAAGATCCGAATTATCAGTTGAAAGATTCAGATATTGTTAATGAAATCAAGGGTGGTTATGTGATTAAGGTAGACGGGAAATACTATGTTTACCTGAAAGATACGGCTCATGCGGATAATATTCGAACAAAAGAAGAAATTACTCGTCAGAAACAAGAACATAGTAGTAATCACGGAGGAGGTTCTAACGATCAGGCAGTAGTTGTAGCCAGAGCTCAAGGACGCTATACAACAGATGATGGTTATATCTTTAATGCATCTGATATCATCGAAGATACGGGCGATGCTTATATCGTTCCTCATGGTAATCACTTCCACTATATTCCTAAGAGTGACTTGTCTGCCAGTGAATTAGCTGCTGCTCGAGCCTTCTTATCTGGTAAAGGTGGTCAAACAAGCTCAGTTGGGTATCGTCCGTCTACAAATTCTTCTAGTAGCTCATCAGATGCATCGAATAGTAGTTCATATGGACAAACAAATCATAGTAAAGTTGAGACAAATATTAGAGGATGGGCTCCAAGTGTTAGCTCACAAGTGGATAATAGTTATCAAGAAAGTCCAAGTGAAGATGTATCTAGTCTCTTGAAACAACTTTATGCCTTGCCACTCAGTCAACGACACGTGGAATCAGATGGACTTGTCTTTGATCCAGCGCAGATTACAAGAAAAACTGCGAATGGTGTTGCAGTGCCACACGGAGACCATTACCACTTTATCCCTTATTCTCAAATGACTGATTTAGAGCAGAAGATTGCAAGAATGATTCCGTTAAAAGGGCAATATGGATTAAATCAAATTGGTACAGATATTAAACCTTTAGTATCAAGAGAAGTAGTTCATAAGTTCTTAGGACAACCAATCAAAGCTTATGGAAAAGGTTTAGATGGTAAACCTTATGATACGAGTGATGGATATGTATTCAGTAAAGATTCTATCTATTCAGTTGATAAATCAGGCATTATAGCGAGACATGGAAATCATTTCCATTATGTGGGATTTGGAGAGTTAGAACAGTTCGAATTAGATGAAGTTAGCAAATGGATGAAGGAAAAAGGCCAACCTAATGAGAGTGTTATTCCTTCAGAGAATATGGATAACAAAGAAAAACCAAAATTTGATTCAAAAAAAGTGACTGGTAAAGTGACTAAAGATGGTAAAGTAGGCTATGTTCTTAAAGAGAACGGAAAAGAATACTTCTACTCTCGAGATGAACTTGATCTTACTCAAATTGCTTTTTCTGAACAAGAACTCATGCTTAAGGATAGAGATCATTATCGTTATGATATAGTAGACACAGGGATCAAACCAAGATTAGCTGTAGATGTCTCAAGTTTGCCGATGCATGCAGCGAATACTACCTATGATACTGGAAGTTCATTCATTATTCCACACATTGATCATATTCATGTTGTGCCTTACTCATGGTTAGAGCCTGATCAAATTGCGACTATTAAATATGTCATGCAACACCCTGAGGTTCGTCCTGAAGTTTGGTCTAAGCCGGGTCACGAGGATTCAGGTTCCGTTATTGCTAATGTGACTCCTCTTGAAAAACGCGCTGGAATGCAGAATTGGCAAATTATCCATTCTGCTGAAGAAGTTCAGAAAGCACTTAAAGAAGGCAAGTTTGCAACTCCTGATGGATATATTTTTGATCCTCAGGATGTATTGGCAAAGGGAACCTATATTTGGGCAGATAAATCTTTCAGTATTCCAAAAGCTAGTGGTGATTCATTGAGAAATATCAATCAGTCTGATTTATCAGATAAAGAGTGGAAACAAGCTCAAGAGTTGATTGCTAAAAGAATTAAAGAAAAAGAAACAACAAATGATTCTTCTAATTCACATCTAGTTTCTTCAGATAAGAAATCGGAAACAAAGAAAGATGCATCCGATTCAAATAAAGTCGATGAACAACCAAAGGATAATAAATCTCAAAATGAGGCAGATGCGACTAGCAGCAATCCTTCGGTTGAAAAAGACAAACCTAAAGCAGAAGAAAATAAAGAAGATGATTACGATGATATACCAGATTATGGATTAGATAAGGCCACTTTAAAAGATCATATAAATAAAATAACACAAATTGCTCAAATTGATTCTAAATACCTTATTTTTTCAGCAGAAGGAGTTCAGTTTTATAATAAGAATGGGGATTTAGTAACCTATGATATTAAAACTCTTAAGCAAATAAAACCTTAGAAGATTTTGACAAATAATCATCTAGTTGAAAGGATATTGTTCTATTATTGGATAGAATAATGTCCTTTTATTTGTTAATAAAAAGATGAAATTTCCTGTCTAAAAAATGAAGAAAGGATTCTTAAAGTAATAATTTGAGTCTCTTTCACTAAAAATCTTGACAGATAAACTTAAAAAAGGTAAACTATTTACTGGTTAATTAATTGGTTAAATAACCGGTTTAGGAAAACTGTTTAACCGAAAAAAAGAAGTTAAGAAATAGCTTCATCATTTATTGAAATGAGGGATTTATGAAATTCAGTAAAAAATATATAGCAGCTGGATCAGCTCTTATCGTATCCTTGAGTCTTTGCGCTTATGCATTGAACCAGTATAGATCGCAGGAAAATAAGGACAATAATCGTGTATCTTATGTCGATGGTAAACAAGACTCTCAAAAAACAGAGACCCAGACACCAGATCAAGTTAGCAAAAAAGAAGATATTCAGGCAGAACAGATTGTCGTGAAAATTACCGATCAAGGTTATGTGACATCACACGGTGATCATTTCCATTATTACAATGGGAAAGTTCCTTTTGACGCGATTTTCAGCGAAGAACTGTTGATGAAAGATGCCAATTATCAACTGAAAGATGCTGACATTGTCAACGAAATCAAAGGTGGCTACATTATCAAGGTGGATGGCAAGTATTATGTTTACCTTAAAGATGCGGCTCATGCTGATAATATTCGTACGAAGGACGAAATTGAGCGCCAAAAACAAGGTCATACTCATGATGCACCAACCTCTAACAGTGCAGTGGCGCTTGCTCAATCGCAAGGTCGCTATACCACTGATGATGGGTATATTTTTAATCCATCTGATATTATAGAGGATACTGGTGATGCTTATATCGTTCCTCATGGAGGACATTTCCACTACATTCCGAAGAGTTCCTTGTCTGCTAGCGAATTGGCAGCTGCTCAAACTTACCTCTCTGGAACTAGAAAGCAACCAACTGTGACTGACTATCGTCCAAACCAAAATGGAAGCAGTCAAACCACTAATCCAAGTCAACAAACCGAAACACCAAGCAAACCAGAAGAGAGCCTTCAGAGTCTATTGCAGCAACTCTATGCTCTTCCAAGTAATCAACGTTATGCTGAATCAGATGGCTTGATTTTTGATCCTGCTAAGATTTCAAGTAGAACGCCGAGTGGCGTGGCGATTCCTCACGGAAATCACTATCATTTCATCCCATATACAAAGCTTTCTGCATTGGAAGAAAAGATTGCGCGTATGATTCCTTTATCTAGCGACAGTGGGAAGCCAACACCTTTGGAAAATCCAAGCAAACCAGCAGAACATCCAGCTCAACCAGATCATCCTCATGACCAAGACGGTGACCATGGAAGTCAGGATACCAACCATGAAGACCATGACCACGATGGAGAGGAGCATGACCATCATCACGGTGAAGAACATGATCATGGTTTTGCAGCTGACCGTGTTATTAGTGAAGATGAGCAAGGGTTTGTAGTTTCTCATGGAGATCACGCTCATTATTTCTTTAAGAAGGACTTGACTGCAGCCCAAATCAAAGCTGCCCAAGATCACTTGAAAGAAAATCATCAGTCGCAGCACGTTCAACCACTTGCAAAGACTGTGGAAAGTTTCTCAAGAGATGCTAGCGATGAAGAAAAAATCAAGTATATCTCACAGACCTACGGAGTACCGCTTGAAGCGATTCGCATTTCAAATGGATTCTTTGTCTTTGGAAATCCGGATCAAGCTTATGATCCAACCCATATCCATCCCTATGCTGTTCGAAAAGAACATGTTCGTATTCCTCTCCAAACTGGAAATCCAGAACTGGATTTCCTAAATGAACTGTATACAACTGCCCTACGTGATGGGGTATCTCCTTATAGTTTACAGGTAGAAAGTGGTAGTTTTGTGATTCCTCACGGAGACCACAATCACTACATCAAGGTTCAAACTAAGGGCTATGAAGTAGCTTTGAAAAATAAGATTCCGGCCCTACAATCGACCTATCAACCTGGAGCATTTGATGAACAAACAGTTCTATCTAAGGTGGATCAACTTTTAGCAGATAGCAGAAGTCTCTACAAAGACCAGCCAATCATGCAGAGACGGGTTGAACTTGCTTTGGGGCAGTTCACCGAAAATATGAAAAAATTGGCAACAAACTCAACTGCTGGATATCTAACATCCTTGGATCTCTTTGATAAACAGTATATCCATGTGGATCAAAGTGTGGCACCGGTTGAAACTTCACCTTTAGATAAGAAGTACCAAGCCCTTGTAGATAAGATCAATACACTGGATACAGATACTTATGGCTTGCCTAAGAAAGATCTCTTAGTACATTTGCAGGAAGCAAAACTAGCACAGGATGAGACAGAGTTGACTGCGATTGAAGCGAAACTGCAGGCCTTGCAAAATTTCCGAGATCGGACAGGGGTTACAACAGTAGAGTACATCAAGTACTTCTACGAACATGTGTCTGATGGTCGTTTGAGAGAAGAACTTCGGAACCGTGTTGCCAAGTTGACATGGGAACTTTACCAGTCACAATCTTTCCTCAAAGCAACCGACTTGAACAAGTTATTCCCAACTATTTACCAAACTAAGTTAGAAGTAGAAGAAGCTCTCAAAGAAGAACCCGTTTCTACAAAAGTTGGTAAGACTATTCTAGATACGGAAAAAGTAGATAGTCAAACTGCTAAGACCGCCATCTATGAATTCCTAAAAGAACTCTACGGTGATTTTATGCCAGAAGAGCGGGTTAGTCATGTTAAGAAGGAAGAAGTGGATGCTCTCCTAACTAAAGCTGCTCAACTCCTAGCACGTGTCAAAGAAGATGGTGTCAAACAATCCCTAGCTGAAGAAGCAGCTAATATCAAAGCGGCTACTGAAAAGGAAAATGCAGACCTTGACGAAGCTAAAACACAACTTGAGGATCTCTTGAATCGTATTGCAGCGACTATCCAACGAGAGAAAAAAGAAGCAGAACAAGATCCACAAACGGTGATTATCTACCAAAAACTCTATAATATCTTGCTCTCTCTTCACAAGTACTTAGAGGATAACAAAGGATCCGATGCTGACTTTGAACGTGTTGATGGCCTATTTGATCAACTTGCAGCCAAAAGTAGTGATAAAGAAGGCCTCCTCACTCTAGCTAAAGAAATCATTAGCTTGAACCAGGAACTCCGTTCAAAAGCAAGTAAAACTGATAGCCAATCTAAGTCTGAGAAAGGCAGTGAAACAACTGCTTCTCAATCAAGCGAAAAGCAAGAGAAAAGTGAGACTGAGCCAAGTGCTCAACCAAACGAATAAAAAGAAAGACGAAGTAGCTGAGCTACCTCGTCTTTTTTAGTCTTTATAAGCTACAATACCAATGATGGTATCCACCGCACGCTCCATGGTCTGAAGACTCACGTATTCAAAACGTCCATGCATGTTTTCACCACCAGCAAAGATATTTGGAGTTGGGATCCCCATAAAGGAAATCTTAGAGCCATCTGTTCCGCCACGGATTGGTTCGATAATTGGCTTGATACCTAAATCTTCCATAGCAGCCTTAGCAATGGTAACAGGCGTCATGTCTTTCTCGATGACTTCCTTCATATTGTAGTACTGGTCAGTCAGAGTCAAGCTAACGCGATCATTCCCAAGCTCTTGATTCATCTTGTCTGCGATGGCTTGCATAGCTACTTTACGAGCTTCAAAGGCATCTTTTTCAAAGTCACGGATGATATAGCTTGCACGCGCCTCCTCGACACTACCTGACACATCCATAAGATGATAGAAACCTTGATAACCGTCTGTCAGCTCTGGTCGGTCATTCTCTGGAAGTTGATTATGAAAATCAATCGCAAGCTGAAGGGCATTGACCATCTGTCCTTTAGCAGTACCAGGGTGAACATTGCGCCCTTGGAAATGAAGCTCAGCAGCAGCTGCTGAGAAAGTCTCGTACTGAAGTTCTCCTAGCGGACCACCATCAACAGTATAGGCAAAGTCAACGTCAAAGTCATCTGCATCAAATTTATTGGCACCAACGCCAATTTCTTCATCTGGTCCAAAACCAACTCGAATCTCACAGTGTTTGATTTCGGGATGAGCAGTCAGGTATTCGATAGCAGTCATAATCTCAGCAATCCCTGACTTGTCATCAGCACCCAACAAGGTCCTGCCATCAGTTGTGATAAGGGTTTGGCCTGGATATTTCTCAAGGCTCTTGAAATCAGCCGGATCGAGTTTAAATCCAGAATCACCCAAGTCGATAACTCTACCATCGTAGTTTTCGATGACTTGCGGATTAACTCCCTCAGCATTAAAGTCAGCAGTGTCCATGTGGGAGATGAAGCCAATCTTGCGTGTCAGGCTGGGATCATTAGCTGGTAAGGTACCAATAGCAAAACCATTTGGAAGGTAGTAGACGTTTTGCAGACCGACACGTTTCATTTCGGGAATAAGAACATTGGTCGCAAAATCTACCTGGTTTTGCGTACTTGGAGTAGTAGTAGAGTGTTCATCAGAACGAGTATCGACCTTGACATAGGTCAAAAAACGTTCTAAAAGGTTCGGGTAATTCATAAAAACTCCTTTATTTCTCATAAAATAAAGCATAATATTCAAGAAAAACCGATTATGAAATTTCATGACTTTTGAAAAAATATAATAATTCAAATTCAAAAGATTTTCATAGATATAATTGGGTTTTTTAGAATAAAATATATGCATTTGTATTTTATGAGATTTTTTTATTCTTTTTTCATTTTACCATAGAATAGTTTGAAAGACAAAGAAGAATCATACTTTTTTATTTATTAACATAATATAAAATTAATCATATTAGTTGACACTGCGTGAAGTTTATTGCACAATAAACTTGCGAATGTCTAGATTGATATAACAACAGATTCAAAGTATCTTGTTTAAGGAGAATAAAATGAACATTCACTTCGAGTTTAAGAAAGTTCAAATTATTGTACGCCGTTTAGTTACACTGTTAGCTATTCTCTTTTTGTGTGCTCCTATAAGTCTGTTAAATGCAGATTCTACCATAGAACCCCAGACGAGTCTTCATAAAACAATTACTCCGATATCAGGACAGGAAGATAAGTATGAGTTGTCGTTAGATATTACTTCCAAGCTCGGTACAGAGACCCAGACAGAACCCTTAGACGTTGTTCTGGTAGCCGACCTTTCTGGAAGTATGACATATCAGGATGTTAAGTCCTCTAATGGTGCTGTGATTAGTCGGCTGCAAGCTCTGAAAAATACACTCCAAGGCGAAAACGGTCGCCGTGGTTTGATAGATACAATCCTTTCAAACTCTAACAATCGTTTATCAATTGTTGGATTTGCTGGGAAAATAGATAACCTACGTTACAATAGTTATTATCAATGGCCAGCTTGGGCTGGATACTTTTCCGGTATATCCCCTCATGACGATGCTAAGACAGTCTTAAACTGGAGTAGTGATATTCAAGGAGCTAAAAGCATGGTTTCTAGAATGTCTGTTGATAATAGTGGTGATTCGATTGGTTACGAAAGAGGAATAGGTACAGGTACTAATATTGGTGCAGGACTTCAGTCAGCAACAGAATTACTTCAGTCAGCCAGATCAAGTGCAAAAAAGGTTGTTATTCTTTTGTCAGATGGTTTTGCGAACATGTACTACGATACTAGAGGCTATACGATCTACAATTGGAGCAATAATGATGGAGTAACAGAAATAGCTCCATCGTGGTATCAAACCAATCTAAACACGTTTACTGAAACAGTTTCTGGTTATCTTGCTCCCAAGATTGATGGATTTTATTCTATCAAATTCCGCTACTCTAATAGTACAGATAGTATTTCTAAACTAAAAGAGTACATTGGTAGTTATAATTCTTCCATTCCAAACGAAATATTATCCGCTAACAATGAAAGGGAATTGAGAGAACAATTTAAGGAAATCACCAAGAAAATCCTTCCCCTAGGTGTTCACCATGTGACCATCAAGGATGTTTTGTCCAAATATGTTCAACTTCTTCCCGATAACAGTTCAAATATTCGAGTTGTAAAAATCGAAAACGATAAAGAGGAAACCTTGGGATCAGATAAGGTTACGCTGGAAACAAGGAAGAATGAAAATGGTCTGGTCGAAGTAACAGCAAAATTTAATCCTAACTACATTCTTGATGATGGTGTGAAGTACGCCCTCAAATTTACTGTTACATCAAGTCAAGATGCCTTAGATGCCATTGCTGGTGATAAAAAACTAGAGGCCGGTGATGCTGAAGGTTCTGATGTCAATAAACTCTACTCCAATAAAGGTGCCAGTGTCACCTATTCCTATGGAATAGGCACCTACCAAACCAAGACCAAAGAATACTCTGACAACCCAACCTTTAAGCCTTCAGATCCATTAACGGTACCAGTGGAAGTTGAATGGCAAGGTGTGACGGGTGCGAGAACTGTCATTACAGCTGATCAACCGAGTAATGTTGAACTGAAACTGGTTCAAAAGAACAAGAATGGAGGTCCTGATAATCAAGACTATCGAAAGACCAATGTGACTGTTGAAAAAAATAAATCTAATGAAACGAGGAACTTTGAAAAAGTTGCCAAAGGATATCAATACGATTTAATTGCACCGGACGTCCCAGCCTTTACCAAAGAAATAAAAAATGTTGGTACAGAAACTAAACCATCCTTCAAGGTAATCTATAAACAATTGCCAAGTCTGACGATTAAGAAAGTGTTGGAAGCTGAAAGTAACTTGAACAAGGAGTTTTGGATTAAGGTAAAACTAACCTCTCCTGATTCTACGCCATTGAATGGAACTTTTGGTGAGATAAATGTTGTGAATGGTGAAGCGAAGATTCGTGTTGACAAACGAAAGCGTTGGAAAGGTATTCTAAGCTATCTTCCTCGAGGAACTCATTACAAAGTTGAAGAAGAAGCCACATCAACGAACGGTTACCACGTTACATATGAGAATCAAGAGGGCGATCTGAATAAAGACGAGACCAGTACTGTCACGAACCACAAGCTTCCAAGTTTATCAGTCACAAAAAAAGTTACAGGCGTATTTGCCAACCTATTAAAATCCTTCAAGATTACCATTAACATCAGGGATGCTCAGAACAGTCCATTGAATGGAACTTATAATGCAACGGTGAATAATAAAAGAACCCCTCTGCAATTTACGAATGGTCGAGCGTCTATTGATCTCAACAAAGATCAAACCATAAAAATTGATGGACTTCCACTCGATAGTCACTATACCGTAGAAGAGGAATCAAGCTCTTCGCTTGGATATCAGGTTTCTTATGAAAATCAAGAAGGTAAACTGGATGGGGACAAGTCTGCGACAGTCACGAATAATAAGAATAGTGTACCTGAAACCGGAGTTGATTTCCTCAGCAGTACACTCGTGTTAGGAATAATCCTTCCTCTAGGAGGAATCTTCTTTACAATCCTACTCGGATATCTAGTGGTACATAGGAGAAAATAATGCTACTTAAAAAGAAATATAAGAAAACAGTAACACAAGTCAATCGGGATAAGTCTCCGCCGAGTGTATGGGGAGATATCCTCTACTTAGTCAGTAAGCTTCTGATGGTTGGGTTTGTACTGGCCACCCTTTACTTTTTTGTCTTTGGACTATTGAGATACAATGACGATGGCATGAAGCCAGCCTTAAAAGATGGCGACTTGGTTGTCTATTATAGGTTGGATAAACGTTATTCGATTGGTGATCTGCTCGTCTATAGTTATAAGGGTAAGGAAAGAGTGGCGCGTGTCATTGCAACCGAAGGAAGTACGATCGATATAAACGAAAATGGTCTCATCATCAACGGTTCTCCTCAGCAAGAGCAGGATATCTACAAAGAAACGCTGCTCTATAAGGAAGGGGCTACCTTCCCAATGAAAGTCCCAGCAGGACAACTCTTTGTCCTCGGAGACAATCGAACAACGGCTGTAGATAGTCGTGCTTTTGGAACCATTCCTATACAGGATACCCATGGTAAGGTGGTAACAGTCCTAAGGCGACGGGGCTTTTGATGACAATTTATGAAAAAAGAAATTTAAAAATAAAAGGAATAATCATGAAAAAAACATTTTTGAAAAAATTAGTTACTGCAAGTATTGCAGCTGTAACCGCCTTGTCGGTCTTTAGAGGAGTGCCAACATTTGCGGATGATAATGATGTGGCAACTGCCAAAGCAAATGGTGAAACAAGTGCAAAAGTTTCTATTAATAAGGTATTGAATATTGCGGAAGGAATTACAACACCTGAAGCAACCTTTACATTTACTTTCACCCCTAAAACTGGTACATCATCAAATGGTGCACCTTATGAAACGATTGATTCTTCTAATGGTCAAATTACAGATAAAAATGTATCTTATTCTGGAACAGACGTTTTAGCAACTGGCCAAACTAACATTAAGAAAGAAACCGGCGATATTTTTAGAGAAGTGAACTATACACATGCTGGTGAATATGTCTATACTGTTGCTGAAAAACAAAATGTTGGTTGGAAAGTTATTCAAAAAAATGGTTCACCTATTGATTTTATGACATATGATAATCGCAACTATGAAATGCACGTTATTGTTAAGAACAAAACTACAGGAGGAACATATATTTCTTCTGTGTATTTTAAACAAGTATCCCCAAGTGTGAATGGTAAAGTAAAACCATCTGAAAGTGGAACTACTTACAAATATGATCTTTTCACTAACATCTATCGTAAAAATGCTGGTAAAATTACAGATCCAAATGAACCAAACCCTAATAAACCAAATGTTTCAAAAGTTGACCCAAATGCTAAATCTTTAGTAATTAAAAAAGTTGTGTCAGGTGCTACTGCAGATAAATCAAAAGATTTTACTTTCAAGCTTACTTTCACAAAAGCATCTACAGAAACTTCACAATCAATCACTGGTAAAATCGGTGAAACCTCAAAAACATTTGTCTATGGTCAAGAAACGACTATAACACTACGTCACGATCAATCTTTAGTGTTTGACACAATTCCTGCTGGTACTCGTTATAAATTGGTTGAAACTGGATCTCAAGGTTACACAGCTTCAGCTGCATATAAGGAGAACGGAGCATCAAAAAATCAAGCTGGTACAGTTTCTACAAATTTCACTCAAGATAGTATCCTTATTGGTGAAAAACCAAACGATAACACTATCACAAATAGCTTACCAGACGTTACCCCTACTGGTCTCTTGATTGACAACCTTCCTTTCATCTTGATGATTGGTCTTGGTTTGGCTGGATTTGTTGTTTTGTCTAAAAAACGCAGACAAGCTTAGGCAACTGGTTTGACCGATGAAAATCAAGCGTGAGAAACCAAAAAGGAGTTTGTCTAGGCGTCTGGTCCTTGCTGTAGATGCATTGATGAATCATATCTTGCTCCTCTTGACAGCCTTAGTCTTTCTCTTTGGTTTCTACGCCCTTTGGGATGCCAATCAGGTTTATTCTCAGGCTTCATCAAGTGAGTATGAGGCCTATAGACCAGTGAGTACCACTGAGAAGGATGAGCTTGCTAGTTTTTCTGGCTTTCACAAGCTACAGCAAGTCAATCCAGAGGTTATCGGTTGGATCAATGTCTATGGCACCAATATCGACTATCCCTTAGTCCAAGCCAAAGACAATGAAAAATACCTGAACAAGGATTCCAAGGGAGAATTTGCAGCTACAGGAGCTATTTTCCTTGAGGCTCGAAATGAATCCAAGTTCGAAGACTTTAATACCATCATCTACGGGCACCATGTAGAAAATGGGGTTATGTTTGGAGATGTAGCAAAGTTTTCTGATAAGGAATTCTTTGACCAGCATCGCTACGGTAGTATTTACTATAATGGCGTTGAAAAAGGTCTTGAGATCTTTGAAATGCTCGAGGTAGACGCCTATGACTTTAACATCTATGATCCAGGTATTAATGGAGATGATCGGCGCCAAGAATATATCGATCACGTACTCTCGGTTGCCATCCACAAGCGAGATATCACACTGGGGCCAAATGACCATATCATCCTTCTCAGTACCTGTTTCCTAGACGTAACAAATGGAAGACATATCGTAGTTGCCAAGATTACGGATACAGTTCCAAAGAACACCTTCCATACGAAAAAATCAAAACCATTTCCTTACAGTGTCTTTGATGATTCGTCGCTCGGACGATTTCTCTCATCGATTCCTTTGTGGATATGGTACATCATCTTATTTATCTTGCTCTTGCTATTGATCTTCTTGCTCATCATCCTCTATTTGATCTTGCGTCGTAGAAGAGAAGCAAAGGAAGAAGGAGCAGATACCATTACTGACTAAACTACCAATAAAAGAGAAAGGGACAGCCTCTCTTGCTCTTTTATTTTCAAGGCTAGAAAGGAGAAAGGAGAAAGAAGGAAATATGAAAACAAGTACAAGTCACAAAACCATAAAGGTCATTCTATCCCTCTTTCTAGCTTTTTTCTGTCTTTATGCAGCTGATAGAGTTCTTGCGAGTGACTACGATCATTATAATCCCATTGAAAAGGATGCCAGCAGTACGGGCTTTGAAACCTTGCAGCACCTGAACAAGGAAGTCTGTGGTTGGATTAGCCTCGATGGGACCAAGGTAGACTATCCCCTCTTGCAGAGTCAGGACAATGTCAAATACCTTGATCGCAATGCTTTTGGCGATTATACTGTGTCAGGTTCTATATTCCTAGACTATCGTTTCAATCCCAACTTTACTGACTTTAACACCATCATCTATGGTCACTCCATGGCTTCTGGTGCTATGTTTGGGGAGATTCAAAAATTTGCGGATCAAGATTTTTTTGAAAAGCATCGCTATGGTTCTATCTACTACAATGGTCGAGAACGTGGTCTGGAGATATTTGGGATTTTAGAAGTGGATGCCTATGATACGGAGATTTACCGAACTTTGAGTTCCAACGATGAGGAACACCAGGCTTACTATCAATATCTGCTAAGTAAAGCCAAGTACAAGCGAGATGTTTCGCTGACTTCAACGGACAAGATCGTTCTGTTAAGTACCTGTTTCCTTAATATTACCAACGGAAGACATATCCTCTTAGCAAAAATAACGGATGCACCAGTAAAAGCAGCTCAGGATAAAAGTGGAGAAGCTGTAGGAACACGGTATTTCGATCACGGAATTCCCAGCCATTGGATTTATATCCTAGCCTTTCTACTCCTTATTATCGTCCTCTTACTTCTTATCCTCATCATCCTAATCATGAGACGAGATAAAAAGACTAAAGACAAAAAGAAATAGTAGACGTCGGAAGCGTTTACTATTTTTTTCTTTCATGATAGAATAGATAGTGAAAATAATAACATAAGGATGATAACATGAAAAAAGCTATATTAATGATGACCTTTGGATCTCCAGAGGAGATTAGTTTTGAAGGAGTAGCAGAATTTTTTACAAATATTCGTCGTGGTGTTAGACCCCAAGACCACGAGATTCAGACCCTCTATGACAACTACGTCCTTATCGGTGGGACGCCCTTGCAGCAGATTACAAGGGAAGAAGTTGCTTTAGTAAGAGAAAGCTTAGGGGAGGAGTACGGTATCTACTTTGCCAATAAGTTTTCTCGTCCCTTCATCCCAGATGTGATCAAGCAGATGGAGTCTGATGGTATTGAAGAATGTATCTGCTTGATTTTGGAACCTCATTATTCCTTTTACTCAGTCATGGGGTATGAAAAGTTTTTGGAAAGCCAGCAGATCCGATTTTTAGTTATTAAGGACTGGTATCAGCAACAGCCTTTGCTGGACTTCTGGACAGATGAGATTAGAAAAATTTTACGAAACCATGTGGGAGAAGAATCTTTCAAGGTAATCTTTTCAGCTCATAGTGTTCCCATTTTAGCCTTGGATTATGGAGATCCTTATATCGATCAGATTTTCGATAATAGCAAGCTCATTGCTGAACAAATCGGCCTAACAGCCGACCAGTATACCAATACTTGGCAGAGCGAAAGCGATATTGGAATCCCTTGGATCAAGCCAGATGTCTTAGAATATTTACGAGAACAAAAGCAACATCCAGAGCATTATATTTTTGTCCCGATTAGCTTTATCAGTGAACATATCGAAGTCCTTTTTGATAATGATGTGGAATGTTATGAGTTGTGTCAAGAATTAGGTGTCACCTACCATCGTCCACCTATGCCCAATACGGATAGCCGTTTAATTGACGCTTTAGTTGCTACTGTAAGGGCCAATGAAGATAAAGAATTTAAAGCTTTTCTCCCAGAAGAAGAAACCTTCGATGAGTTAGCACCTTCGGCAACTACAAAGGACATTATGGAGGAGACAGACGACCTTCAGATGCCAGAATTTGTCAAAAAGCTCATTGAGAAAAAAGGTCGTGAAAATGTGAAGATGCCTTACTTGATTAAGAAAATGCTCGAAAAGGCTGGGAAGTTACCAAAAGAGTAAAGAAAAAAGGATTTAGCTTTAAGCTAAATCCTTTATCTGTTTTATTTTTTCTCAAGAAGAGCTTTGATTTCTTGAAGAACTTCAAGTTCAGTTGGAGCAGCAGGTGCTTCCTCAACTACTTCCTCTTTCTTACGAAGGTTTTGCGCTTTTTCCATAGCTTTAATAACGAAGAAAAGCACAGTACCTACAACGAGAAAGTTGATAATAGCACTCAAGAATTTACCATATGTAACACCATTCCATGCAAGCTCAGCGATGTTTTGTACTTTCGCAGCTTCCAAAGCTGGGTTCAATAGAAGTGGAGTGATGATATCGTTAACAAATGAAGTAACGATAGCACCAAATGCAGAGGCAATAATCACACCGACAGCGAGGTCAACGACATTACCACGAAGCAAGAATTCTTTAAGATCCTTTAACATTTTCATAAATTCCTTTCCTAATTTTCTAATTTATTATATCCTAAATTGTGACAAAAAGCAACTTGAATGCTCAAAGTGGTCAGTTGCTCCTTTTAAAAATATAGATTTTACTGAAAATGTAGTTTAAAATGATGATCAAGATTTGTGCTAGAATAGTTTCAATCGTATTAACCCTATCTATATTAAATTCGACAAACTGGCCAATAATATCAGGAAAAGTTGTAACAAAGATATAAGTTAAAAGGATGTCGAGACCAAGTGTTGAAAGACGAGCTAAGAAAAACTTAGCCAGGCGGGTTGGCCAATTCCTTCTCTCTTGTTTAAAGACGATTGTATCATTTGTGAGAAAGGCAAAGAGAATCCCGATAATATTAGCGAGGGCAGTTGCGAGGATTTCCTGGTGGCTGATATGGTAAATAACCAAACGTGATACAATAGAAATCAAAGTCGTAACACCACCGAAAAATAGGTAGGAGAGAATCTCGTTATCAAAGAAAGCTCTTATTAGTTTTTTCATGATTTTAGTATAGCATAAAGCTGGCTAATGTGCTATACTAGTAAGGTTGATAATCTCAACCCTTGGTGCTTAGCTTCTTTCACCAAGCATATTTTACGCGGGAAACCGTTAAAGGAGAAAACATGAAAAAATTAACTGTTCGTGACATGGCAGACATCGCTATTGTTGCTGCAATCTATGTAGTTTTGACTATTACGCCACCAATCAATGTTCTTAGTTTTGGGGCGTATCAGTTCCGTATTTCAGAAATGTTGAATTTCTTGGCATTTTACAACCCTAAATACATTTTTGGTGTGACAATTGGATGTATGATTGCTAATTTATTTAGTAGTTTTGGCCTAATAGATGTCTTTGTTGGTGGAGGTTCTACCCTAGTTTTCCTTAGTCTAGGGGTATGGCTCTTTGCAAAATACAGTAAAGATTACCTCTTTAACGGATTGATTCGAAAAGACCATTTCTTCTTTTCAATCCTCTTCTCCATTTCAATGATTACCATTGCAGCTGAACTCCATATCTTGACAGAAGCTCCCTTCTTTTTCACATGGTTCTCTACTGGAATTGGTGAGTTTGCATCACTTATAGTGGGAGCGATTTTGATTGGTAAACTGGGACAGCGAATCGATCTAACAAAATAAAAAGTTTATAAGCTAGATTCTTGATAAGTCTAGCTTTTTTCATTCCATAAATTAAAAGAGAGCGCTTGACAAGAACATAGAACTATAGTATACTTTTTAGGTAAGCTGATTTAGCTCAGTTGGCAGAGCGCATCCATGGTAAGGATGAGGTCGCCGGTTCAATCCCGGCAATTAGCATGATAGAAACAAAATGACCTTGGGAGACCAAGGTTTTTCTTATCTACCTATATAAATGAAGCAAAGAGTTTTGGCTGTTGACAAAAGTGACTCTATCTAGTAGAATAGTAGATGCGATGAGTCGATAGGTAGTCTTCGGACTGCTATTGAGCGTAAGGAGGTCATAACGCAGGAGCGGACCTTGATGAGTTGTGTGAACCTGCTCATCACATGAAGATGCCTCTTAGTCCCTGGTCAATGACTAGGGATTTTTAATTTTCAGAAAATATAACCCAAAAATGCTTTTCAATTTCTGGAAAAAGTAGTATAATACATCTATTATAGAAATTTTTAGAAAATTCCGAAAGAGGTTATTTATGGGATATACAGTTGCTGTAGTCGGCGCGACAGGTGCTGTCGGAGCTCAGATGATAAAAATGTTGGAAGAATCAACACTTCCAATCGATAAAATTCGTTACCTTGCTTCTGCACGTTCAGCAGGCAAGACTTTGAAATTTAAGGACCAAGATATTACGATTGAAGAAACGACTGAGACCGCTTTTGAGGGTGTTGATATTGCACTCTTCTCAGCAGGTGGTTCGACATCAGCTAAGTATGCACCATACGCAGTTCAAGCTGGAGCGGTAGTAGTGGATAATACATCTTATTTCCGTCAAAATCCAGATGTACCACTGGTTGTTCCAGAGGTCAATGCTCATGCACTTGATGCCCACAACGGAATCATTGCCTGCCCTAACTGTTCAACAATCCAAATGATGGTGGCTCTTGAGCCTGTTCGTCAAAAATGGGGCTTGGACCGTATCATCGTTTCAACTTACCAAGCGGTTTCAGGTGCTGGTATGGGAGCGATTCTTGAAACACAACGTGAACTCCGTGAAGTCTTGAATGACGGTGTGAATCCACGTGATTTGCATGCAGAAATCTTGCCTTCAGGTGGTGACAAGAAACACTATCCTATCGCTTTTAACGCTCTTCCACAAATCGATGTCTTCACGGACAATGATTACACTTACGAAGAGATGAAGATGACTAAGGAAACTAAGAAAATCATGGAAGATGATAGCATCGCAGTGTCTGCAACATGTGTGCGCATTCCAGTCTTGTCAGCTCACTCTGAGTCAGTTTATATCGAAACAAAAGAAGTGGCTCCAATCGAAGAAGTCAAAGCAGCTATCGCAGCCTTCCCAGGTGCTGTTCTTGAAGATGATGTAGCTCATCAAATCTATCCGCAAGCCATCAATGCAGTAGGTTCACGTGATACCTTTGTTGGTCGTATCCGTAAAGACTTAGATGCTGAAAAAGGAATCCATATGTGGGTTGTTTCAGATAACCTTCTCAAAGGTGCTGCCTGGAACTCAGTTCAGATTGCAGAAACGCTTCACGAACGTGGATTGGTTCGTCCAACAGCTGAGTTGAAATTTGAATTAAAATAGTCATATCGTTTAGGAGTTCAGATGAACTCCTTCTTTGAAATAGAGAGGTGTTTCTCATGTCTTATCAAGATTTAAAAGAGTGTAAAATCATCACAGCCTTTATTACCCCTTTCCATGAGGATGGTTCCATCAACTTTGATGCCATTCCAGCCTTGATTGAGCATTTATTGGCCCATCACACAGACGGCATTCTTCTAGCTGGAACGACTGCTGAGAGTCCAACTTTGACTCACGATGAAGAGTTGGAACTCTTTGCGGCTGTACAAAAGATTGTTAATGGACGTGTTCCTTTGATTGCGGGTGTAGGTACCAATGATACGCGTGACTCGATCGAGTTTGTCAAAGAAGTAGCAGACTTTGGTGGCTTCGCTGCTGGGCTTGCTATCGTACCATACTACAACAAACCTTCTCAAGAAGGCATGTATCAGCACTTTAAAGCAATTGCAGATGCTTCTGACCTACCGATTATCATCTATAACATTCCAGGGCGTGTGGTTGTCGAATTGACTCCAGAAACCATGCTTCGTTTGGCTGACCACCCAAATATCATTGGTGTCAAAGAATGTACCAGCTTGGCTAATATGGCTTACTTGATTGAGCACAAGCCAGAAGAATTCTTGATTTATACAGGTGAAGATGGAGATGCCTTCCATGCCATGAACCTTGGTGCGGATGGGGTTATTTCTGTTGCCTCTCATACAAATGGGGATGAGATGCACGAGATGTTTACTGCCATTGCAGAAAGCGATATGAAGAAAGCTGCAGCTATTCAGCGTAAATTCATTCCTAAAGTCAATGCCCTCTTCTCTTATCCCAGTCCTGCCCCAGTTAAGGCAGTCCTTAACTATATGGGATTTGAAGCTGGACCAACTCGTCTACCTCTAGTTCCAGCACCAGAAGAAGATGCCAAACGCATTATCAAAGTTGTCGTAGATGGCGACTACGAAGCAACTAAGGCAACCGTAACAGGTGTCTTAAGACCAGATTACTAATAAAGACAATAAAATCCATGACCGAATGAAGGATCATGGATTTTTCTTATTTTCCTAAACAGAATTGGCTAAAGAGTTGGGTAATGAGTTCATCTGGAGCAGCATCCCCAGTGATTTCTCCGAGAATTTCCCAAGTACGGGTTAAGTCAACTTGAAGCAAATCAACTGGCATCCCCAGTTCCAGACCTTCATTGACAGCTTGTAGGCTTTCAACAGCCTTTTCAATCAAGGAAATATGACGGGCATTAGATAGGTAAGTAGCATCTTGCTCAACCAAACCAGCATTTTCAAAGAAGAGGTTGTTGATTCTCTCTTCAATCTTATCGATATTTTGATTTTTAAGAACTGAAATACGGATAACATCTTCAGGGAGTTCCGAAGTTTCAATTGCTTCTGGTAGGTCAGTTTTATTGAGTAGAATAATGCGGTTAGTATCCTGACTGATTTCTAAGAGTTGTCTGTCTTGTGCTGTTAGTGGCTCACTAGCATTTAGCACTAGTAGTACCAAGTCAGCTTCCTTGAGGGCTTTTCTCGAACGCTCAACACCGATTTGTTCCACGATATCATCTGTTTCCCGAATACCAGCTGTATCAATCAATTTGAGAGGAACACCATTGATGTTGACGTATTCTTCGATGACATCACGGGTGGTACCAGCGATGTCCGTTACAATAGCCTTGTCTTCACGAAGGAGATTGTTGAGGAGACTGGATTTCCCAACATTGGGACGGCCGATAATGGCAGTGGAAATTCCCTCACGAAGTATTTTACCGCGACGAGCTGTTCTAAGGAGATTGGTTAGCAATTGTTCAAACTCCATAGTCTTCTCGCGGACAACAGCAGTAGTAGCTTCCTCAACATCGTCGTACTCAGGATAGTCGATATTGACCTCAACTTGGGCAAGTGTATTGAGGATTTCTTGGCGAGTATTATTAATGAGGTCAGAAAGAGAACCGTCCAATTGTTTGACTGCGATATTCATAGCCTTGTCTGTCTTGGCACGGATGATGTCCATCACTGCCTCAGCCTGTGTTAAGTCCACACGACCGTTTAGAAAGGCACGCTTGGTAAATTCACCCGGTTCAGCCAATCGAGCTCCTTCACGGATAGCTAGTTGGAGAATTTCATTGGTTACCGCAATCCCGCCATGGGTGTTAATCTCGATAATATCCTCACGAGTGAAGGTCTTTGGAGACTTCATAGCTCCAACCATAACCTCATCCATGACCTTACCAGTTTGAGGGTCAACGATGTGACCGTAGTTGAGGGTATGGCTTGCAACCTTGCTCAAGTCTTTTCCTTTAAAAATCTTTTGCGCAATGGCAAAGCTATCTGTTCCGCTCAGGCGGACAATACCAATGGCTCCTTCACCTAGTGGAGTAGAGATAGCAGCGATGGTATCAAATTCACGTGTAATCATACTATTTCCTTTTGTATTTCTTTTCTTAGGATAGGTATCCAAGCATCTCTTCAAATTGTAACAAAATTAGACTATTTCTTCAATGGATGCTACTTGGAGATTGAAAAAGCCTAAGCAATTCTGCTTAAGCTGGATTATTTGGTGCGCATTTCCCCTTGAGGGAAGTAGGTTCCTTCTGGCATGTCGTTGATGATGACATGAACGGCTGATTGAGGGGCTCCAGTGTTGCGGACAACAGCTTCCGTTACTTCCTTAGCAAGAGCTTTCTTTTGCTCGAGCGTGCGACCTTCAAATAAATCGATGCGTACAAATGGCATAATAGCTTCCTCCACTAGTTTTTGATTTCTTCTATTTTACCACATTTTGCCGTTTAAAGCTTCAGAAAATTATGATATACTAGAATGTAGCAAAAATTTAGAAATGGACGTGAAATAGAAGCATGGCACAGTTGTATTATCGTTATGGGACCATGAACTCTGGTAAGACGATTGAGATTCTCAAGGTGGCCTATAACTACGAGGAGCAAGGAAAGGGAGTTGTGATTATGACTTCGGCTCTGGATACGCGTGACGGTGTTGGCTATGTGTCGAGTCGAATCGGCATGAAACGCCCAGCCATTGCGATTGAGGAAACGACAGATATCTTCGGCTATATCCGAGACTTACCTGAAAAACCTTACTGTGTGTTGGTCGATGAGGCCCAGTTTCTCAAGCGTCACCATGTTTATGACCTAGCTCGTGTTGTTGATGAGTTAGACATACCTGTCATGGCTTTTGGTTTGAAGAATGACTTTCGCAATGAATTGTTCGAAGGTTCCAAATACCTCTTGCTCTTAGCAGACAAGATTGACGAAATCAAGACCATTTGTCAGTACTGTAAGAAAAAGGCGACTATGGTGTTGCGTACGCACGATGGTGTGCCAGTCTATGATGGTGAACAAATTCAAATAGGTGGCAATGAAACCTATATCTCAGTCTGCCGAAAACATTATTTTGCACCAATGATAGCATCTAACAAGGAGCATAACTATGACAATTGAACTAAGAGATGTTGCAATGGAAAATTATTTTGATGTTTTGAATTTGGATGTCAAGGAATATCAAAAGCAATTCATTGCAACCAACGCAATTAGTTTAGCTGAAGCATATGTCTACACTAAAAATGGAGATTTTGTAGCTCCATTGGCAGTTTATGATAATGATGCAATTATAGGTTTTGTGATGATAGCTTATGATAAAAAGATCGGAATTAGTAGTGGAAATTATTTACTATTTCGTTTTATGATTGATAAGAATTTTCAAAATCAAGGATATTTTAAACCAATTATGGATAAAGTGCAGGACTATGTTCGGACAGCGCCAGCAGGTTTAGGCAATAAACTTTGGTTGTCTTATGAACCAGAAAATGAACATGCAAGATCTTGTTACCTCAGTTATGGATTTAAAGAAACTGGGGAAATATTTGAGAACGAAGTAGTAGCAATCTATGATTTAACAATTGAGAAATAAGGAGAAAAAATGAACATCTATGATCAACTACAAGCTGTAGAAGACCGTTATGAAGAACTAGGAGAATTACTCAGTGACCCTGATGTCGTTTCGGACACTAAGCGTTTCATGGAGCTTTCAAAAGAAGAGGCTTCAACTCGTGATACGGTAACAGCTTACCGTGAGTACAAGCAAGTCCTTCAAAACATCGTTGATGCTGAAGAGATGATTAAGGAATCAGGCGGAGATGCAGACTTGGAAGAAATGGCCAAGCAAGAACTCAAAGATGCCAAGGCTGAAAAAGAAGAGTATGAAGAAAAATTGAAAATTTTGCTCCTTCCAAAAGATCCTAATGATGACAAGAACATCATCCTTGAAATCCGTGGGGCAGCTGGTGGAGATGAAGCAGCCCTCTTCGCTGGAGATTTGCTAACTATGTACCAAAAGTATGCGGAAACCCAAGGCTGGCGCTTTGAAGTTATGGAAGCCTCAATGAACGGCGTAGGTGGTTTCAAAGAAGTCGTAGCCATGGTTTCCGGTCAGTCCGTTTACTCTAAGCTTAAGTATGAGTCTGGTGCACATCGTGTGCAACGTGTCCCTGTGACAGAGAGCCAAGGCCGTGTCCACACCTCAACAGCGACAGTTCTAATCATGCCTGAAGTAGAGGAAGTAGAATACGATATTGATCCAAAAGACCTTCGTGTTGATATCTACCACGCATCTGGTGCTGGTGGACAGAACGTCAATAAGGTTGCGACTGCCGTTCGTATCGTTCACTTGCCAACCAATATCAAGGTTGAGATGCAGGAAGAACGTACCCAGCAGAAGAACCGTGAGAAGGCCATGAAAATCATCCGTGCGCGTGTTGCTGACCACTTTGCACAAATTGCCCAGGATGAACAAGACGCTGAGCGTAAGTCTACTATTGGTACTGGTGACCGTTCAGAACGGATCCGTACTTACAATTTCCCACAAAACCGTGTCACAGACCACCGTATTGGATTGACCCTCCAAAAACTAGATACCATCTTGTCTGGTAAATTGGATGAAGTTGTGGATGCCTTAGTGCTCTATGACCAAACACAAAAATTAGAAGAATTAAACAAATAATGAAATTAGCTCAATTATTTTCAGATTTTGAAGAAGAGTTGATAAGACAAGGAGAGGAAGCAGAAAGCCTCTCTTTTGTCTATCGTAGCTTAAAAAATCTCTCTTTTACAGACTTTGTCTTTGCCCTCCAGCAAGAGGTAACAGAGGCCGAAAAACAATTTGTAGAAGAAATTTTCCAGCAGTTAGCGGCCCACAAACCAGCTCAGTATATCATTGGTCACGTAGATTTCTTTGGGATGCAGTTAAAAGTAGATGAGCGAGTTTTGATTCCTCGTCCAGAGACAGAAGAGTTGGTGGAGCTCATCCTAACAGAAAATCCTGAGGAAAATCTTAAGATCCTAGATATCGGGACTGGAAGTGGCGCCATAGCCCTTGGATTAGCAAAAAACAGACCAGATTGGTCAGTGACAGCAGCAGATATTTCCCAAGCCGCCTTAGAGCTTGCATCAGAGAATGCTAGAAATCAAAATTTTAATATATTTTTTAAAAAATCTGATTGTTTTGCAGAAATTTCTGAAAAATATGATATAATTGTATCCAATCCACCCTATATCTCTCGTGAAGATGAGTCAGAGGTTGGTTTGAATGTTTTGCATTCAGAACCTCATCTAGCTCTCTTTGCAGATGAGGATGGCCTAGCTATTTACCGCAGAATTGCGGAAGATGCAAAAGACTATCTCACAGATGGTGGTAAGATTTACCTTGAAATTGGATACAAGCAAGGTCAAAGTGTTCCTGCGCTTTTTAGGAAACATCTTCCTGAAAAACGGGTACGAACACTCAAGGACCAATTTGGTCAAGATAGGATGGTTGTAGTTGATGATGGACAGGATTAGACAAGAGTTAGAAAAGGGCGGGGCTGTTGTTCTACCAACCGAGACAGTTTATGGTCTCTTTGCTAAGGCCTTAGACGAAAAAGCTGTCAACCATGTTTACCAACTCAAACGTCGTCCTAGAGATAAGGCGCTCAATCTTAATGTCGCTTCTCTAGAGGACATCTTGCACTTTTCAAAGAATCAGCCAACTTATCTAGAAAAAATTGTAGAGGCCTTTTTACCGGGTCCCTTGACCATTATCCTTGAAGCCAATGACCGAGTTCCCTATTGGGTCAATTCTGGTCTTACAACAGTGGGATTTCGGATGCCGAGTCACCCCATTACACTTGATTTGATTCGAGAGACAGGACCCTTGATTGGGCCGTCTGCCAATATCTCGGGTCAGGCGAGTGGAGTGACCTTTGCTCAAATTCTAGAGGATTTTGACCAAGAGGTTTTGGGTCTGGAGGACGACGCTTTTCTAACTGGACAGGATTCGACGATTCTGGATTTGTCTGGAGACAAGGTGAAAATCTTACGCCAAGGGGCCATTAAGCGAGAAGATATTCTTGCTCGGTTGCCAGAGATTTCTTTTGAGGAGGAGTGAGATGCTAAGAGATTTGCAAGAAACAGATGTGAATGCTATATGTGAGATTAACCAAGAGGCTTTGGGCTATTCTTTTAGTCCAGAGGACACAGCTAGTCAACTAGCTAGATTATCTCAGGATTCCCATCATTTCCTACTTGGTTATGAGGATGAAGCCAGCCATACCTTGCTTGGGTATGTCCATGCTGAAGTTTATGAATCCCTCTATTCCAAAGCAGGATTTAATATCTTAGGCTTAGCGGTTTCACCTCAAGCACAAGGGCAAGGTATCGGTAAAAGCTTACTGCAAGGGTTGGATCAAGAAGCAAAAAGACGGGGCTATGAGTTTATCCGCTTAAACTCTGCTGATCATCGTCTGGGTGCTCATGCATTTTATGAAAAAGTTGGTTATACTTGTGATAAAGTGCAGAAACGGTTTATTCGCATCTTTTAGTATATTTTCTTATTGAAAAATAAACTAAAGGACCAGTCA
>QFCH01002305.1_pt1 | contig 33919 bp, 16 predicted proteins | sample 5346071 | NCBI WGS metagenome assembly QFCH01 (sample SAMN09062255, study PRJNA434731) | Human gut metagenome, whole genome shotgun sequencing project. | isolation source: stool timepoint B chromium assembly | host: Homo sapiens | collected 2015
TTCCAGACCGCGGACAACTCGACGCACGACTACGGCCGTATGAAGTCGAAGGTTGCGGAGGAGCTCAAGCAGCACTTCCGCCCGGAGTTCCTCAACCGCGTCGACGACACGATCGTGTTCCCGCCGCTGACCAAGCCTGAGATTGCGCGCATCGTCGACCTGATGATTGCGAAGCTGGCTAAGCGTATGGAGGCGCAGGATATGCGCCTGCAGCTGACGGACGCGGCCCGCGAGCTGCTCGCGGACGTGGGCTTCGACCCGGTTCTGGGTGCGCGCCCGCTGCGTCGCGCGATCCAGCGCGAAATCGAGGATGCGCTGTCCGAACGGATCCTTTTCGGAGAACTGCAACCCGGTCAGGTTGTCACCGTTGGTGTCGCTGGAGAGGGTAAGGAGCGCACGTTCACCTTCAACGGAGAGTGATTTACTCGCCAATTGTCGAGGGATGACAAACCCTCGGCTGTGAGAGAGCGGCCCGTCGCACAACGACGGGCCGCTCTCTAGTTGTCAAGTAACGCTCACTCTGATAGATTTTCATTAACTATGGGCGCCTTGCGAAGTCGTGTCACACTATTTGCGAGGCATTGTCGATTGATCGAGAGAGGGTCTATGAACACTCGTGCGCGCCGAAAGCTGACCAGCGCGAGACGACGCCTGCCGGCGCTCGTCCTCGTGCTTGTCGTCGTTGCGCTCTGTGTCGCGGGTGTCATCTATAAGGGTGCCGAAGTCACGCAAGTGAACGTCAACGATGGCGGAATTTGGGTGACAAATAAGTCCAAACAGCTCGTTGGGCACCTGGACTACGAGGCGCGCATCCTTGACGGCGCGCTGCGCACCGAGGCTACCAACTTCGACGTCGGGCAGGCCGCCGAAACCGTCACTGTGTCCGATCTAACCTCGCTTACTGTTGCCCCGGTCAATGTTACTCAGGTCGCTCTGGGATCCCCCACGGCGCTGCCCAGTGGCTCGGTTGCGATGCAGGGCGGAGACGTCCTCGGTGTCCTGAATGCGGCGGATGGCACACTGTGGACCACCTCGGCGCTTAGCCCGAGCCCGACGAACCTATCTGACAATGCCGCCGTGGCCTCGAACATGGGCGCGAGCGCTTTTGTCACCGGCATGGACGGGACAGTCTACGCGCTGTCCGGATCCGGTTCCCTAACGACTGTTAAGCGACAGGGTGCTGTCGATCAAGCGAAGACCTCACGGATCGACGGCATCCCCGAGGGTGCCCAGCTGTCCTTGACGGTTGTCGGCGACCAGGTCGTCGCCCTCGACTCCGCCTCCAACACCCTCTTCCTGCCCGGCGGCAGGACGCTCAACCTCAGCGCCGCAGGCGTGGAGGAGGGCGGCGTCCTCCAGCAGGCCGGTCCCAAGGCCGATTCCGTGCTCCTGGCCACGGCCTCGTCCCTCGTGAAGGTTCCCCTGAAGGGCTCCGCCCCCACGATCACCCCCGCGGCCGAGGGTGCCCCCAGCGGCACGCCCGCCCAGCCCGTGCGTCACGAGGGCTGCTCCTACGGCGCGTGGATGGGCTCGGGCGCGTACGTGCGCTCGTGCGACGACCCCGCCAACAACAAGCAGATGGTCGTTGACACGCTGACGAGCGCCCGCGAGGTCGTCTTCCGCACGAACCGCAAGGCCATCGTCCTCAACGACGTCGCCCAGGGCAGCGTGTGGCTGCCCGACGCGAACATGGTCCTCATGGACAACTGGGAAGAGGTCGAGAACCAGCTCGAGCAGTCCGAGGATCAGAAGGACAACCCCGAGCTCACCAACGAAATCGCCGACCCCGAGCAGCGCGAGGAGAACACGCCGCCCGAGGCCGTGGATGACGAATTCGGTATCCGCCCGGGACGCTCGACGATCCTGCCCGTCCTGGACAACGACTCCGACATTGACGGCGACGTGCTGACGGCGAAGCCGACGACCCAGCCCGGGTGGGGGGTCGTGTCCGTCGCGCGTTCGGGCCGCGCCCTACAGATTTCGGATGTGAGCGCGGATCAAACGGGTTCGACGTCCTTCTCCTACGATGCCTCGGACGGGAGTGCGACCGCCTCCGCCCGGGTGCAGGTGACGATCCATCCCTACGGGCAGAACGAGGCCCCCGCGCAGCTGCGCGCGTCCTCGGTCAAGATCGGCGCCGGCGCGCAGATTCAGTACCAGGCGCTGTCCGACTGGCGCGACCCCGACGGTGACCCGATCTACTTGAAGAACGCGGAGGCCCCCGAGGGCCTGAGCGTGTCCTTCATGGAGGATGGTTCGCTGACGATTAACGAGGAGGGTGGCGCGGCCGGCCCGAAGACCGTCGTTCTGACCGTCGCTGACGATCAGGGCGGCGAGACGCGCGGCGAGCTCATCGTCAACGTCCAAGAGGCGGGCAACCTGCCGCCCACGGCGAACGGCGACCTGTTCCAGGCTCACCCGGGCCAAAACGTCACGCTTGACCCGCTCAAGAACGACACGGACCCCAACGGCGACCCGCTGACGCTGGCCGCGGTGTCCGGCGCTCCCTCGGGCGCCTCGATCACGCCGGATCTGGAGCGCGGGACCATCGATTTCATGGCCTCGTCGCCGGGTTCGTACTCCTTTGCCTACACGGTGTCCGATGGCACCGCGACGACGCTGGGCATCGTGCGCGTCGAGGTCATCGAGCCGAACGCCGCGCCTCCCGTCGCCGAGAACGACACGGCCGTCCTGCCGCAGGGAGGGTCCGTGCTGGTCGCGCCGCTGACCAACGACTTCGACCCGATGGGTGGCGTCCTGGCGATCACGTCGATTGACTCCACGGCCGTCCCCGGCCTCGAGGTTGCGCTTATCGACCGCCACCTCCTGCGCGTGACCGCGCCCTCCGGCCTGGACAAGACCGTCTCCTTCAGCTACACGATCTCCAACGGTCAGGGCAGTGCGAGCGCCGAGGTGACCGTTATTCCCGGCGCCTCGGATCGCACCGACCTGCCGCCGATCCTCAAGCCGGACCGCGCGAAGGTCCGCGTGGGCGACGTGGGCACGGTCTCCGTCCTGGCGAACGACCGTTCCCCGGCTGGCCTGAACCTTCAGGTGGAGTCGACCCTCGAATACGACCGAACCAACGCGCTGGGCACGCCTTTCGTGACGGGTAACCAGGTCCGTCTCGAGGCCGGAAACACTCCCGGAATGATGGAGGTCACCTACTCGGTCATCGATTCGGCCGGCAACCGGGCCTCGAGCACGGTCACCTTCGAGATCCTGGCCGCCTCGGACTCTAACCAGGCGCCGCGCCCGCGCGACATCACCGCCTGGGCCACGGCCGGCCAGAGCGTGCGCATCCCCGTCCCGCTCGACGGCATCGACCCGGACGGCGATTCGGTGGTCCTGCGCAGCCTCGAAACCTCGCCGCAGAAGGGCAGCGCGACCGCGCATGCCACGTGGATCGAGTACACGCCTAACGCTGCGGCGTCCGGGACCGATACCTTCACCTACACGGTCGAGGACCGCCAGGGCGCCCGTGCCTCGGGCCACATCCGAGTGGCCGTGACCGCGGCTCCTTCGCTCAACCAGAATCCGGTGGCCGTGCCCGACACGGTCCTGACGCGCCCCGACCGCATGGTGACCGTCAACGTCCTATCGAACGACCTTGACCCGGACGGTGATCCGCTGACCCTTGAGAAGGACAGCCTGGAGACGGCCACGCCCGCGCTGGATCCCCAGGTGCGTTCGGGCACGACCGTGCAGGTGCACACGCCCGCGCAGGCCGGTACCTACCTCGTGTCCTACACGGTGAGCGACGGGCGCGGCGGGGTCGCGCGCGGCACCCTGACGGTCTACGTCCAGGATGACGCGCCCCTCAAGGCCCCCATCGCCCGCGATGATTTCGTGGGCTACGACGAGCTGCCGTCCGACGGTTCCGCCGTGGTCGTCAACGTCTTGGATAACGACGAGGACCCCGACGGCAGCGTCGACGAGCTGACCGTCAGCACCTCCGATGCTGGCGTGACCGTCAGCGGTTCCACCCTGCTCATCCCCGTCAGCGACGCGACGCGCCTGGTCGTCTACACGATCAAGGATCGCGACGACCTGACGAACTCGGCTGTCGTGCGCGTGCCCGGTCGTGATTCGACCGCGCCCTTCCTGAGCTCGGCGAACCTGCCGATCGAGATGGACGCGGGTACCTCGCGCACGATCAACCTGTCGGATTACGTCATCACGCGCGCCGGGCGCACCCCGCGCCTCGTGGAGGGCTCGACCCCGGTTGGTCAGGATGGCCTCGACTCGGTCGTCGCCGACTCCGACACGCAGCTGACCCTGACCGCGAACGCCGCGTTCGGCGGAAACTCCGCGTTCCTCATCCAGGTCGCGGACGGCGATTCTTCCGACTCGGGCGCCCTGTCCGCCTCCCTGTCGCTGCCCGTGCGCATCAAGCCCACGGTGAACCAGCCGCCGACCTTCACCCCGACGCCCATCCGCGTCGAGGCCGGGGCCGAGGCCGTGGTGCAGAACCTTGCGCTCGCCGTGCGCGATCCCGAGGGCGTGGACGCCTCCACCTTCACTTACTCGATGGACTCCGCGCCGAGCGGTATCTCGGCGTCCCTGTCCGGCGCATCGCTGTCGGTGTCGGCCGCCGAGGGCACCGCGCAGGGCCCGGCCGGTTCAATCGCCGTGAGCGTCACCGACGAGGAGGGCAACACCGTCAGCGCGCAGATCCCCGTCGAGGTCGTCGCGTCGGTCAAGCCTCCCATCCAGGTTCCCGCCTACACGCTCAACGGCAAGGTAGGCGACACGGTGAGCATCGACGTGGCCTCCGCTGCGACCAACCCCTTCCCGGAGGCGCCGCTCACCCTTGAGGGTGCGACCCTGTCGTCGGGCGAGGCGACCGTCACCTCGGCGGGCACGACCGTGTCCATCACGCCCACCGCGACCGGGACGATCACGGTCGGCTTCAAGGTCAACGACAAGATGGCTGATCCCTCGCGCGCCGTCCAGAGCACGATCACGGTCACGGTCACGGATAAGCCGGCCGTTCCGACGGGCGTGGGGGCCGAGGCCGTGGGCCTGACGGGCGCTCGCGTGACCTTCAACGCGCCCACAGCGAACGGCTCGCCCATCACGGGATACCGCGTCTACGACCAGAATGGACGCCTGGTCGCCACGTGTGCGACCACCGTGTGCGAGGTGACCGGCCTGACCACCGGCGAGTCGTACTCCTTCACGGTCAGCGCGGTCAACGCCGAGGGAGAATCTGGGAAGTCGGCGGCCTCCAACACCATCTCGCTGTCCGGCAAGCCCGATGCTCCCAGTGGCGTCACCGCGACCCCCGGAGACGGAAAGATCGCGGTATCGTGGAACGCAGCTGCGGGCAACGGTTCTCCCATCACCAGCTACAGGGTGGTCGGCTCGGTCACCGGTGGTAGCGCGGTCACGTGTAGCACCGGAGGAGCCACCGCGTGCACGCTCAGTGGTTTGACGAATGGCAAGACTTACACGATCACGGTCACGGCTGTGAACGCCAGGGGTGAGTCGGATCCCTCGACCCCCGTGTCGGCCACGCCGGAGGCCGCGCGCCGCGGACCCGATCAGCCGGTTATCACGAGCGCCAGCGCGGCCCAGCAGCGCGACGGTAACGCCGCTCTGGCGACCATCACCTGGTCCCTGGGTAGCTCCGGCAGCGCCGGATGGGGCGAGACGATCGTCTCCGTCAATGGCGTCACAAAGAACGTCACGGGCGGAACCAACACCACCCAGATGACCGTTCCCTACGGCGTGGCCCTCACCGTGTACGTGACCGTCAGTAACGCGAACGGTGACACGGCGACCTCTCCTGGCTACGTCATTCCGGCGGTCGTCCACGAGGATCCCACTCCTCCCAAGACGATTCCGGTGGCTCCCGATGCGCCCAACGTGCGCACGCCCATCAACAATGAGTTGGGCAAGCTGAGCGTCTATGGCGCGAAGGTCAAGGAAGGTAACGGCTTCAAGGCCGCCGACCTGACCCTGTTCTACGCGGATAGCGCCAGCGGGTGCACCACGGGCGCGAACCAAGTGGGTCTGGAGGAGTTCAATATCGGTCCTCTCACGCCCGGAACCACGATGACCTACTACTTCTGCCAGCGTGGCAAGAAGGACGACGGATCCTACGTGTGGGGCCCGACCGTGTCGGCCTCCGGTGTCGTCGGCAACGGCCAGCGCGACGGTGGCGGCGGCAACCAGCCGGAGCCTCCGCAGCCGGATCCGGGCAATGACACGATCCCGAACTTCACGGTTGATGCCGATCCGCACATCAACAGTGCGACCATCTCGTGGACCCCTCCTGCAGGCGTTTCCCTCAAGCAGACAACCATCTGGATCGAGGGCCTGGAGGACTCGACGAGGCAGAGGTTCACGGGCCCGATGACGCAGGTCACCATGTCCCCACTGAAGCCCGTGCACGAGTACACGGTTGTCGTGGATGTGGAAAACAACGCCGGCGCCCACCGGATCGTCAAAAAAACGTTCACGACAGGCGAGTCGGTGGAGAATATCAATCCTGTCTTCACTGGGAAGACCACGTGCCCGAACGGGCAGGAATGTGGCTCGATGACGCTGACGGCCACGCGCGCCGCGCAGTTCCAACCGGGTAAGACACTCGTCTGCACGGTGTCGACCGGACGACCTGCCCAGGACACGGAGTTCCGCTTCTCGCAGGGCACGCCGAGTATACCGGGTATCCTGACGGAGGCGATTACCGCCCGAGAGCTCAATGCGCGGCAGGTCGTGAAGAGCTGCCGAGGCGAATAAAAGACAAGACTTTCATCCACTAAGAGCAACGAGAGAGACGTAGGAACACTCATGACCCTTTCCATCGAAGACGCAACCAGGTTTGCCCAGGTCTTCAAGGGCCTCGTCGACGGCGTGTCCGTGGCGGTGCTCGACAAGCGCCAGGCGGTGCGCCTGGCCCTGACCACGATGTTCGCCGGCGGCCACCTCCTGCTCGAAGACGCTCCCGGTACCGGAAAGACGGCGCTGGCGCGCGCGATCAGCGCGACCATTGACGGCACGCACTCGCGTATCCAGTTCACCCCGGACCTGCTGCCTTCGGATATTACGGGCGTCAACATGTTCAACCAGAAGACGGGCGAGTGGGTCTTCCACGCCGGCCCGGTCTTCGCGGAGATCGTCCTGGCCGACGAAATCAACCGTGCGTCGCCCAAGACGCAGTCCGCCCTCCTGGAGGTCATGGAAGAGGCCCAGGTGACGGTCGACGGCGTGCGCCGCCCGGCGCCCCAGCCCTTCATGGTGATCGCGACCCAGAACCCCGTCGAGCAGGCGGGCACCTACCCGCTGCCCGAAGCCCAGCTGGACCGCTTCCTCATGAAGACCTCGATCGGCTACCCCTCGCGCGCCGCCATGATCGACGTGCTGGACGGCTCGGCCGCGCCCGACCGCTCCAAGAACCTGCGTCCCCTCGTGTCCGGCCAGGACATCGTCGCCTGGTCGGCCCTGGCCTCGGCGAACCACACGGACCGCGCGGTCCTGGACTACGTGGCCGCGCTGGCCGAGGCCACCCGCGACGACGAGTCCTCGCTGCTGGGCGTGTCCACCCGTGGCGCCATCGGCATGGTGCGCTGCGCCCGCGTGTGGGCGGCCGCGCAGGGCCGTAACTTCGTCCTGCCCGACGACATCAAGGCCCTGGCGGTGCCCGTGTGGGCACACCGCGTGATCGTCGACCCCGATGCTGCGTTCTCCGGCGCGACCGCCGAGGGCGTCATTCAGCGTGCCCTGACGTCGGTGCCCGCCCCGGCGGTGGGCGCGTAACGCGCCGACCGGACGACGTGATGGAAGGGAAGCGTTCACAGGCAACAACGTTGGTCTCGCCGCGCAAGGCGCAGGCCTCCCGGCCGCACCCACTGAAGTCTTTTGTTGGACTGGTCACGCCCACGGGGTGGGCGCTGATCCTCCTCATCACGGTGTCTCTGATCGTGGCGGCCACCATGGGGTGGGTCGAGGCCTTGGCGTGCGCGCTCGCCGGCTCCGTCGCCCTGGTGCTGGCCGCCACGCGCGTCGCCTGGAAGTCCCCGCACGTCGTCTCGATCCGCGTGCCCAACGAGCGCATCGTCGCAGGCCAGACGGCAGTCGGCGAGATCTCGGTGCGTAACGAGCGCGCCCGCTCCGTGCGTGCGGGCATCATCGAGCTGCCGATTGGCACGGGCACGGGCGAGTTCGTCGTGCCCCCGCTGGGCGCCCACGAGAAGTGGGAGGAAATGTTCCTCATTTCCTCGCGTCACCGTGGTCTCATCAGCATCGGCCCAGCGCGCGCCGTGCGCTCCGATGCCCTGGGCCTTTTGCGCCGCGTGCGCGCCTGGGACGAACCCGTCATCCTGCACGTCCACCCTCGCACCGTGCGCGTCCCCTTCGACGCGACCGGCTTCCAGCTGGATGTCGAGGGCGTCTCCACCGGCAAGCTGTCCAGCTCGGACGTGTCCTTCCACGCGCTGCGCGACTACGAGCCAGGCGACGACCGCCGCACCGTTCACTGGCAGTCCACCGCCCGCCTCGGCAAGCTCATCGTGCGCCAGTACGAGGAGACCCACCGGTCCCACCACGTCATCGTCCTGGACACCTCCCGCGACGCCTGGGATCACGACTCTTTTGAGACCGCCGTGTCGGTTGCGGGCTCGCTTGGCCTGGCGAACCTGCGCGAGTCGCGCCCGGTGTCCGTGACGACGACCGAGTCGTGGCTGCCCTCCTCGGTCGCCATGCGTCTGCTGGATTCCCTCTCCGAGGTCTCCTTCTCGTCCTTCGGCGACCTGGCCCTTCGCGTGCGCGAGGCCGTGGCTCAGCGCCCCGGCGTCTCGGCCCTGACGCTGATCGTCGGTCCGCAGACGAGCGACGCGGACGCCGCCCACCTGGCTCGCCTGGCGCCCATCGACGTGCCCGTGTCCATCATCCGTATCGGCGCGGACAATGTGCGCGCCCGCCGGACCTCGGCCGTGGAGTCCTCCTCGACTGTGCAACCCTGGATGACCTGCCGCGCATTATCGTCGCCGGGGGTCTGGCATGAGCAGCAATACGAACACCAAGCCCCGCGCTCAGCGCATCGACTCTCAGGACGAGGCCACCTCCGGCCCGCCCGTCAAGACTGACCGCCACTCGGTGCAGGAGCCCACGCAGCCGGGCACGCAGAGGGACCCCGGGCCGCGAGCTGACACGTACACGCCCAGGTTCAAGACGACGCGCAACCGCCTGCTGACGATCACGCAGCGCTTCGCGTCCTTCCGCACGCGCATGCCGATGTGGTCGCTGGCGGTCCTCGCGGTCCTCTTCGTCGGACCGGTCGCCGCCTTTGAGCCCGTCTTCGGCGGGGGAGTGGGCGCTATCGCCGCCGGCGCTGGCGTCGCGTGCGGCCTCGCGATCGCTTTCGCGTCGACCAAGTGGCGCTGGGACGCGATCACGACGGCCCTGGCCGTCCTGGCCACATACTTCCTGCTGGGCAGCGCCGCCGCCCTGCGCTCCGAAGCCCTCTTTGGCGTTCTGCCCACCGGCAAGACCCTCCAGGTCATGGTCCTGGGCTCCTTCCGCGCGTGGAAGGACCTGCTGACGCTGACCGCGCCCGTGTCCGCATACTCAGGCCCGGCCCTCGTGCCGTGGATGTGCGGCCTCGTGTTCGCGTCGGCGGCCGGATTGATCACGGCCCGCGCCGGTCGCGCCCTCCTGGGCTCCGTTCCGGTCATCGTGATGGGCGCGATCGCCCTGTTCTTTGGCCTGTCCGGCCAGCCGCTGCCCGTGTGGTCGATCCTGATCTGGTGGGGCGTTCTGGCTGCCTGGTGGGCCGTGGCCGCCCAGTATCAGCGCATCACGCTGGGGCAGGACGTGCTCGTGGGCCGTTCCGGGACGCGCGGCACCGAGAACACGCTCGGGCGCAGCTCCCGCTCCACCGTCTACGTGGGCACGCGCGTCGTCGGCGCTCTCCTCATGCTCGCGATCTCCGTGGGCATCGCCCTGCCCGCCGCCTCCTTCCTGGGGCGCTCGAGCACGCGCGTCGTCGGCCGCGACCTGGTCGAGCCGCCCCTGGACATTCAGGCCTACCCCTCGCCCATGGCCTCGTTCCGCCACTACACGACGGACCTGAAGGACGAGACGCTCATCACCGTCTCCGACCTGCCCGAGGGCCAGCGCGTGCGCATCGCCGCGATGGACGTCTACGACGGCACAACCTTCGGCATGTCCGATACCCGAGGCGACGGCCACTCCGGCTACATCCCCGTCGAGACGACCATCCCCGGCCGCGCGGCCGGCGACGCGGTTGCGACCGTGTCGACGACCGGCATGTCCGGCCCGTGGGTGCCCGTCCTGGGAACCCCCTCGCAGCTCACCTTCAGCGGCGCGAACGCGGGCGCGCAGAAGGACGGCCTTTTCGTCGACACATGGGCCAACGCCGCGCTGACGACCGGGCCCACCGCGACGATGTCCTACGACGTGCGGACCACGTTCGCGCCCGCCGTGCGCGACGAGGACCTGTCCGCGCTGGCCGTCATGCCCAACACGTCGAAGGACACGCACGTGCCCGACGGCGTCGTCACCATGGCCTCGGACCTGACGCAGAACGCCTCGACCTCCCTGGGCGCGGCCCGCGCGATCGAGCACCACCTGTCGACCCACGGCTACTACCTCAACGAGAACACGCAATTCTCGCGTCCCGGCGTGCGCGCCGACCGACTCGAGCGCATGCTCTCCGGCGACGAGAACCTGATCGGCGACGACCAGCAATACACGGCCCTCATGGCGCTGATGCTCCACCAGCTGGGCATCAACGCGCGCGTCGTCATGGGCGCCTACCCCGAGGGCGGCTCCCAGGGGGGCGCCGCCTCCCTGCGTGGCTCCGACATCCGCGCGTGGGTCGAGGTCGAGTTCGAGGGCGGCGTGTGGGCCGTTTTCGATCCCACGCCCCCGCGCGACCACACGCCCCAGACGCAGGTCCCCGAGCCTCGCAGCGTGCCGCGCCCGCAGGTCCTCCAGCCGCCGGAGCCCCCGGAAGCTCCGGCCGAGCTGCCGCCGACGACACGGGACCAGAACGCCGACCCCGTCAAGCCGCCCACCGATGGCTTCCCCTGGGGTGTCGTCGCAGGCGTCGCGGGCGGGTTGCTGCTGTTGCTCGTGCCCCCGCTGGCGATCCTGGCCTACAAGGCCGCGCGCCGGCGCCACCGCCGCCGCTCCGCCGCCGCCAACGCGCTGATCGGCTCGTGGGATGAGGTCGTGGACCTGGCCGCCGACTCCGGCCTGTCCATCGAGGTTGGACGCACGCGCCAGGAGACCGCCTGGTCGCTGGCCTCGCAGTGGAACCTCGGCGAACACCCGGGCGACCCCTTCACCCTGGTGACGGGCGAAGTGCGCCACGGCGACGACGGGTCGATCGACTCGGTTGAGTTCGACGAGGCCTCGGCCACCAAGGGCCGTTACGTGATCGATGGGTGGAGCCGTTTCGGAGACGACGTGCCGACCCCGGTCGTCATCGCCCGCTACGCGGACGTCGCGGATTTCGCCTATCACGGTGCCTCGCGCGACCGCGCCCGCGACGCGTGGATGCAGGTGAACGACCTGCGCTCCCAGGTGGGCAAGAACGCCGGTTTCTTCCCGCGTATTCGCCACGCGTTGTCCCTGCGCTCGCTGCGTATGCGCCGTAAACTGCGTCTGAGCGCAGCGGTTGCGCGCACGATGCAGGAGGGCGGCGAGAAGTGAGTCCAGCGGTCGCGGGCATGCGTGGCCCCCAGATCCCAGGTTTCCGATGGGTGCGCCCTCTGGGGCAGGGCGGTTTCGCCGACGTATTCCTGTACCGACAGGAGCTGCCCAGCCGTGACGTGGCGATCAAGGTCGTGCGCGCGCAGGGCGACGAGCGTGGCACCCTCGAGCTGCACCGCGAGGCCGACGCGATGACGCTGCTGGCCGGGCACCCCTCGGTTGTCGAGCTGCACGGCGTGGGCACCACCGCGGATGGGCGCGCCTACCTGGTCATGGAGTACTGTCCGGTCGCGGATCTGCTCACGCAGGTGCGCGCCCGGCCGATGTCCCTGGAGACGGCGCTGGAGACGATGATCAAGGTCTGCGGCGTCGTGGAGATGTTCCACCGCCAGGGCTACGTGCATCGCGATATCAAGCCGTCGAACATCATGCTGGACGCTTACGGCAAGCCTGTTCTCGCAGACTTTGGCGTGGCCTCGAGGATAGGCAAGTTGGAGGTTGGTGCCTTCGACGGTTTCTCGGTGCTGTGGGCACCCCCGGAGCAGCAGGACGTCAATTCCCCTGCGGCACCGACGCAGGACGTGTGGGCGTTGGCCTCGACGATGTGGACGTTTATTACGGGCCGCAGCCCCTTCGAGGACCCGATTGGTGACAACTCGGCGGCGTCGATCGCCAACCGTGTCCAGCGTGGGCGCATGCGCGGCCTGGGGCGCGCGGATGCCCCGCCGGAGCTGGAGCGCGTGCTGCGCGCGGCGATGGCGATTAACCCGGATGAGCGCACCCCCACGGCCATGGCGTTTGGCCAGGGCCTCCAGCGTGTCCAGAAGGAGCTGGGCTACGCGCGCACCGAGATGGAGATCAAGGAGAAGCGCTCTAAGAGCACCGCCGCTCCCTCCGGCGACCAGAAGACGCGCCTGCGTGGCGCCCCCGTCATCGACCCGGATAAGACGCGCATGCGCTCGTCGTTCTACTCCTTCGAGGGTGGGGCGGGCTCGGGTGGCGTCGAGGCCGTGGCTGATTCCTGGAAGATCGATCGTTCCGCCCAGGCGGCCGAGGCCTCGGCTGGGCGCGTGGTCGACGATCCGTCCGCCTCCAAGCGGGGCATGAGCCCCGTGGCGGCCGTGGGGTTGGCGCTGCTGGCTGCGGTGATTGCCGCCGGCCTGGTGGTGGGCATCTTGCGCGGCGAGGGCACCTTCACGCGCATCACCCCCGAGTCCGAGTCGACGACTGCGTCGGCGGGCGCGGGTGACCCATTGGGATCGGCGCCGCCGGAAGTGACGCAGCTGACGGGCGTGTATGCGGGCGGAACTGTGACGTGGACGTGGACGCTGCCCGATGGCCTAGCCAAGGCAGATGTGACCTACTCCTATGAAGCGACGAATCCGTCGGACACGACGCGCGGCAGCGTCGAGGAGGCGACGGTGAGTGTGGATGCGGTCGCCGGCGAAAACTGCATGGAAATCTCTACGGTCTCGCGTTCGTCCGGGCGCATGTCTGATCCCATGCGGGCGTGCGTGACCGTTCCCTGACCAACCGGGTGGATCTTTCCGGCGCGTAGCACGTCACGCTTTCAGCCTATGCTTATGCGGTAGGCTGGTCGAAAACCTGTACCTCCAAGGTGTTAGTTGTCGGGAAAGTGGTGAGCGTCGTGGCGAAAAGTGACCGCATGATGCACCTGTTGCGTCGGGCGACGCGTCGCTTCCCTGCCATCACCGTTGTGCTCCTGACGGCCGTCCTTGTTCTTGTCGCCTTCCTGCATCGGGGCATCGAGGTCACCGAACTCGACGTGGACGACGGCGGCATCTGGGTCGCGAAGGGCGCGGACCTGTCGCTGGGCCACCTCAACTACGACGCGCTGACCTTCGACGGATTCGTGTCGACCCCCAGCGCCCAGGTCGCCCTCGGGCAGGACGGGCGCACCGTGACAATCGGCGACGAGACAACCCATTCCGTGGCCTCCGTCGATGTCGCCGCCATGAAGCTGGGCGGAGCTAGCACCGTTCCAGAGGGCTCGCGCGTCGTTCAGGGCGCCTCGACGATCGCAGTCCTGGACTCACTGGCCGGCTACCTGTGGGTGGGAGAGGCCAATCGTCCCGACGCCATCAAGTACGAGGACACCTCGGCCATCGCCGACGGCCTAGTCGGCGGCATCGTGACCGTCTCAACCGGCGGCACTGTCTTCGCCTACGCGCCGCAGTACGCCACGCTCACCACGGTCACCCGTGCGGGCTCGACGTGGTCCACCACCAAGGCGACCCTCAGCGGCATGTCGGTGGGCGACGACCTGTCTATCACCGCCGTGGGTGATAAACCCGTCATCTACGATGCGACGACCAACACGCTCGTCCTGCCGGGCGGGCGCACCCGCGCCCTCGACGCCGACGGTGTTGCACCCGGCGCGGTCCTCCAGATGCCCGGGCCGGCCTCGTCCTCCGTGCTCCTGGCGACACCGGACTCCCTGGTGAGCATCCCCCTCAACGGCTCCGCCCCCACGGTGACCCCCGCGCAGGAGGGCACCTCCATTTCGGGCACTCCGGCCCCGCCCGCCTTCCACCAGGGCTGCGCGTACGGCGCCTGGGCCTCCTCGGGCGCGGCGCTGCGTCAATGCGAGTCCGGCCTGACCCGCTACACGAGCGTCGAGCGCCTGGCCGCCTCCAAGCACCCCCTCTTCCGCGTCAACCGCACCCGCATCGTCCTCAACGACATCGAAGACGGGACCGTGTGGCTGCCCGAACGCGACATGATCATGATCGACACCTGGGACGAGGACAACCCCGACGAGTCCCAGTCCTCCTCCGAGGATCAAAACCCCGACCTGCTCGAAGAGATCAGCGACCCCAAGCGCGACCAGAAGAACACGCCGCCCACCGCCGTCGACGACGAGTTCGGCGTGCGGCCCGGCAAATCAACGCTCCTGCCCGTCCTCCAAAACGACTCCGACTCCGACGGCGACGTGCTCACCGCCGAGCCGATGTCCCAGCCCTCCTTCGGCTCCGTCGTCGTCACGCGCGGCGGACGCGCCCTACAGATCACAGGCGTCGCCGACGACGCGGAAGGCTCCAGCTCCTTCACCTACTCCGCGTCCGACGGCCTGGCCTCGGCGACCGCGAACGTATCCCTGCGCGTCCACCCCTGGAGCGAAAACGCCGGGCCCAAGCGCGTCCACGACGCCAGCGTCAAACTCGGCGCGGGCGCCCAAATCGAATACAACGTGCTGGCCGATTGGATCGACCCCGACGGTGACCAGATCTTCCTCGAGCGCGCCGAGGGCTCCGAGGGACTGTCGGTCCAGTTCTCCGAGGACGGGACCGTCTCGATCCACGACCTCGGCGGCGGCCCCGGGCCTCGTCAGGTCACCCTGTCCGTGTCCGACGGCTGGATCACCACCGAGGGCGAGCTCACCGTCCTCGTGCAGGAAAACGGCAACATCGCGCCCATCGCGAACGCCGACTTCTACGTCACGCGCGTCTCCGAACCCCTCATCGTCGCGCCCCTGGCCAACGACACCGACCCCAACGGGGATGTGCTCGCGCTGACCAAGGTGTCGACCGCGCCCGCCTCGACGACCCTCGTGCCCGACCTGGAGCTGGGCACCGTGACTTTCACGGCCTCGCAGGTGGGCTCCTACGAGTTCACCTACACCGTCAGTGACGGGCCCGAGGCCGTCGTCGGCGTCGTGCGCGTCGACGTCGTATCGGGCGACGAGCATGCGGCCCCCGTCGCCGAGGACGATATCGCCATCCTGCCCTCCGGCGGCTCCGCCCTGGTCGCGCCCCTGGCTAACGACACCGACCCCTCCGGCGGCGTCCTCGTCGTCCAGTCCATCGAGGTCGACTCAGACTCGGGCATCGAGGTCGCCCTCATCGACCGCCACCTCCTGCGGGTGACGGCCCCGGCAGGCCTCGACGACGTCGCGCGCTTCACCTACACCGTCTCGAACGGCTCCGGCTCGGCCACGGCCTCGGTCGCCGTCATCCCGACGCTCGCCAAGGACGACCGCGCCCCCCTCGAACTACAAAACGACTCCGCGAAGGTGCGCGTGGGCGACATCGCCTCGATCCCAGTCCTGGCGAACGACCACTCCCCGTCGGGCCTGGCGATGAGCGTCTCCTCGACCCTGTCGGGCACGGTCGACTCCGTCTACGGCCACGCCTTCGTCACCGGAAACCTGGTGCGCTTCGAGGCCTTGGACACGACCGGCCGCGTCGACGTGACGTACACGGTCACGGACTCGGCCGGCAATACGGCCAGCGCCGTCGCGAGCTTCAACGTGATCGGCGCCGACCAGGCAAACTCCGCGCCCCAGCCCAAGGCACTGACGGCCTGGGCCAGCGCCGGGCAGACCATGCGCATCCCCGTACCCCTCAACGGCATCGACCCCGACGGTGACTCGGTGACCCTGGTTGGTATCGACCAGCCGCCGACAATGGGCACGGCCACGCTGGGCACCGAATGGATCGAATACACGCCCGGCGAGAACGCGTCCGGCACGGACGTCTTCACCTACACGGTCGAGGACCGCCTGGGCCGCCAGGCCAAGGCCCGCGTGCGCGTGGGCGTCGCCCCGCCCTCCGAGCTCAACCACAACCCCGTGGCCCTGCCCGACGTCATCAAGGCCAGGCCCGCGCGCACGGTCGAGGTCAACGTCCTGTCCAACGACGTCGACCCCGACGGCGACACGTTGAAGCTGCGCGAGGGATCCCTGGAATCCTCCAACGACCAGGTCAGCGCCACCGTCGTGTCCCCGACGTCCGTGTCCATCACGACCCCCGCGCAGACCAACCCCTTCGTCGTCACCTACGTCGTCGAGGACGGACGAGGTGGCTCCGCGACCGGTCAGCTGACCGTCAACGTCGAGACCGACGCGCCCCTCATGGCGCCGATCGCTCGCGACGACGTGGTCTCCCTGTCCGACGTGCCGCGCGACGGCGCCCCGGTCTCGGTGAATGTGCTGGCAAATGACGAGGACCCCGACGGCTCCCTCGCCGACCTGTCGATCGCGTCGAACGCCGACGGAGTCAGCGTGGACAACACGGCCCACACGGTGACGGTGACCCCCGAGACGGACCGGCGCCTCGTCGTCTACTCGATCACGGATCAGGACGGCCTGTCCTCCTCGGCCGTCGTCTCGGTGCCCGGCGCGCAACGCAAGGTCCCCGCCGTTAACCCCTCGCGCATCCCGATCCGCCTCAAGGCGGGTGAGACGAAGACGCTGACGCTGGACGACTACGTGCTGGTCAAGCGCGACGCGCACGCCTACATCCGCGACACGTCGACCGTGCGCGGGGGCGCCGGCCTGACGAACCTGAACGCGGACGAAAGCTCGATCTCCTTCACGGTCGAAGCCAGCTACGTGGGTAAGACCTACATCAACGTGGAGGTCTTCGACGGGCGTGAGGGCGACGACTCCGCGACCTCCGCGTCGCTGACGCTGCCGATTCAGGTCGAGGCCACCCAGAACCACCCGCCGACGATCACGCCGACGGTCATCCGCGTCGCATCGGGCGAAGAGACGACCGTGGACCTGCCGCTCATGGTCAGCGACCCCGATACCCCAGACCCGGCCTCGTTCACCTACCGGGTGTCCGACATCCCCTCGGGAATCACCGTCACCCAGTCCTCCGATACACAGCTGCGCGTCAGCGCAGCGGCCGGCACGAAGTCCGGTACGGCGGGCTCGCTGACGCTGAGCGTCGACGACGGATCGGGGGCCGCGGTCAGCGCGAAGGTGCCGATCGAGGTCGTCGCCTCGACGCGCCCGCTCATCCAGACCTCGCTCGCACAGATCATCGCCGACGCCGGGTCCACCGTGAACGTCGACCTGACGCAGTACACGACCAACCCGTTCCCGGACACGCCGATCACGATCCAGCGCGCCACCGTCGAGGTCGGCGAGGGCACCGTGGACCCCCAGGGCACGGTCCTGGCCGTGAGCCCGCGCGCGGGCTTCCACGGGAACATGGTGATCGTCTACCGGGTCATGGACAAGACACTGGAGTCCTCGCGTACCGTCGAGGGGCGAGTTTCGGTGACCGTGCGCGACCGTCCCAACGCCCCTGAGAACGTTCATGCCACCGCGACGGGTCCGGGCCGTGCCTCCGTGTCCTTCACACCCGGCGCCGACAACGGCGCGCGCATCACCGAATACCTGGTGACGAGCTCGCATGGGGGCACCACGAAGTGCGAGCAGACCGTGTGCGACGTGAGCGGTCTGACCAACGGCGAGCGGCACTCCTTCACGGTCGTCGCGCGCAACGCGGTGGGCGACTCCGACGCGTCCGCCCCCTCCAGCGAGGTCCTCGTTGACGTGACGCCGGAGCGCATGGCCGTGCCGTCGTTGTCCCCCGGTGACGGGTCACTGGACGTGACGTGGAGCGCGCCCAACAACGAGGGCTCCCCGATTACCTCCTACGAGATCACGCTCAACGGCAGCGACGGCTCTACCCGCCAGGAGAGCGCGGGGGCCGGCCTGACGAAGACGACGGTGAGCAACCTTGAGAACGGTGTCACCTACTATGTGTCGATCGTTGCGCGCAACAGTGCCGAGAAGCAGGCCGAGTGGTCGGAGAAGGCCACCGGCACGCCGCACGGTAAACCCGACACGCCCAGCAACGTGGGCCTTGAGCACGTGGGGTCCTCGCGTGACGGATCCACCGGTTCCGTCGTGATCTCCTGGTCTCTGGGCAAGTCCGGTGGCAGCGACTGGGGGCCGACGACCGTGACCGTGGACAACAAGCCCAAGACGGTTGACGGTGGCACCACCTCCGTTCAGTTCGACGGGGTTTCGGCCAGCTCCTCGCTGACCGTCAACGTCGACGTATCGAACGCGGAGGGCGACCACGCCTCCTCGGGAGACAAGTCGTTCTCGCTGCTCACCGTCCCCATGCCGATCAGCGCCCCGAGGCTGGAGGGCACCGGCTATGCCGGTCAGCTGCGGGTCTCGGGCCTCAGTAAGGCCGCGGGGAACGGATTCTCCAGCTCCGAGCTGACCCTGCGCTACGCCTCGACGTCCGACGGCTGTTCCTCCGGCCCGGAGATCAGCGACGGCGCGGTGATCGAGGGCAGCGGCATCTCGGCGCGCACCTACTACTTCTGCCAGGTCGGGACCGCGACCTCGGGCACCCCGGTGTCCTCGAGCCCCGTGTCCGCGCAGGGCCAGCCGACTGCTCCTCCGAACGTGTCGGGCGTGACGATCGCGAAGGCGGGCCCGGGAGCGGTGACGGTCAACGTCGCCGTCGCCGAGGCCTACCCGGCCATCACGTCGATGACGGTGACCGTGGGCGGAAAGACGGTCACGATGACGGGACGCACGAGCGAGACGGTGACGGGCCTGACCGAGGGTGCCTCGGTGAGTGCCCACGTCGTGGCCAAGAACAGCGAGGGCGAGGCCTCGGCTGACTCGACCTCGACGACGACCGAGCTGAGTGTGTCCCCGACGTGGGTCGAGACCTGCTCGCCGGACGTGGCCACCCAGGTGCCTGGCGGGCAGACGTGCCACACGTTCTCCCTGTCCGCGCCCGGTTACGTCTCCGACGTGTCGGTGCCGCACGTGTGTCAGGTTTCCTCCGACGTGGACCCCGCGCGTCAATACAGCGTCGTCGTGGATGGTCCCAGCGTTGAGTCGGGAGTCGCGACGTTGGCGGGCTCCCAGATCGCCATGAGGGGCAAGGTCGTGGTGCACAGCTGCGAGCCGCGCCGATAGTAGTCACGCCGAGGAGAAACGATGGGAGGAACGTCATGGAGCGCATGAATGCCGGTTTCGGCCAGACTCAGCGACCGCTTGCGGCGCGCGTCGTGGACTCGGCACGCACGTTCGTGGCCGCGCGCCTGCGGGCGATCCCGGGGATACGTCACGTCATGGACGCGTGCTCGGTCGTCACGTCCTTCGGCTGGCTTGTGATTGGCGCGGCGATCGCTGGTTTCGTCGGAGCGATCCTCGCGGGCTGGGCGGAGGCTTTTGCGCTCTTCGTCGCCTGCCTGTCCCTGCTGATCATCGCCATCATCCTCGTGGCGGCACCCTCCCCGTACCGCGTCTTTTTGCGCCTGGCTCAGGAGCGCGTGGTCGCCGGACAGACGGCGCTGGGTGAAATCCGGGTCGTCAATGACACAGCGCGCCGCGGCGGCTCGGAGGTCATCGAGTTGCCGATCGGCACGGGCGTCGCGGAGTTCGTGATCCCGGGCGTTTCCTCGCACGAGACGTGGGACGAGTTCTTCTCCGTGCTGACCCGCCGCCGCGGCGTCATCGAGATCGGCCCGGCGCGCACCGTGCGCTCGGACGGCCTGGGCCTTTTGCGCCGCGTGCGCTCGTGGGACAACCCGGTGACCCTCTACGTTCATCCGCGTACCGTGCGCATTCCCTTCGAGGCGACGGGCTTCCAGGTCGATGTCGAGGGCGTGGTGACCGCGAAGTTGTCCAGCTCGGACGTGTCCTTCCACGCGCTGCGCGACTACGAGCCAGGCGACGACAGGCGTGCCGTTCACTGGCAGTCCACGGCGCGCCTGGGCAAGCTCATCGTGCGCCAGTACGAGGAGACCCACCGTTCTCACCACCTCATCGTGCTCGACACGTCGCGCTCGTCGTGGGACCGCGACTCCTTCGAGGACGGGGTGTCGGTCGCCGCATCGCTGGCCCTGGCTGGAATCTCGGCGTCGCGCACGGTGTCCTTCGCTGCTGGCAAGACGTGGGTGCCCGCCACGAATGCGGGTGCCATGCTTGACGCTCTGTCGTCCCTGCCGATGAGCGGGCGCGACGACATTACTGCCCTGGCTCGCCGTGCTTACGCAGCCCGTCCGACGGCCTCGTACGTGAGTATCGTCGCGCCTCCGTCGGTCAGCGACGCGGAGGCCGCGCACCTCGCCCAGGTCACTCCCAGGGACGTGACCGTGCAGGTGCTGCGCATCAACCCGAAGCGGCGTCCGCGTCGGCGTCGCCTGGAGGGCGGCGTGCTCTACGATTGCCCGTCGCTGCGCGATCTGGCGCACCTGGTGGGTGATATCCGGTGACTGCGAATGATCTGCGTCGGGCCAGGCCCTCGCTGCCGCTGCCGTCTTTCCTGGTGCTCGCTGTGCTTTTCACCGGGCCGGTCCTCACGCACGAGGCCGTGTTCGGGTCCTGGGTCGGCCTCACTGCGGCCGGCGCGGGCGTTGTCGTGGGCCTGCTGATTGCCGCTGCCTCGACCCGCTGGTCGTGGGACACGCTCTCCACGCTGGCGGCCGTCCTCCTCGGCTATTTCCTCGTGGGTGGGCCGGTCGCGTTGCCTGCGACGGTGCGCTGGCGTGTCGTGCCGACGACGGACACGCTGCTGACGCTCGTGCGCGGCGCGGTCAGCTCCTGGAAAGACCTGCTGACGCTGACGCCGCCCGCCTCCTCCTATGTGGGACCCGCTCTGGTTCCCTGGATAACCGGCCTTTTGTGCGCGCTCGGCGCCGGCCTCGTCTCGGTGCGCTGGGGGCGCCCGCTCCTGGGTATCCTCCCGGTTGCGCTCATGGGCATCGTCGGCTTGGCTTTCGGTCCCTCGGGCCTCGTGCCGCCCGTGTGGCCGTTCATGGTGTGGTGTGCGGGCGCGTTCCTGTGGCTGACGTGGGCCTCGGCGCATCAGCGCCTCTCCCTGGGCCTGGACGTGTCCGTCAATCGACGAGGCCATGGCGAGGCTAGTGCGTCGACCGTGTCGGCGCGCGGCGCATCCCGTCAGGCCGTGTTCCGTTCTCGGCGCCTGTTGGCCGCGTCGCTGATGATCGTCCTCGCGGTGGGCGTGGCGCTGCCGGTGACGGACGCGTGGGGACCGAGCGGGCGACGCATCGTGGCGCGCGAGCTGGTGGAGCCGCCGTTTAACGTGCGCCAGTACCCGTCGCCGCTGTCGGCGTTCCGCCACTACAAGAAGGACCTGGGCGAGCAGACCGTCATGACGGTCAGTGGCTTGCCCGCGCGCACGCGTATCCGTCTGGCGGCGTTGGACGTGTACGACGGGACGACCTTCACGATGAGTGCGCCGAAGAGCCAGATTTCGGTGCTGACCGCGGCGGCGGAGGACGGGAAGACACAATCCGTCAACGTGCGTAACGGCTACGTGGCGGTGGGCTCCACGATCCCGCGCACCCCTTCCGGTCTGAGCGACGGGGAGTTCACTGCGACAATCGAGACCGCGGGCATCGTCGGCCCGTGGGTTCCCGTGGCCGGTGACGTTCGTGAGGTGACGTTCGGCGGGGAGAACGCGCGCACGCAGCAGGAGGGCCTGCGCTTTGACATGTGGGCGAACGCCGCCCTGACGACGGGTATTCCCGCGCAGCCGCAGGCGGTCACGGTGCGTGCCGACGCGCCCGTCGTCCCCACGGACTCCCAGTTCGCGGGGGCTACCCCCATGAAGTTCCATTCGGACACGAAAGAGCCCTACCCCAGCGGCCTCGACAGCTTCATGGCCTCCATCGTGGGATCCTCCTCGACGCCCATTGAAAAGGCGCGTGCCATCGAACGCTACCTGCACAACGAGGGCTTCTACCTGACCGAGAACACCGACCAGTCGCGCCCCGGCCACAACCTCAACCGCCTGTCATCGATGGTCTCTGGCACCGGGGAGCTGATTGGCGACGACGAGCAGTACGCCGCGCTCATGGCCCTCATGCTCCACCAGCTTGGGTGGAACGCGCGGGTCGTCATCGGCGCCTACCCGGAGGGCGAGCCGACCGAGAGCATGACGCTCCTCGGCTCGGACATGCACGTGTGGGTGGAGATGGAGTTCGAGGGCATCGGTTGGGCCGTGTTCGACCCGACACCCGACAAGGATCGGGTGCCGGAGTCTGAGTCGCACACGAAGAAGAACTCGCCGCGTCCTCAGGTGCTCCAGCCGCCAGAGCCGCCCGAGGAACCCGTCGAGCTGCCCCCGGTTAGCCGCGACCAGGACGTGGCCGCCAAGGAACCGCCGCCCGCGGGCGTCCCCTGGCTCCTCATCGGCACCACGGCCGGCTCGCTGATCCTGCTGATTCTTCCCTTTGTGCTCATCGTGGCGCTCAAGGCCAGGCGAACCCGCGTGCGTCGCAAGGCCTCGCCCGGCGTCGCCCTCGTGGGCTCCTGGGATGAGGTCGTCGACATGGCACTTGACGCCGGCGTGCGCGTGCGCGCCGACCAGACGCGTCAGGAAACCGCCTGGGCGTTGGCTTCGTTCTGGAAGCTGCGCGAGGGGCAGGACGCCGAGTCTGCGGGCGACCGACCTGAGGGCGCCCAGGCCTCGGGAAGCGACCTGATCCCGGGCTGGACGATGTTCCGTGAGAGCGTGCCGATGACGGTGGCGATCGCCAGGCGCGCGGACGTCGCTGATTTCGCAGCCGAGGCCGGGCAACGGGCCGAGGCCGAGTCGGCGTGGGCGGACGTGGATCACCTCAAGCGCTCGCTGGCGTCGTCCGCGAGCCTGTGGGTGCGCCTGAGGCGTCGCTTCTCGCTGCGTTCGCTGGCTCGCAAGTGGCGCCTGAAACCGACCGGAAGCCAGGAGAGACGAGGCCCGGCCGAGCTGCTGGATGACGGGGAGGACGCGGGTGGCCCCCAGTGGCGCCCATCGAGCGTGAGGAGTAAGTCGTGACGCGTGCAGGAGTGGTGGGAACCGGCCCGCGCATCGAGGGATTCCGGTGGATTCGTGCGCTCGGGTCGGGCGGTTTCGCGGACGTTCACCTGTATCACCAGCAGGTTCCGTCGCGTGACGTCGCCATCAAGATTGCGCGCTCGAATGTGGAGGGTGGAAACGAGGCGATTCGCCACGAGGCCGACGCGATGGCCCGCGTGTCCAGCCACCCGACCATCGTGAATCTGCACGGCGTGGGTGCGCTGGATGACGGGCGCGAATTCCTCATTATGGAGTACTGCCCGGTGACGAACATCGCCGATCAGGTGCGTGCTCACCCGATGGACGTGCCCGCGGCGCTGGATTTGATCATCCGCATTTCCTCGGGCGTGGAGATGCTGCATCGGATGGGCTACGTGCACCGCGACATTAAGCCGGGCAACATCATGCTGGACTCCTACCAGTCGCCTGTCCTCACCGACTTTGGCGTGAGCGCGCGCATCGGCGAGGGCAGGGACGGCGGCCTGGAGGGCTTCTCCGTCATGTGGGCGCCGCCCGAGCAGCACGACGGAAGCGCCCCCGCGGACCCGTCGCAGGACGTGTGGGCACTGGGGGCCTCGCTGTGGACCCTGCTCGTGGGGCGCAGCCCCTTCGAAGACCCGATCGGGGATAACTCGACGGTCGCGGTCGCGATGCGCGTGCGTTCCGGGCGCCTGCGCTCCATCGGGCGCGCCGACGCCCCCGAGGAACTGGACCTGGTACTTCGGGCTGCGATGAACGTGGACCCCGCGCGCCGCCTGCGCACCGCGCTGGCCTTCGCCCAGTCGCTCCAGGGTATCCAGACGCTCATGGGTCTTCCCGAAACGCCCATTGAGGTGCGCGAGGAGGCTCCCATTCCTCGTCCGACGGAACCCAGCATCGCCGGGCACAGCGGCTACCCCGTTCCGACGAAGCCCGATGAGCAGGGCACGAAACTGCGCGTCACATCGGCCGCGCAGGAGCATACCGTCCGGGCGGGCGGGGGCTTTGACTTCTCCGAGTCGGGCGTCGTCCCGGTCGCGGACTCGTGGCACCACCCGCGCAACCAGTCGACGGGGCGAGCGGCGGCGACGTCCTTCGAGGGGGAGGAGGAACGCAAGGGGCGCTCCGTGCCGTTCCTGGCCGTCGTGACGCTCGCGGTGATCGCAGCGGTCGCGGCCGCCGGCCTCGTCGTCGCGATGCTGACCGGTGGGGGCCAGTCGGTTCGTATCGATCCCGTTGACTCCCCGAGCGCCAACGGGGACGATCCCGCAGACCTGACGGTCCCGCCGACTGCGCCGAGCGGCCTGAACGGGCGTCTGGAGGGCGAATCCATCGTGTGGACGTGGACCGCGCCGCCCGATCCGAACTACGCAAGCGAGGACCTGGCGTTCCAATACCGCCTCGATCGCCCGGGCGAGGCACCGATGGCCGCATCAAGCCCCGTCGCTTCCGTCACCCTGCCCGCCGCGCACGGAGGGGACAACTGCCTGACCGTGCGAACAGTCGTGTCGGCCTCCGGCCTACAGTCTCAGCCTGTGAGCATCTGCGTCGCCGTCGAGTAACGGGTCGAGCAGGCCTTGGCCGACCCGCGTCAGCGCGTCGAGCCGCCCGGCTTGCGCAGCCAGGACAGGACGACGAGGCACCCCAGGAAGGTCGCGCTGCCCAGCGCGATGCCGATGACGGTGAGGTTGGCGCGCGTGCGCGCCTGAGCCCCCGAGGCGTGCTCGGTGACCGGCAGCGTGGGCGCGGTGTCTGCGCCGCTCGTGCCGGTCAAGGGGTTGATGGGGCCGTCGATGCGGGCGTTGGCGGCCACCGTAATGGCAGCGTAGGGGTTGATCATGCCCCAGCCGACGGTGCTCGTCGAGCTGGCCGGGCTCACGCGCCGAGCCGTGGCCTCAAGCCGCCACTTCCACATGGCGGGCGTCTCGTCGGGGTGGGCGGAGGCCACCAGGGCGGCTGCCCCCGCGGCGTAGGCGGCCGCGAAGGAGGACGAACCGGTCGCGACGTTGTTGGCCTCGCCGGTCAGGCAGTCCCCGCCGGGCACGGCCGTGGTCAGCGACGAGATCGAGGGGGCCGCGATATTGACGTGAACGCCCGAAACCTGCCCGCCGTCTGGCACGCCGCCCGTCGCGCTGGTCACGGCCAGGGCCTGCGGGTGCGCGGCCGGGTAGCGTGGAACGGTGTCGGTCCCGTACTGCTGAACGATCTGGGAGTCCGCGTTGCCCGCCGATGCGACCACGAGGGACCCCTGAGCGGTTGCCGACGCCACGGCCTCGTCGAGGCGAGCGTCCTGCGTGGGCTGGGACTGCGGGACGACGATGATCTGAGCGCCCTGGCTGGCCGCCCACTCGATGCCTTTCGCGGTCGTCGCCGCATCCAGGCCGGTGGGTCCCTGCTGCGGGTCTTCGTTGAAAGTGTCGTAGACGCGCACCGGCAGCAGGGCGACGCGCGGCGCGACGCCTTCGAGTGCCGACTGCTCGGGCAGGAGCCGGGAGGCGATGATGCCCGCGACCTGGGTGCCGTGACCGTAGTTGTCGGTGCGGCCATCTCCGCCGGTGCTGACGAGGTCCAGGCCGGGCAAAACGATGGAGCCCGAGGGGAAACGGGAGGAATCCTCGCCGCGGTCGGTTGCGGCGCCCACGGGGGAGAAATGCTTACTGGCCGGGCTGATACCCGAGTCGACGACGGCGACGGTCACGTTCTCGCCCTTCGTGATGGCCCATGCGCGATCGAGATCGAGGCGTTTGTCCGCCGTCTGCGCGTAGGTGGCGATGTAGTCGGTGCTGGTCAGGCAGCCGCCGGAGGCAGCATCGGCCGCACGCACCCGCACCTCTGCGCGCGCGGGGGCTGGACCGCTCAGTACCAGGCTGGCGCCCGCGAGGAGGCAGGCACCCGCGCGCAGCGTTCGCGTCGCCCGCGCGTCGAGGAGCCGGGGCTTCCTGCGGGGCCGTGCGCGGCTCATGAGCTGCCCCCACCGGCGACCTCCCGGCGGGCGGCTCGGTTCGACAGCTCAACGCCGGTCGGGATCAGCTCCAGCCATTGCTCGGGGACCCGTTGGATGAAATCCGCGTTCCAGCCAAGCCGTCGGAGGGTATCGTTTTGGTCCTCGCCGAGGGAGTGGCGCTGGCCCAGGTCGGAGACAAAGGTCAGCGGAGCCTCGGTCTGCCCGTTGCTGGATCCTTGCGCGAGCGTGCCGAAACCGGAGGCCACCAGGGCGGCCCCGGGCGAGAAGGAGGTCGGGACGTCGGCCGTGGGGTCCAGGTTCCACGAGGCCCGACGAGCACTGTCCTGCGACATCACGGTCAGGGTCGCGTGGGCCGACCCGGAGGGCTGCTTGCTGTCAGCGTTGCCCTGAGCGCGCTCCAGGGTCGCGCAGGGAACCTGGTCGCGCACGCGAATGACCTTGGGGTCGTCGCTGTCGGCTGCCGTCGAGTCTGAGTCGAAGGGATACAGGCCCTCCAGCTGCGACCACGCGTCGGGGAAGGGCGAGGGCTCCACGTCGGTCTTGGCGACTGTAAAGGACTGCGCGAACGCGCTGGGCTGGAGGGTCAAAGCGCCCTCGATCGTGCCGTTGGGCGCAGCGGTCGTGCCCTCGTACAGGGCGGCGGCCAGCGGCGACAGCGGGTAGGCGTGCCCGGTGGCCACCAGCACGTAGTAGGTGGTGCTACCCGTATCCTTCACGGCGATGATGCTGCCCTGGCGCAGTGAGGCGTTGTTCTGGGGGGACGAGGCCATGGCGCCACCCGGTTCTGCCACACCCCATGTGGTCAGGTCGGGACCGTCGTCGAAGAGAGACACCCAGTTGGGGTCCACGGAGATGGGGGAGGTGCCGATGCGCAGGCGCGCGACGATGTCGCTGGCGCTGCCGGGGATACGGAACTTGGATGATCCTGCGACGATGAAGGAGTCGGAACTCCCGGAGGGTGTGACGTAGGCGCTGCGGGCGCTGTGTAGGCCGTTGCTCGACAGGAGCGAGGAGTTGCCGATCCACGTGAAGGTGTGTTCGGAGATGGCGCAGCTGGTCCAGTCGGCGGTCATGTGGTCGGCGCTGGAGGGCACGTCCTCGGGCGCGTCGGGGATGCCGAGCGCCTGCCCCTGGCTGTATTTGCTCAGGTCGGAGGTGGAGATTTTCATCGTGCCGGTCGAAGAATCGCCGAGGAGGCGCGCGGAGGTCCGGTTGGTGATCGGGTGCCACTGTCCGTCTTGGAGGTAGTAGCGGGCGCCGGAGCTGGAGACGATCGCCAGGCCGAAGGATTGTGAGGAGTCGGCGGTCGAGTAGAGGAATCGCAGGCCGACGCTGACCAGCAGCATGACGAGTGCGAGTGAGACGCCGACGATGAAGGGGCGGGTCGGGGCTTGCGGCTCGACCTCTTTGCCGTCGGGCGAGCCCGCGACGAAGGAGGTGATCAGGCGACGCCTGTTGTAGCGCTGGGCTTCGAGGATGTCCTTATTTGATGCCATTACATTCCCCACATGTAGAGGGCGAAGGGCGGGATGGCGACGATGATGAGGGTGGCGAAGGTATCGGCGGTGCGCGAGAGCCACGGCCGAACCTTCGGGGTCACGACGTTCATGGCAAGCACGAGAAGGCTTCCGGCCAGGGAAGTGACGAGCACGAGCAGCGCGGTCGTGGGCGCCAGGAGCGCGGCTGCGAAGGCTGCCCACGAGAGGATGGCCATGCCGGAGATGACGCCGATGAGGACTTCGATGCGCGAGCGGATCGAGCGGGTTGAGAGCATGAGGGCCGTGCCGATAAGCGCGCAGAGGATGACGCCTTCCATGGACGAGGCCAGGATCGGGGCCAGGATGATCAGGCTCAGGCAGGTGCCGAGCCGGATAGACACGGACAGGGCGACACCCATCGAGACGGATTTGCCGATCTGGCGGGGGTCGATGTGGGCGGTTGCGGAGGGGCCTGTCACGCGCACGGGGACAGAGGCCATGGCGAGCCACGGGATAGCCAGGCAGATCAGGAGAAGGAGCGCGCTGAGCAGTGCTGTCACGCGGGCGGCGCTCATGCCGAGGGCCCCCGAAAAGAGGCTGAAGGAACTCAACGTGACGCCGACGATGGCGGGGCACAGGCCGCTTGCACGCAGCTTCCCAGGAAGGACGAGGTGACACAGGGCGCCGATGGTGAGGGCGGCTCCCGCGGCAAGGGCGCCGGAGGTGGTCCAGGGGCCGGCCGGTAGGGCGCCGGCGCTCGCGCAGGCGAGGAGGACGGGGGCGCAGCCAGCCAGGACGGCGACGGAGGAGTGCTCGAGCCTGCGCGAGACGACGGCAGCGGTGCCGGTGAGGAGGAGGGCACCGACGATGCCGATAATCGGATAGGCGATGAGACGGACCCCGTCGAAGGAGGAATCAGCGCCCAGGAGTGACGTCCCATGGGTCGAAGCGGAGACGAGGAGGGCGCTGGCCAGGCCGACGAAGACAGCGGATGCGTAGACCGAGAGCTGTAGGGAGTCGAGGGGGGTCCACGGGTCGACGGTGGTTTCGACGGCGCTTCCAACGGCCTCGACGAGGTCGTCAAAGCGCTGGTCTTCTCGGCCCTGCCCGGCGCGCTCGAGCGTCAGGGCTGCCCCTGCGCGCACGCCCTGGTCGCGAAGACACAGGGACTGGTCGAGGACCTGTCCTGAGGATGTTGAGACGGTGAACCCGGCGGACGCGCCGTACACGTCCATGCGTCCGAGGCTGCGCAAAATCGTGGGAATAAGCTCCGCCAGCGGAGACAACTGAGGAACCGACAGATCGACCGTTTGTTCATCAAAGGTGACTGTCAGTGGAGTGAGTGCAGCGGCGGTATGCGTGCTCTGGGCCATCGTCTCCTCCGGGTTGTTGTGTTCCTAGTCTGCCCGTTTGTGGTGTCTGGGGCAAGCTGTCATACCTCTGCAAGACGGTCGAACTTTGTCGAAAACCTGTCTCAAGTTCATGGACTTTTGCACGTATGTGTGGTTAGACTGGGCTTGTCAGAAGGGCGGTTCCGCCGTTGGAGCGCTCTTTCACAGATGATCTGGGAGGAATAATGACCGATCAGAAGGCTCTTGATGGTGCGCTACTCAAGGGAGCGACAACCATCGAGCAGTCGCAGAGCGACATTGAATCGACGCTGAAGAACCTGGAATCGAAGCTGTCGGGTATCGGCAGTTCGTGGCAGGGCGAAGCGGCTGTCGCATTCCAGAACGTCATGGCGGAGTGGCAGACCGAGGCCGGCAAGGTTACGTCGGCTCTCACCGAGCTGCACACCGCGCTGCGTTCGTCTGACTCTGCGTCGCAGGCTAACGAGGCCGAGCAGTCGGCCGCGCTGAACAAGTACAAAGTCCGCTACGGTCTGTAGTCGAGACTAGGAAAGGGATACTGTCATGGCTGACATTCTTTACAACTACGGCCAGATCGATCAGGCTGTCGCCGACATGCGGGCCGGTGTCAACAAACTGAATACGAAGCTGGAGGACATGGACTCCGAGCTCAAGCAGCTGCAGAGTTCGTGGGATGGCCAGGCGAAGCGCGCCTACGACGCGTCCAAGGCAAAATGGACCGAGGGTATGGACGGTATCGTCGAAATCCTCACCGGTGTCGCCGCTGCGGTTGCGGAAGCCCGCCAGTCTGCTCAGGCTACCGATGCTCGTAACGCTGATGGCTTCGGCTCCTGATTCCGCCTGATTGCCGCGGGGAGGGGACCGAGGGGTCCCCTCCCCGCGGCGATTGTCTATCGGGGGCCGGTGCTCCCATTGTTTGTGTATTGCTGACTGCAAGTGAGGTTGCGTCGTGGTTGAATCGCCGAAGTATGAGCGCTTGAAGGCAGTCATCGGATTGACTGCGAGGCCCCTGGCATCCGAGGACTATGAGGAAGATGGGCGTGCGAGTACGGCTCGTACGGAGGTTGAGGACGCGAAGGGAACCTCCGAAGACTTTGTGGTTGACCTGAGCGTCGGCGAGTCGCAGACCAAGACTGGTGCAGACAGTTGGCTATCGTCGTTCATCGAATCCGCGAAAACACACCAAGGAAAGATCACGACGGCTAAGGCACACCATCTGGCGGTCCGTGAGTCGATGTCGACTGCGGTGACCGACGGTGAGCAGTTGAGTCCTGTCTTGCTGAGCGAGTCGGATGTTGCAGCCAGTCAGCAAAATCCGCCCCTGAGGCTTACGAGCGCCGATGGTAAGACGGTCGAGTACACGGAACCCACGGCTTACTTGACGGCTCTGGAACAGCAGAAGAACGACAAGCGGGAAGCTGAAGCGCAGACGATTCTCGATAAGCTCAATCAGGAAGCCGATTCACACGTCAGCGAATTCCAACATCAAAAGGACGACTACGTTCCTGACGCGTGGAAGCCGCGGGGCGAAGGCGATGCGGGATCAGCCCCCAGCCCGAGTCCGGCGTCTTCTGGTGGGAGTCGTGGTCTTGTTCCGACGGTTCGTAGTGACACGGGTGCGGGTGGTGGTGAGTGGACGTCTCCTGCTCCGGGGGAGCTTGGGAGTGCGTCGAATCCGATTAGTGATCCGGCTGATTTGGCTCGTTATGATTTGACGACGACGCCGGTGAATCAGCGGATGACGCCGAATGGTCCTGTGGGTGGGCATATGCCTGCTGATGTGCTGAATGTGAATGATCCGGCGTGGCGTGCTGTTCCTTCTGCCGCGGGTGGTGGTGCGCGTATTGCTGGTGGTGTGTTGGTGGCTGGTTCTGCTGCTGGTGCTGCTGGTGCGGCGTTGTCTTATGGTGGTGGTTTCGCTGGGATTGGTGGGCTTGCTTCGGGTGCGTCTGGTTCTGCGTTGCGTGCTGTTGCTCCTGCCGGTGGTGTGTTGCGTCCGTCTGCGCTTCCTGGTGGGGGCGTAGCTGGGGCTGTTGGTGGTGCTGGCCGCGGCGGTGGTGCTGGTGTGGTTGGTCGTGGTGGTGTGGCGCCGGTGGGTTCTGGCGGTGCTGGTTCTGCTGGTGGTCGTGGTGCCTCTGCTGGTGGTGTCGCTGGCCGTGGTGGTGTGAGCGCTGCGGGTCGTGGCGCTTCCGGTGCTGGTGCGGTTGGTCGTGGTGGTGTGGCGCCGGTGGGTTCTGGCGCCTCTGGTACTGCTGGCGGTCGTGGCGGTGTCGCTGGCCGTGGCGGTGTCGCTGGTGGTCGTGGTGCTTCCGGTGCTGGTGCGGTTGGTCGTGGCGGTGTTGGGGATCGTCGTGAGAAGAAGGGGCAGGTGCGGCGTCGTGCGTATGATGTGGTGCGTGTGGATGCCTTGGAGGAGCGTGGTGCTCAGATGATGGGTGGTGCTGCTGGTAGTGCTGATCAGCTCAAGCCGATTGCTCGTGATGCTGATGCTGACTGGTGAGTGGTGGTTGGTTCAGTGATGGCGGGGGGGCCGCACCCTTGATGGGTGCGGCCCCCCCGCTTGTTGGTGTGTTAGCTTGTGCGGCGCCGCGCCCAGGTGATTCCCACCGCCGCGGCCAGGAGGAGGAGTGCGGCACCCGCGCCCACGGCGATGACGAGGCCGCGCGAAGAGGCGAACGAGGACTCGGAAGCGGCGGCCTCAGTGGTGGCACCCGAGGCTGGCTCCTCGGCCTGCGGAGGTGTGGGTGTGATGGTGAAAGGGTTGATGGGGGCGGGCAGGTCAATGAAGGGCCCGACCGTTCCTTTGTTCAGGGAGAAAAATGCCTCTTCGACATCGCCTTCGAGGAGGGGATCATCTGTGGTGGGGACCGTCGCACCTTGTTCTAGGCGCCACCTACACAACGACGAGTGGCTCACTGACAACATGTCGTCAAGACGTTCAAAGGTTGGGTTGGCGTTGCAGTGGGCGTTGTTGATCGAAGAAAATACGACTTGAAATTCTTTGATGGTGGCGTTTTCGAAGGATGCGAAGATCTGGTTGAGGTAGGCCATGGGCGCGCGCACCTGCAGGTGGCCGGATTCGTCGAGGGAATAGAACGCGTGGCGCGCCTCCCCAAGATAGTAGGCTTCGATGTCGCAATTGCCGCCTACGTGACTGACCTTGACAAAGTAGCCTTCTGCTGAGCCTGACCAGAAGGTGTTGGCGATGCTTTGGCATTCCTCCCGGGTGATCTTCTCGGGCGAATCGAATGTGTGAGTGAAAGCGATGCTGATGCGCATGGCCCACTCTCGAGTATCCTCACTAGTTTCGACAAGTAGCTGTTCGACAACGACTCTGGCAACAATGCCGTGGTTAGGCAGCAGGGGCGTTTCGGGTGCAGCAGTCACTGGAACACTAGGTGTCGGCACAGGCGTGCCGACTGCATGAGTCGGCGCGCACACGCCCAGCGCATACACGCCAACCGCAACCACACACGCCACCCACCGGGCCACGCGGACCTTCAACGTCGTTGCCACTGCTACTACTCCTTCGGTCGTGTGAGGGCTGACGGGGGTGTGCGTTGGTCGGCCGCTGTGATGGGCCGATCTGTTAGCTCGTGCGGCGCCGCGCCCAGGTGATTCCCACCGCCGCGGCCAGGAGGAGCAGCGCGGCTCCAGCGCACCGACGGCGATGATCAGCAGGCCGCGCGAAGAGGCAGACGAGGACTCGGAAGCGGCGGCCTCAGCGGTGGCGCCCGAGGCTGGCTCCTCGGCCTGCGGGGGCGTGGGTGTGATGGTGAAGGGATTGACCGGGGGCGGGCAGGTCGATGAAGGGTCCGACGGTGCCCCGCTCGAAATCAAAGAACGCCTGCTCGGCGTCGCCTTCCAGGAGCGGCTCATCCGTCGTCGGCACAGTGTCGCCTTTGTCAGTCATCCACTGACAATAAGACAGGTGACCAACAAGGAGGGGATCATCCAAGTGCGCTATCCAGGGCTCGGCATTGCAATGGGCGTTATTAATCGAGGTGAACTCTACTTGTAGCTCTGTGATGCTCGCGTCCTCAAACGAATCAGCAATCTGGGTCAGATACGTCATAGGGGCACGCACCTGCACATGTCCCGCCTCATCCAGGGAATAAAACGCGTGACGAGCCTCCCCCAAATAATACGCATCCAGGTCACAAAAAATACTCACCGACTCGACCTTTACGAAATAGTCCGGGGCACTACCCGACCAAAACGTATCAGCGAGGTATTGACACTCCTCCTTCGTAATATTCAACGACCGCATCCACCCTCCCTGAAAACTCAGCTTCATATGGATGGACCACTCCCTCGTCTTAGCCGGGGTCTCAATAGCGGTCTGCTCCACCACCGCCCTGATCGTCACGACATGACCGGGCAACACAGGTGTCTCGGGCGACGCAGCAACAGGAACACTAGGGGTGGGAAGCGGATCACCAACCGACGCAGGCACCCCTGCGCCCATCACACACGCGCCAACCGCAACCACACACGCCACCCACCGGGCCACGCGGGCCTTCAACGTCGTTGCCACTGCTACTACTCCTTCGATTGGTGGGTGAGGGCTAAGGGGGATAGGTGCCGGCCGGTGTTAGCCGATCTGCTAGCTCGTGCGGCGCCGCGCCCAGGTGATTCCCACCGCCGCGGCCAGGAGCAGCAGCATGGCTCCAGCGCCCACGGCGATGACGAGGCCACGCGAAGAAGCAGACGAGGACTCGGAAGTGGCGGCCTCAGTGGTGGCGCCCGAGGCTGGCTCCTCGGACTGCGGGGGCGTGGGTGTGATGGTGAAGGGGTTGATGGGGGCGGGCATGTCGATGAAGGGTCCGACGGTGCCCCGCTCGAAATCAA
>QFCH01002037.1_pt1 | contig 33694 bp, 29 predicted proteins | sample 5346071 | NCBI WGS metagenome assembly QFCH01 (sample SAMN09062255, study PRJNA434731) | Human gut metagenome, whole genome shotgun sequencing project. | isolation source: stool timepoint B chromium assembly | host: Homo sapiens | collected 2015
AGAAGAAGCAGCAGGTCGTTTTGCCTTAACTAATCCTGGTGGCATTTATTCCCGCCTTGGCAATCCTACTACTGATGTATTGGATGCTCGTGTGGCACAACTTGAAGGTGGTGCTGGTGGTATCGCAGTAGCATCTGGTTCCGCAGCGATTACATATTCCATTTTGAACGTAGCTAATGCGGGCGACAATATCGTAGCAGCTTCCACTTTGTACGGTGGTACTTACAACTTGTTCACAGCTACATTGCCACGTCTTGGTATCGAAACTAAATTTGTAAATCCTGATAACTTAGAGGAATTTGAAGCAGCTATCGATGAAAATACAAAAGCTGTTTACATCGAGTCTATCGGTAACCCTGGCATCAATCTTATCGACGTACAAGCAGTAGCTGATATTGCACATAAATACAACATTATCTTGATCGTAGATAACACATTTGCATCTCCATACTTGTTCCGTCCATTAGAACATGGTGCTGACGTAGTTGTTCATTCTGCTACTAAATACCTTGGTGGTCATGGTACAACATTGGCTGGCGTAGTTGTAGAATCTGGTAAATTCGATTATAAAGGTTCTGGTAAATATCCTGGCTTCTCCGAAGGCGATGAACACTATAATGGTTTAGTATATGGTGATTTACCAATTCCATTCACTGTAAAAATCCGCGCTCAATTGCTGCGTGATACTGGCGCATGCATTACTCCACTTGCATCTTGGCAAATCTTGCAAGGCATTGAAACATTATCCTTGCGCGTAGAACGTCACGTTGAAAATACTCGTAAAGTAGTAGACTTCTTAAGCAAACATCCAAAAGTAGCGTGGGTAAGCTATCCAGAATTAGAAGATAACAAATACAAAGCGTTGGCTGATAAATACTTCCCTAAAGGTGTTGGTGCTGTGTTCACATTCGGCGTAAAAGGCGGAAAAGAAGCAGGTATTAAACTTGTTGACTCTTTGGAAATCTTCTCCAACTTGGCTAACGTAGCCGATGCAAAATCCCTTGTTATTCATCCAGCATCTACAACACATGCACAACTTAACGAAGAACAACAAAAATCTGCTGGCGTAACACCAGACATGATTCGTTTGTCCATCGGTCTTGAAAATGTAGATGACATCATCGAAGACTTGGCACAAGCTTTAGATAAAGCATAATCTCTCAATTCTCCATTTAGAAAAGCTATAAATCAAACTTTCAGAAAATACAAATGACATCCTTAAGCTAGACCTCGCTTAAGAAATAGAACAAAGAACTATCAAACCTATAAAAACTTATACAAAAGACCTCCCTGCGTGGGAGGTCTTTTTGTGTTGTAACAACTATATGTATTACAAAATAAATTATCTTGCATATGAAGGGGGGTTCATATAGAGTGTGTAACATGTTGAGGATAGAGGATAATATCTATATACAAAAAAGACCTTGGATTCAATGATCCAAGGTCTTTTAAAGGGAGTATAGTGTGTGTAAGGTTCGGTCTGTGGTGTGTGAACACAGACCATTTCCTATTGTGTGAGATAGGAGTTAGGGAGCCCGTAGTGAGTCCTACGGGCTCTTTGAGTTTGTGTGTTAGTTTGTGTTAGAGAGCGTATCCAGTGGATACTGTGTGTATAGTATGTGTGTTATATGTGTAGTGTGTCATCTAAGTGGGTTAGGATAGGGTTCACTTGATGAGTTTAAAATCTTAGTATTTTGTGTTTTTAACTTTAGCGCTTAAAACTTTACCGTTCATGCCATCAACTTTAACTTCAGCTTTTTTGCCGCCGCCAGTTGTCATGTCGAATTCGTATACAGCTCGGCCGTTTTCACGTTCAACAGTCCATTCCATAGTTTGGAAGTCAGCACCAACTTTTTCGATAGCTTTTGTTTCAGCTACTTCAGGGATGATGATGTTTTGAACGTTGATAGCTTTATTGCCTTTAGTGTAGCCTTTAACTTCTTTACCAACGATTTGACCAGTTGCTTCGTCTACTTTGATTTCTACTTCACGGTTGTTGTAGTAACCTTCTACTTCATAGTAAGGGTTGTGTTTAGCGTCATAGGAAATAGATTTTACAGATGCGCCAGGGAATTGTTGATGGAATACTGTAACAGCGCCCATGTAATCAACAGAATAGTTAGCTTGAGCGGATGGAGCTACGCTACCAACACCGTTCCAGTTGCTATGATTGTTGTAAGCATGGTTGCTAGCTGCGCCAACTACACCTGCTAATAATACTGTACTAACGCCGAATGCACATAAAACTTTGGATACTTTCTTAACATTTTTCATAATGAATGCCTCCTGATACCAAATTATAAGTTTCGTTTTTTTACGATTTTGTGAAAGTAGATTTTACTCAATCTACTTACGTATAATTTAATATTGTTATATGAATATAAGATGAAATTAATGTTTTTTTGCATGAAGATGAGTATATCTTTTAGTTATTATGAACTGTTGACAATAACTATAAGGTATAGTCAAAAAGATAAGAAGTCTTAAAAATGTAGTATATATAGTTATATATAGTATTAGACTACATGGTTAACTAAAAGTCAATAATTGAAGTTGACAATTAAAAATACAAGTGCTTTAATTTAGGTAAGTAGTAGTTTGTTATTGTCTTATTAATGGAGGTATACCATGAGTTCTACCGTATCGAAACAAACTCGAATTACGACCCGTCAGCTAACAATGACTGCACTATTTGTGGCTTTGATCGCCGTAGGTGCTTTCATACGGGTACCATACCTAACTGTCCGTTTACATTGCAGATTTTATTTACCACATTGGCGGGCATTGTCTTAGGTAGTCGTTTAGGCGCTGCTAGCGTAGGTATTTATATTGTACTGGGCCTTATCGGCGTACCTATCTTCACCTCTGGCGGCGGTCCTGGTTATATTTTACAACCCACTTTTGGCTATTTGATTGGCTTTATGGTTGGTGCTTATGTTGTGGGGCGAATTGCTGAATCGATGGATACCTTATCCTTTAAACGATTATTAGTGGGTTCTATATTAAATCTATTAATTGTATATGGCCTTGGTATGGTCTATCTATACTTCATTATGAACTTGTATTTAGGTAAACCAATTGGCGTTGAAGCTGTTATTATTACGTGCTTCTTAATTCCAGTAGGTCCAGATATTTTCCTATGTGCTGTAGCAGCATCTTTGGGTAAACGAATCGTCAAAGAACTACATCACTAATACAATGCGTTTATTGTGATATCTTAATTGTACAGATATTCTAATTATATAGATATGATTATTAGCATACAGCTTGAATCTCTAAATTTACTTAAAAGTATGGAATGTAAGATCTATGTATAACTTAATCATTCTTATTAAAAACGAGGCATATAGCCTCGTTTTTATTTGTTTAATTCTGTTTTATGGATATACATAACCTAAGATTGGTTCTGCAGATTTGATTTTTGTAATTTCTACATATGGTTGTTGACGACCGTGGAAGTCTCGAGTAGATACTTTGCCTTCGATAGATACCCATTGTTCATTTTGTAAGCTGTCTCCATCTGTTTTGTATGCAGTCATGCCGATAGGGGCGACGTCAGCGATACAGCAAGCCATAGCCATGCGAGAAATAGTAAATTCGTTAGATTTTAATGTATTATCTTCACGATTTACATAGCCTGTCATATATACAGTGTAATCTTTATATTGCTCTGCATTAGATCCGACTTTTACAATGGTTTGATAGAAATTATCGGAGTTTAAAACGATTTCTTTTTTCTCTTTAGAAATGCCCGGTTCTTTGCTTTCACTATTAACCGTAATAACCTCACCAATAGCGTCGTTTGTAAAGTCAAAGTTGTTGGTATCATCATTTACGCGAACGGCACCGTGAACACCTGTAGATGGAACGAGTACGGGTGGAACGATGAGCAATACAATAGGGATAATAATTGGAACTACAGATTTCCAATTGTGTTTGTAATATCTTGATGGAGCCCAAATAATCGTCGCTAGACCGCCTAAGATGAGGGCCACGCTGCTAATTCCGAGTAAAAGCTCGTAACGCGGTGCGATATAGTTTAAATAACGACCTGTCACGATGAGGTACACACAACAAATACCTAATGTGAGGTACAGCAAGCCTTTCACGATGGAAAAGCGATCTTTTAGTCTTAATGTCATGAAATCATCTCCTTTTGTAATCATTAGCTTAAAAGAAATTGATATGCTAGAGCCGCTAGATAGGACATAACGGCAATGGTTATGCTTAGTCGCACAATAAATGCAGTAGGCATATATTGTTTTAATAGATATATATTTTTTATATCTAACATAGGCCCCAAGATGAGGAAGCCCATAACTGAACTAATCGGGAATAGAGTGCTTAAGGACTTGCCGATGATAGCATCTGATGTAGAACAAATAGAGAAGAAGAACGCCAATACTAATAGAATTGGAATGGCGGCGAAGTCTGGTAATGTAAAGCCAGCCTTGAGTAGCCACGGTTTACCATATACTTGGACTACAGATAATACGCCAGCTGCCATAGAAAAGTAGAATAGGAGTTGGGAAAACTCTTTTTCCATATGGATTAACAGCCGTTTCTTATCAATATGCTTAGATTTAGCTGATTCTAAGACGATTTCTTCATAGCTAAGGTTCTGAGGCGTTCTTACTTTCATCGTAGATGTAGATAGAGGCCAGAATCGGAAGGATAGGGCCACTAATAAGGCCACACCTAGGCCTAACACGATACGCCACAGGGATAGCATAGGATTGTCGGGGAATGCATACCACGTAGAGAGTATGGTAACGGGATTGATGATTGGACTAGCCAGCATAAATAGAAGCGCTACCGATAAAGGGATACCTCTATCTACGAGTGCTTTAAATAGTGGGATGATGGCACAGTCACAGATGGGTAATGCAAAACCACTAATCATTGCAGCACCATAGCTTTTCCAAGAGTGATCGCCCAAGAGTTTTAATAATACCTTTTGTGGTACGAAGTAGCGAATGACCGTTGAGCCCACGGTTCCTAGTAGGAGGAACGGAACTGCTTCGATAATAAGGCCTGTAATAATGGCAAAGCAGTGGTGTATGGAATAAGGAATATCGTGTCGAAAGGCAGTAACTAATAGTATATAAGTGGTAATACCGATAACTAATAGATTAGGGATAAGGCCCCATGTTGAATTTCGACATAATTGCTCCACCTTTTCAGGGCTAGGCTGTGTAACAATTTTTGCTTCGCCGTTGTAGGTGCGCAATAAAGCGTGATGTGTAGGCGTTTCAGTGATAATACAGTCTGCACTATACAATTGACTTGCTACATCATTTCCTAAACCAGGTAATATGGTTGATACAAATTGATCTGTACAAATATATAATACCTTTTCTATTTGTAATAGATGGCTCAGTTTTTCACTATATAACAAGGTTTCCAATTGGTGAAAGCCGAGCATGCCGTTCCACTCAATCCAAATTTCTTTGGGGTTGACTCGCTCTATATAGCTTGCGATTTCACTAGCTATAGTGTCGTAAGAGGATGGATTCGTAGGGCTGATAGTACTCAATGTATCTGCATCGAGCTGTAACGGCTTTTTGATAAGCTCTACACTACCTTCTTCGGCACTAATAAGTGCTGTACCACCAAGTTTTTTTCGGTGTTGTACTTGTTCGTTAATGAAGGAGCTTTTGCCAGAGCCAATGAAGCCTGTAATGATATAAACAGGTATCATGATTGACACACTTCGTTATGCACCATTGGTACATTAAAATCTGTGCCGATAACGACTAAGCTATAATCGGCAGACTCAGTAGGTGTAAGGGAACAGTAATGTGTGCCATACTGAAGTTCGTGAGGTCCTTCTGTAGTTGGTACAATACCTTTTGCACGAAGTACTGTATCTGGCATGCCTTCTAATATGGTTTTCCATTGTACGAGGCTGAGAGTGCGCAAATCTTTAAATGTATGACTCATAAATAGATGTTCATCATGCAAGCAGTTGTCGTCGTGACAATGATAGAGTCGTTTGATGTAGTCCCGCAGGGAAAGGGTATCCCATGCTTCTTCGTGGATTGGCGTGTTAGGTGCAAGGTCACGAATCATACGTTTTGTAATGCTTGTTTGTTGAATATCCTCTGTATGGCTCAAGAAAATTGCATCGCTATGGGTGATTTGGTCTTTAAAGAAGAGCCCGAAGTTTTTGATAAACATTGGGGCCTGCATTGCATCAACGGTTGTAACTGAAGCGTGCACATAGGCGGATTTTGCAATTTCTTCATCCTTACAAGTATGGATGATTTCACTTAATTTGCTGACACCCGATGGCTCGATATAGATAACATCAATTTCGTAATTTTGGAGAATATCGAGCAATGCTTGTTGAAAATTACCTTGTAAGCTACAACAAATGCAGCCAGATGTAACTTCGCGAACAGTAGCACCTGATTTAGCGAGATTTACCGCATCGAGGCTGGTTTCGCCAAAATCATTTTCTATGATGAGAATTTTATCTGTAGATTTATGTTCTTTTAGTATATGTTGTAGGAATGTTGTTTTCCCAGATCCGAGAAATCCGGATATGATAACTATTGGAATCATATACACCTCCTGAGTAATGTAAACACAGTATACACCCATAGGATAACACAGAAAATACTCCCTGGGGTATATAGGAAATCACGGATATATCAGGAATTAACGGAGTCTTTTAAAATATATGGGATATATACTTTATATGAGTATACTAGCAAGTGTAGTTGATATTCATAATTATTTGTAAATAAAAGGTGTATGCCTTATGTAATATATATGAAAACATACTCCTATTTGGATAAATATTTATTTATATATTTTGATAAATTTATAAAAAAATCCCTCCTATAGATTATTCAGTGAGGGGAGCTCAACTGGATGCCCTATAGGAGGGATGGAGAGAGACTGTATTATTGTAATTTTGCTAACAATGCTTTGAGGTATACATACACATTCTCTACAGATGGTAAGTGGACGCGTTCTGTAGGCGTATGTGGGCTTACGATTGTAGGACCAAAGCTGATCATTTGTGTATTTGGCAATATGCCTTTCAATAGACCACATTCAAGGCCAGCGTGAACAGCATTAACATTGGCTGGTGTCTCAAACATTTCGTTATGTAAGGAAATCGCTTGCTCTTCTAATTTAGAGCCTTTGTCGTATTCCCATGCAGGGTAACCGCCAGTGCGCTCTGCAGATACACCAAGAGCTTTAGCAAGAAGCATCATTTTCTTAGTCAAGAATTCAAGGCTATTGCTGTTGGAGCTGCGGATAGAAATTACTATTTCTAGTGTATGTGCATTTTCACGAACAATAGCGATATTGTTAGATGTTTCTACAAGGTTTGGAATGGATTTACTTACAGAGTGAACCCCATCTTGTGCAAGATAGATATACGTGATGAGTGCTTCTGTTGTGTCATCTGCGTATACTACCTCTGGAGTCGCTACATCTTCCACTACGAATTTGAGGCCTGGGTCTGCGACTTCATATTCATGTTGGTATTGTTTTTCTTGGTATGCAAGTAATGCTTTAATGGCTGCCACATCTTCGGAGCGTACAGATAAAACAGCTACAGATTTAGATGGAATAGCATTATGCTTAACGCCACCTTCGAAAGATGCCAAGCTTACAGGATATTGTTGTTGAATATCATAGAGTACGCGAGTTAATACTTGGTTGGAGTTTGCTCGCTGCTCGTTGATTTCGATACCAGAGTGACCACCTTTAAGGCCAGTTACAGTGATGGACAAGCCCGCATCATAGCCTGGTTGGTTGTTATCGCGTAACAATGGAATGTTTACATGTACGTGGCAACCGCCAGCGCAGCTAACAGTAAAATCATGTTCAACCTCTGTATCAAGATTGATAAGGTAATCACCAGTTACTTGACCTTCTTTAAGGGCAAAAGCACCGTCCATACCTGTTTCTTCATTAGTGGTGAACAATAATTGCATAGGGCCATGTTGTTGGTTTTCATCCTCGAGGATAGCGAGCATCATAGCAGCGCCCATACCATTGTCGGCACCTAAAGTGGTGTGATCTGCACGCATCCATTCGCCTTCGATGATATTGGCAATAGGATCTTTAGAGAAGTCATGGTTAGAAGCATGATCTTTTACACATACCATGTCAATATGACCTTGAATGATGATACTTGGGCGGCTTTCGTAGCCTGGAGATGCATCCTTCTTGATAACTACATTTAAGATCTCGTCTTGATGAGCTTCAAGACCTAGATTTTTAGCAAAGTTTACGATGTAATCACTAATGCCTTTTTCATTGCCAGATTCGCGAGGAATTTGGCTCATTTCTTTAAAAATTTCTAATACGCGTTTTGCTTGAACGATTGTTTCCATAATGGTACCTTTCATTCTCTTGTAAATCATATATGTATTATCTAATAAAAGCCTTTATAACAAGTGGTATACAAGAAGGGCTTAAGTGAATGATTACTTCACTTAGATTGCTTGTTTTAGCCTCTTATAGTAACGATTTTCACAGACATACATAGGGAATATATAAATAATTAGTTTATATATATAGTTATATCACAAGAATGATTATTAGCATAGCTAATGCAGAGACTAGCTATATAGGAATTATATTGTATAATGATTGTATACGATTAACGATTTAATAAATCCATTCGATTTTAGAAGGTTGGTGAACTAATGCAACATGACAGTCGCAATATCAGTATGCTTATGGATTTTTATGAGATGACCATGGCACACGGCTACTTTACGAAACAAGAAGAAATGGATCGCGTCGCATTTGACGTTTTCTTTAGACGCAATCCAGACAAGGGTGGCTTCGCCATTTTTGGTGGTCTCGAGCAAATCGTTGAGTACATTTTGAATTTACACTTTGATGAACGTGACATTGCTTATTTGCGCGACCAAGGCATTTTTAGCGATGAATTTTTAGACTATTTGAAAGATTTCTCCTTCACAGGCGACGTGTACGCATTCCCTGAAGGCTCTATTATTTATCCTAATGAACCGGTTATTACTATCGTAGCACCTCTCATAGACGCACAAATCGTAGAAACTGCAGTGCTTACTATGATGAACCATCAATCCTTAATTGCTACAAAAGCTAACCGTATTGTTCGTGCTGCAGATGGCCGAGTGGTAGCCGATTTTGGGGCTCGTCGAGCTCATAATGTGGATGCTGCCGTATATGGTGCGCGCGCTGCGTATATTGGCGGTGTAGGCTCTACAGCAACGGTATTAGCGGGACAACAATTTGGTATTCCTGTGAGCGGCACTATGGCCCATAGTTGGGTTATGTATTATGGCTCTGAATACGATGCTTTCAAGGCTTATGCTGAGGTATATCCAGATAATGCTGTATTCCTTGTAGATACTTATGATGTATTAAATTCTGGTGTACCAAATGCTATTCAGGTTGCTAAAGATGTATTAGAACCTATGGGTAAACGCTTAAAAGGTATTCGCCTTGACTCTGGTGACCTTGCGTATTTGGCTAAAAAAGCACGTCGCATGCTAGATGATGCAGGATTAGAAGATTGTAAAATTATGGCTTCCAATAGCCTTGATGAATATACGATAAAATCTCTCCTCCTTCAAGGTGGTCCTATCGATATCTTTGGGGTAGGTGAAAGACTCATCACTTCTAAGAGTGATCCTGTATTTGGCGCTGTATATAAGATTGCAAGCAATGAGAAAGATGGTAAATGGGAACCTCGTATTAAGATTTCTGAGGCCGTTGAAAAAATTACAAATCCAGGTCTTAAAAAGGTGTACCGCGTATACAATGAAAAAGGTCGTGCCATTGCAGACTTAATGACTTTGCTGCGTGAGGTACCTGATACAGAGGAGCCATATCGCTATATTAACCCTGAGCAACCTTGGCGTGAATTATACTTTGAAAACTGTACTTTTAAAGAAATGAAACAGCTCATCATCAAGGACGGTAAATTAATTAAAGAGTTACCAACCCTTGAGGAAATTCGCCAATATGTTAAAGACCAATTGGCTAATGAAATTTGGCCTGAAGAACAACGTTTTGAAAATCCTCATCGTCATTACCTTGATATGAGCCCAAGCTATTATCAATTGAAACTTGATTTATTGAACCGTATTTATCGGAAAAAATAGGAGGGTCTATGTTAGAAAATCCACAAGCTATAAAGGATGCCCTCATTCAATGGATTCGAGATTACTTTAGTCAAAATGGCCCCAATTGTAGTGCCGTTATTGGTATCTCAGGCGGTAAGGACTCAACTATTGTAGCTGCTCTTTGCAAAGAAGCCTTAGGGGAAGATAGAGTAGTAGGTGTTCTCATGCCTAACGGTGTTCAATCCGATATTGACGATGCCAAGGCTGTAGTAGAGCATTTAGGTATTCCTCATATGACGGTTAATATTGGTGCTGCTTACGAAGCCTTAACGCAAGCTATTGTTCAAGGTGAAGGCTATGACGTTGTAACGGGTAGAAACGATTTATCTCGAGATGCAGCTATTAATACGCCGCCTCGACTACGAATGGCGACACTCTATGCAGTGGGGCAAAACTTGCCGAACGGCGCTCGCGTAGCTAATACTTGTAATGGCTCGGAAGATTACGTTGGATATTCTACAAAATTTGGTGATAGTGCAGGTGATTTTAGTCCTCTTGCACGACTCGTTGTAGAAGAGGTACGCCAAATTGGTAAGCTTTTAGATATTCCCGCATATTTAGTAGATAAGGTTCCTAGCGATGGTCTTAGTGGTCAGTCTGATGAAGATAAACTAGGCTTTACTTATGCTATGTTGGACCACTATATTAGAACTGGCGAAATTGAAGATTTATCCACGAAGGAACGTATTGATCGTTTGAACCGCATCAATAAACATAAATTAGAAATGATGCCGTCCTTTAATCCAAATATTTAACAACATGAATTGCTTTATATTTATATAGTGGAGGTAATATGGAGACAAAAATAGCTTTGATTGGTACGGGTGGTACAATTGCTGGACAAGGCGCATCCGATACAGATTTGACGGGCTATACTGCAGGGGTACTAGGGCTCAATGAAATTCTAGATTCTGTACCTGGCACGGAACCATATGGTCCATATACATATACTCAGTTTAGTAATATTGAAAGTTCCGATATTACTGTCCAGCATTGGTTGGATTTAGCCAAGTTAGTACAAAAATTAGTTGATCAAGAGGATATCGGTGGTGTTGTTATTACTCATGGTACTGATAGTATGGAGGAAACAGCATATTTCCTTAATCTTACTGTACATACTGATAAGCCAATTGTCGTTACTGGTTCTATGAGACCAGCCGGTGCTATTAGTGCAGATGGTCCTATTAACCTATTACAAGCTATTCAAGTGGCAAGAACTCCTGAAACTGCAGGCAAAGGTGTAGTAGTCGTTTTAAATGGTTATATTGATGGTGCACGTGATGTGTCTAAATGTAATACGACAAATGTAGCGACCTTTGATAGTCCCTTAGTAGGACATCTTGGCATCGTACAAGATGGAATAGCTCATTACTATAAAGCTTCCACTCGTTGTCATACTAAAGATTCTGAGTTCGATGTGAGGGATCTAAAAGAATTGCCACGGGTAGTGCTTTTAACTTGCTATGGTGGTATGGATGATATGGTGCCTATGAGTGTGGTTGCTACAAATCCAGATGGTTTGATTTTAACTGGTCTCGGTCATGGCACAATTCCACAAAATGTACGCCAAATTACTCAGAATACGAAATTCCCAACGGTACGTGCTTCTCGTACGGGCAGTGGTATGGTATCTGCGGTTCCTCAAGATACATTGGCAGGGTATCTGGTAAGTGACACTTTGAGTCCACAAAAGGCTCGTATCCTATTAATGTTAGGTCTTACAAGAACTAAAAATCTTAAAAAGTTACAACAATTCTTCTATAAATATTAATGGATTGATGAATAGACAAATGAATATCTAAAGTAGCTATTTATAGTTGAAGAAATGGTCTACCATAACTAGCCTTAATATAATTATTTAGTGAAATTGAAATAGAATCTCAAAATTTAATTTGATATTCATTTTCAACTGTTATATTGTGTATAACAGTTTTATATGCAATAAACCGCACATCCCGATCGCCTAGGATGTGCGGTTTTCATTTGAGTATTATCTTTTTTCTTATAAGCAGTATATTAAATGATATATTAAGTGAGCAATGGATCCAATGATATATCGTTTCATCCAATAATATATCGTTTGTAGAGCCTGTGATATATTTATTCCGCGTCGATAGCATTTTCTAATGCTCTTTGTACGCCTACATAAACTGCTTTTGCTAAGGTGTCCCCAAACAAGGAGAAGGTGCCTGCGTCGGTTAAGACGTCACCATTTGTATCGATGGTGAGAATGACGCCATCTGTAGAGGTACCAGTAGCAGTGGTGTTGCGTTCTTTTGTGAGCGCATCAGGAATATCCTCGTTCATAAATGGATAGAGTTTCACACTTTCAGCGCCCCAATCTTGGAGGGCTGCAGTTTTAGCCTCTGTAATGGTCATCATAGCTTTCACCATGGCGCTGTCAGTTAAGGCCTTATTCGTAAAGACGAGGATATTGATTGTGCCAGGCGTTACAAACGCCCCGTCCCGTTCTTCATAGCAATACCCTGTGCCTGCACGATGGGCTGTTTTTTCGTACCCTGCAGTAACGATAGTCTCTACGATAGTATCTTTCTCCTCGACCTTAGCATAGGCGTGTAGCGTCATTGTAGCAGATGTGAGAAGCGCTGTACTAAAATGGACTGGCGTATCGATTTGCTCGAACTCTTGTGCTAAATAGTTGGCTACCGAGCCACCTGGTAAATCTTTTTCTGTTTCGATTTGATATGTTAATTGTTGGTTGCGCACGGCGAGTGTGTGGTGATAACCACCGTTTAATTGTCCGCTAGAAAGGGAATAGTGAATATCGTCAAAGTGCACTGTAACGGAGTGTAGCTCCTTGGTTATATAACCACCGGTAGCAAGCTCTTGTGGTGCTTCGTATGGATTGTTTAACATGTAAGTCTCCCTAGATTTAGATTGTTATATATGTAATATAACGATATAATAACTTTACTATATCGTGTAAAATATATTTATTAAATTATAGCATATATGTTTATGATGACCATATTAATAGATGTGCTCAATCATTTATGTAGTTTTATTATTGGAGGTTTAATATGGGCAATATTTTTTATTCTGCATCAGAAATATTGTTTAAAGATGCGAATGTATTGATTCAATTTCGAGATTGGTTCTTTTCTCAAGCGGGCAATATATTATTAGCTCTTATTATATTTTGGGTAGGTCGTTATGCTATTAAATGGGTAAAAGCCTTTGCTGTACGTATTATGACTAAGGCCTCTTATGACTCTGCTGCGATGAGCTTTATTACGCAGATCATCAATTATACATTGCTAGTAGGTCTAATATTGATTTGCTTAAATCAAATTGGTGTTCCTACTACATCCTTTGTAGCAGCCTTTGGTGCCTTTGGTTTAGGTATTGGTTTGGCCTTACAAAGCAACTTATCTAACTTGGCATCAGGCTTATTAATTCTTATATTTAAGCCTTTTAGAGCAGGTCATGTTATTCAAGTTGGAGATACTATAGGTAGTGTTAAGTCTGTTCAATTTATGTATACTATTATCACTACTAAAGATCAAAAAAATGTGTATATACCAAACTCTATCCTTACCTCCCAAGCCATAACTAATATTGCTTATACCCATGAAAGGGTTATCCCGTTCGTCTTTGATATTGGTTATAACAATAATCATCATGAAGCAATTAAAATCTTAAAAAATATTTTTGCTGCTGATAAACGTGTACTCAATCCTAAAGATATGGAAATTGGTATTTCTGAATTTGGCGATAACTCTGTACGCATTGCTGCCTATGCACGCGTTAAGTCGAAAGACTTCTTAGATGTGCAATATGGAATTATGTCTGATGTAAAAGATGCGTTCGATAAATATGGTATCGACATTCCATATCCTCAACGTGTTGTATATCTTCAAAATGTAGATAACTCTACTGGTGAAATTAAGGGAACTAAGAAAAAAACAAGTGGAACGAATGTTGCCATTGATGATAACCCTGAAAGTTAATATGTGATACAGAAAGTGAGATATATGATATCTTTAACAACTAATGTTTGTATAGTTTGGAAACGACTTATTTTCATGATAGCCTTTATAGGCGCTATTATTTTCGGTACTAGTGTTTCTCATGCTGCATATATTGCGCCGCCATCTACGGTCGGTGAGGCGGTAGTCCTCATTGATGCGGACACAAAGGAAATTTTATTTGCTAAAAACCCTGATAAATGGATGCACCCAGCAAGTACTACAAAAATGGTTACCTTGTTAACGGCACTAGAGCTTAAAGGTACTCAACTTGATGAATTAGCTACTATTAGTAGTTATGCAACGAGTATGGAAGAATCTAATTTAGGCGTTCGTGTAGGTGATCAAATCACATTAGAAGCTGTTATCGAAGGCATGATGGTTGCCAGTGGTAATGATGCGGCCGTTGTAGTAGCAGAAAATGTAAGTGGCTCTGTAGAAAAATTTGGTAAGGATATGACTCGTATTGCTACTAAAGCAGGTGCAAAGAATAGTGTGTTCCTAAATCCACATGGATTAACTCAAATGGGGCACCACTCTACGGCTCGTGACTTGGCGATGATTGCTGCGTATGGTATGAAATACCAAATGTTCCGCGATAAGGTTGCTAATGATTACTATAAGGTGCCATACCAAAATCGTGCACCTGTAACAATTCGTACAACGAATCACTTCATTCGCAATAAATATCCTGGTGCCAATGGTTTGAAAACAGGCTTTACGAATGCGGCAGGGGAATGTTTAATTGCATCTGCTACGCGTAATGGTCATACTATGATTGTAGTTTTGCTTAATGATGATAATCGTTGGGACGAAGCTGTACAATTCCTTGATTATGGTTTTAAACTTCGTGGAGTTATTTAGGGGAACTATTGTGTAATGGGGGTTATATGAGTTCGTTTTTTGCCTTTTTAAAACGCATGCGCTTTATTAATCGATGGAGCCTTATGCGCAATACAGAAACAGAAAATATTCAAGAGCATAGCCTTGAAGTAGCTATGGTAGCTCATAACTTGGCAGCTCTGAAGAACGAATACTTCGGTGGCAATGTAGATATTAATAAAGTAGCGGTTATTGCCATGTACCATGAGGTGAGTGAAATCTTTACAGGCGATATGCCAACACCTATAAAGTACTTTGATCCAAAATTACGTGAGCTTTATGGTGAAGTTGAATACTTGGCACAAGAGAAAATGTTATCTACTTTGCCAGAGCGTTTACAAGGGGTATATAAGCCTTTTATTGTAGATGCTGAAGAAAGTGAAGAGTGGCCTATCGTAAAGGCAGCAGACACTATTTCAGCGTATATGAAGTGTGTGAACGAACTGAAGGCAGGAAACGACGAGTTTAAAGAAGCACATGACTCCATATTAGTAAAACTAAAAGCGCTCAACATGCCCGAGGTAGATATGTTCCTTGAAACCTATATGCCAGCCCTTGGTAAGAGCTTGGATGAGCTAAACTATTACGAAATCAAATAGTAATTAAAAAAGAGACGACCTTGGTCGTCTCTTTTTATTCTGTAAAAATATTCACTTGTGGGGCATTCGTAGTGCTTATTTGCCGTAAAAACGAAAAATAGCCATAACACCTTAGAGGACGTCACAGCCATTTTACATCTCGAATAAAGTTTTAGGGATGAGCTGGACGTTCCTAGGCATCTAGCTATCTCTGTCATTATATTATAAGTTTTTGCTAAACAGATGTCAAAGACTAGAAAGGTATTATAAATTGTTATAAATTATAACAGCTTTTTAGATTCAATAATTTCTTGATTTCTTATTAGTATTTTTTTGCCACGCCATGAGAAGGCACGATGTCCGTATTTAGCTTTGAATTCTTTGTTCGTTAGTGAATCTAATTCATCTCTATCAATGTACGGTTCTACTGATTGGAATTCTGGAATTGGTGTAGTAGAAATATCTTTGTTGTGCGGGCACACTTCTTGGCACACGTCACAGCCAAATACGAGGGGAGTTTTAGCTATGATATGCTCCTCCTCTGAAGTAAGTTCTCCTTTTTTCTGGGTTAAGTAACTTTTACAGGTGTCGAATTTAAACTCATCAAGACCTAAGCATTGACCTAAACAGGCAGTAATGCAGCGATTACATCCCATGCAGGATTGAGTTAGTGGAGTATTAGGTTCTAGTTCTAAGGTTGTTAAAATCGTTCCAATCACCACATAAGAACCCCATTTAGGGCTGATGAAGCAATTATTTTTGCCATAAAAGCCAAGGCCCGCTAAGTATGCCATGTAACGATCGGCTAAAGGGGAAGTGTCACAATGAATAGAAAACTGTGCGTCTGTATTCATTATTTGTAATTTTTCAATAAGCTTTTTTAAATATTCATTGATGACTAGATGGTAATCTGTGGCCCATGTATAGCGAGATAAATTGGAAGGAGATTTATGCTCTACATAGTATGGAAAAAGACAAACAATTGCACTTTTAGGTGTAAAAAGGGATGTTCCTAATAGTCTTTCCTCTACATTGGCAGCCGTAAAGGGACATGGATTACTTTCGTATAAAATGGATTTTGCATTCTCAGGTAGTGGCCAAGATGCGACACCAAACTCATAAATATTCAGTTCTTTGCAAATTTCTTGTAAATTTATATATTTCATCGTAGATTTCATAGCGAATTATTGGTACAATAAAAGTATAAGAAATGTGAGGAATTTCTATAGATTTTAATGAGTTCCTTCTAGGTTTGTAGTTCGATGATATTTGCATTTTTATGGTTATCATCTAAGTTCTGTTAGTATTAGTATACCATTGAGAGGACAGATTATGTTAGCATTTATGAAAGTATTACAACCGAAGACGGTGGAAGAGGCTTATGAATTAGCCACAAAAAACAAAACTACACCAATGCTAGCTGGCGGTTGCTGGTTGCGTTTAGGTCGACGCACATGGCCATCAGTGATCGATATGGCAAGCCTTGATTTGCGTTATGTTCGGGAAGAGGAGAACGAGTTTGTAATTGGCGCTATGGCGACACAAGGAGATGTGGAACGTTTTGAGCCATTACAACAATTCTGCGGTGGTGCCGTAGTTAAAGGCGTTAAGGAAATCCTTGGCGTTCAATTCCGTAATACAGCTACTATGGGCGGCTCTGTAGCTAGTAGATTCGGCTTCTCCGATATCATTCCTGCATTGTTGGCAGTACATGCAGACATCGTTACCTTTAAAGGTGGTCGCATGTCCATGCAAGACTATATGACATATAGAGAACGTGATATTCTCATGGAAATTCGCATTCCTAAAGTAGATGTGCCTGTAGCTGTGGAAGCACTTCGCATCTCTCGCGGCGACTTCCCAGTGTTGACAGGTGCTCTTCGCCGTGATGACAAAGGCGTTGAAGTGTACATCGGTACAAGACCTGGCGTGCCTCAATTAGCAGAAAAAGCAAGTGCTTTGCTTTCAGAAAAAGGATTATCTGCAGCAAAAGAAGCAGGTCAATTGGCATCTGAAGAATTAGTTTATCAATCTAACTCCCATGCGTCTAAAGAATACCGCATGGAAATGGTGAAAGCAATGGTTCAACGCTTAGCTAAGGAGGTGGCACAATAATGGAACTCGTACTAAATATTAATAATAAAAATGTAACAGTTAATGTGCCAACTGACGAAATGTTGTTGGATACATTGCGTAATCTTGGTTATTATAGCGTACGTTGTGGCTGTGATACAACAAACTGTGGCCTTTGTACTGTATGGGTAGACGACGAAATCGTATTATCTTGTGCATATCCTACATTCCGTGCACCAGGTCATAAAATCACTACATTAGAAGGCTTAGAAGAAGAAGCTGAATTACTAGCAGCTTGCATCGCTAGTGAAGGTGGGGACCAATGTGGTTTCTGTACAACTGGTATGATGATGAGCGCTATCAATTTGAAACGCAAAAATCCAAAGGCTAGTGATGATGAAATCCGCGAGTACCTCATTGGTAACTTGTGCCGTTGTACTGGCTATGAATCACAACTTCGAGGGGTTCGTAAATTCTTAGAAGGAGGCCTATAATAATGAAACAGCACATTGGTAAAGCTTATGACAAAGTTGACTCTAAAGGTATTTTGACGGGTAAGCCGTCCTATACAGGCGATTTTGTTCCAAAAGATGCGCTCGTTATTAAGGTTCTTCGTAGCCCTCATGCACAGGCGCGCATTAAATCTATTGATACATCTAAAGCTAAATTGATCCCCGGTGTAGAAGCTATCTTTACACATGAAGATGTGCCTAACACTCGTTTCACATTAGCAGGTCAAACATACCCAGAGCCATCTGCTTATGATGCGCTTATCTTAGACCCTGTAGTTCGCTATGTAGGCGATGAAGTGGCTCTCGTAGTAGCTAAAGATGAGGCTACAGCTTTAAAGGCTATGCCGCTTATCAAGGTTGAATACGAAGTACAAAAACCTGTACTCGATATGCATACAGCTATTGACCATGAAACAGTAGTGCATCCTGAAGATGATATTCATAACAATATTCCTGTAGGTCAAGACTATAAACGCAATATTTGTGTATCCTATCACAAACGCGTAGGTGATGTTGAAGCAGAACTAGCTGAATGTGATTATGTAGTAGATGGTACTTACTTTGACCAGGCTACACGCCAAACAGCAATGGAACCATTTCAAAGCTTTGGTTATGTAGATGCATTAGGTCGTGTAGTAATTGTATCCTCTACGCAAATCGTATTCCATGTTCGCCGTCACATCGCACGTGCTCTTGGTATTCCAGCTACTAAAGTTCGCGTATTAAAACCTCGTATCGGCGGTGGCTTTGGCTCTAAACAAACGGCTTGTACAGAAATTATGACAGCCTTTGTAGCATGGACATTGAAGAAACCTTGTTACCTTTTATATGATCGCACAGAATCGCAAACTTGCTCTACTACACGTCATGCTCGTGAATGGAAAATCCGCGTAGGTGCTACAAAAGACGGTATCATCAAGGTTATCGACATGGATTCCATCACAGATGCAGGTGCTCATGCAACTCACTGCTTCACGACAACTACGGCAGGTGAGCATAAATCCGTACCATTGTACAATAAAGCAATTGCTGTTCACTACGGTACAGAAGGCGTTTACATGAACCATACTCCAGGCGGTGCCTTCCGTGGTTATGGTGCTACAGAAGCGTTATGGCCATTAGAGTGTGCTGTTAATAATTTGGCGGATAAAATGGGCGTTGACCCTGCTGAATTGCGTCAAAAGAACTTGATTGCTCAAGGTGAACAAAGCTTGGTATACGCTCCAGATGAATATCTTGACTCTGGTCTATTCCAAGATACAGTAAACCGCGTAAAAGAAATGGCTCGTTGGGATGAACGCCCTCATTCTTGGGATATCGATGAGCGTTATCGCGGCGGTCTTGGCATGGCATTAGCGTTGCAAGGTTCTGGCGTTGCTAATATCGACGTAGCATCTGTAGAAATTCGTCTTGGCGATGATGGTAACTACACATTGTACACTGGTTCTTCCGAAATGGGCATGGGCTCTAATACTGTATTGACTCAAATGGCCTGCGAAGTAATCGGTTGTCCTATGGAATATATGACTGTTGTTGAATCCGATACAGATATCGTACCATTCGACCCAGGTTCCTATGCGTCTAGTACAACGTATGTAACTGGTACAGCTGCTAAGATGGCTGCTGAAGAATTGCGCACTAAAATTATCGCTAAATTCGCAGAATTCTTTGAAACAGATGTTGAAAATGTTGAATTTGATGGCGTTGTAGCCACAACAAAAGATGGCTCCAAAACTATGGATATCCATCAATTAGCTCCGAAATTATTAGTAGGTGTTAAAGCAGAACAATTATCTGGTTTCGCTACATGGGGCAGTCATACATCCCCACCTCCATTTATGGCATCTATTGCAGAGGTAAAAGTAGACAAACAAACTGGTAAGGTTATTCCTCTTCACTTCTATTCCTGCATCGACTGCGGTACTGTTATTAACCCTAAATTGGCTCGCGTTCAAGTTGAGGGCGGTGTAGTACAAGCAATCGGCATGGCGCTATATGAAGATGTACGCTATTCTAATAATGGTCGCTTAGAGACTAATAACCTTATGACTTATAAAATTCCAACTCGTCAAGATATCGGTGAATTACATACAGACTTCGTAGAGTCTTATGAACCAACTGGCGGTTTTGGTGCTAAATCTATTGGTGAAGTTGTTATTAACACTGGTTGTCCAGCTATCCAACATGCTATTAAAAATGCAGTTGGTGCGGATGTTCGTACATTACCTATGACACCTGAGAAGGTATTTATGGCTATGGACGAGAAATATAAAGTATAGAGAGTTTTAATTTCTTGTTACTTTCTAAGGAGGCCTGGTTCTATGACATCACAAACATCCTATTGGAATCGACTGATTCAGCCGGGAATCGTTGCCCTTGTTGGGGCAGGCGGTAAAACGACTGTGCTTTCAAAGCTAGTAGAATATGGACGGCTGAAAGGTCAGCCCATCGTAGTTACGACTACGACTCGACTTTATGAATCTCAGGTTGCTCATTATAAACCGATTTATACTCAAAATATTAATGAAGCAGATGAGTATTGTACTGATCGTGTATTACATGGTTATTGTGGTGCGTGGTTCTCTGGGATTACAGGAACAAAAGTAGACTCCTTAGATTGTGATCTTATCGATGGTTTATCCAAGTTACATCCTAACTGGCAAATTGTGGTAGAAGCAGATGGGGCGAAGGAAAAATGGCTCAAGGCGCCTAAGACGAGTGAACCTGTTATTCCAACCCTTACAAAGACTACGATTGGTCTTGTTAACCTACAAATGCTAGGGGCTCCCCTTGATGATGAGCACGTACATAATATTGAGCTCGTTCAAGATATCGTAAAGCGCGATATGGGGGCTATTGTAACACCGCGTATGTTGGCTGATCTTGTATTACACAAGCAAGGTTTATTCCAATACAGCAAAGGGAAAAAAATCCTATTCTGTACTGGTTATGAAACAGTGCAACATCGCATCATCGATGATTTTATTGATCATATTGTGGATAGCGATATTTCTGCTATCATCTTAGCTGATGGATATAAAGCAAGTTGCGAAATCCGTCGCATCATTCAATGTCGGTAGGTACTCATGACTAATGTGAAAGCAAATTATAATACCGCTTTCAGTACAATGAGAGACCCCATAGACCGTCGTCCTTTGCATATTGGCATTGTCCTCCTCGTAGGAGGACAAGCTAAACGCATGGGATGTAATAAGCAGCTCTTGCCCTGGCGTGGCAAGACTGTTCTAGATGCGGTCTGTGGGGCTCTTCAATGTGGATGGGGTGGTCCGGTAGTACCTGAGATGTCATGTAAACTACCTTTTGTGGCGGTTACTGGTGATGATCATGAAAAACTAGAACCTATTGTCACATCCTATGGTTTTGAAGCGATTCGAAATGAGCATCCTCAGCTAGGACAAGGTGTATCCATAGCGATGGGGGTACGTCATTTAGTAGAAACATCGCCCATACCGTTAGATGGTATTCTTTGCTCAGTAGGGGATCAACCTCTTCTGACGAGTGCTGTCGTACATGAGGTCATTAGTGCATTTAGTGAAAACTTTCATTCAAAAACTATCGTTGTCCCACATTATGGGGAGAACTATCAATCGGGAAACCCCGTTCTCTTTGGTTCTCATTGGTTTGATTTTTTACAACAGATCCAAGGGGATCAAGGCGGTAAGACCATCATTCGTGGTGATGGCAAGGACTATGTATTGAAATTATGGATTCGTGACGATATTGGTGACGATATCGACACACCCGATGATTTTGAGCGTTTAAAACATCGTGAAAGTGAGGCATTATGAAACCATTAGTGCTCATGCGCGGAGGCGGAGATATCGCTTCCGGCGCTGTATATAGATTGAAACGGGCGGGTTATCCCGTGGTTATTAGTGAAATTGCGATTCCTACTATGATTCGCCGAGAAGTATGTTACGGCAATGCCGTTCATCGTGGTGAAATGGTTTTGGAACGCTTTGTAGCCCGTCATGTTGCCCTTAGTGAAGTGAAAGATACTTTGGCACAAGGGATAATTCCCGTTGTGACTAGTTCATACGAAGAGTTATTAGATACACTGAAACCAGCTGTTGTAGTAGATGGTATTTTAAGTAAGAAGAATCTAGGTACAAAACGTGATGATGCAGAGCTTGTCATCGGTGTTGGGCCTGGGTTTACCGCAGGGGACGATGTAGATGTAGTCATCGAAACAATGCGTGGTCATTCCTTAGGTCGCTGTATCTATGATGGCCCTGCTCAGCCGAACACAGGTATTCCTGGCAATCTAGGTGGCTAAACTCATGAACGTGTAATACACTCGCCAAAGGCTGGTCTATTTACGGCAAAGCGTCATATTGGTGATTCTGTACAGGCTAATGAGGTTATTGGTTATGTCGATGATGAACCAGTACGGGCAAAAATTACAGGTATTCTTAGAGGCATTCTAAAGAGTGGACTCATTGTGTCGGACCATTTTAAACTGGCCGATGTTGATGCTCGTTGTGAAGAGTCTCATTGTTATAGTATTTCAGATAAATCCCTAGCTGTTGGCGGCGGCGTTCTAGAGGCTGTTACTGCGTGGGATTATGAAAGGAATTTAGATGGAAACAATCTATGATGTGATGAAAGACCGTCTACGGGTTACTGAAACTACCTTGATGGTTACTGTTTTATCTGGTCCTCGTCAAGGGGATAAGACTGTTTATGCCGAAGATGGTAGCGTGCTATATGGTACAGCTATTGAAGGTTTTACAGTAGATAAGGCAAAACTTAATTCTCTATGTATGGTAGGCGAAATTGAATGTTTTGTACAACCAGTAGAAAATGATCCGTCCGTTCTCTTATTGGGTGCTGGTCATGTGAGCCGAGCGATTACAGATTTACTGTTATTCATTGGCTGTCGTGTCACTGTTGTAGATGACCGTCCAGAATATGTAGTCCCTGAATTCTTTGATGAACGTGTTACACGTAAATGCTTGCCTTTAGAAAACTTCAAGAACGATTTACCTCTTGATGAGTATAATGGTTTTATCATCGTAACGCGTGCGCATGAGTACGACAATATATGCCTTGAACAACTTCGTGGCTACTTGCCTACGTATATGGGCGTTATGGGTAGTCAAAAGCGCATTCATTACGCTTTTGAAGTGTTGCGTGAGCAAGGTTGGACTCAAGAGGAGCTTGATATGGTTTATGCTCCAATCGGGCTAGATCTTGGTGCACAAACACCGGAAGAAATTGCGTTATCTATCGTTAGTGAATATTTGGCAGTGGTACGTGGTAAACAAGGCGGCTCATTGCGGAAAGGTAGAGTGAGCCATGAATCGTGAGTTTATTGAATATCTTGAGGAGCGTAAAAACGAAACATTAGCTGTTGCTACTATTTTGTATACTCGTGGATCCACACCTCGTAAAGCAGGTACTTCTATGGTTGTATTCCCAGATGGTTCCATCTTTGGTACTATCGGTGGTGGCCGTGCAGAAAATGAAATTCGTCTAAGTGCAGTTGATTCTTTGAACAAAAAAGAAGCACACCGTCGTATCGACGTTTTACTAGATGATGATGTAGCTGTCAAAGAAGGTATGGTTTGCGGCGGTCAAATGGATGTGTGGATTGAAACACAAAACATTTAAGCGTTCAAAGGGATTGCTTTAAAATGCATATATATAAGATATCTGTTTTATAGATTAATATATATTTATATGGAAAAAACTCATGGAGTATCTGTTTCTAAATTTACAGTACTCTCAAAATGAGTTAAAATATAAGGTACAGTCATAGAATTGACTGTACCTTATTATTTTGTATAAGGAGTTATTTTTATGCATATTGACGCACTTATACATACCTTTAGGCTACTTGATATCCTTGATATTTTCGTTGTTGCTATAGGTATTTATTATTTATATAAGATGCTTAAAGATACACGAGCCGTTGCTCTTTTAAAAGGTATCGTGTTCTTAGCAATAATAAATCTAATCAGTCATCTGTTCAATCTATATGTTATTAACTGGATTTTGCAACAAAGTATGACTGTACTCCTCTTTGCGTTACCAGTCGTGTTCCAACCTGAATTGCGCCGTGCTCTTGAGCAACTCGGTCGCGGCCGTATTTTCAGCAAGGCTCAAAATGTAAACGAAGAGGAAATGGATATGGCTATCAATGAAGTGATGGCGGCGGCACGTGTTATGTCCCGTGAACATACGGGGGCACTCATCGTGTTTGAACGAGAAGTAGGTCTTAATGACTTCGTAGATACAGGTATCTTAATGGATGCTGTATTGAGCCGTGAATTAATTAAAAATATCTTCGTACCGAGCACACCGCTTCATGATGGGGCTCTTATCATTCGCGATGGTCGCATTCGTGCAGCTGGATGTTTGTTACCGCTTACTGAAGACCGTACGTTGAGTACTGAACTAGGTACGCGTCACCGTGCAGCTATCGGTTTGTCTGAACAAACTGATGCGGTAGTTGTCGTTGTCAGTGAGGAAACAGGTACGATTTCTTATACCTATGGCGGTCATATTTATCGCCATTTACCAGAGGATCAAATTAAGGAGGCTTTACGCACCTTTATGGAACGCCCTCGTCAAACCATTACTAGTATGTGGAAGTGGAGGGCTAACAAATGATGATTCATCTGAAACGAAACTGGCCTGCTAAGCTCTTATCCTTGCTGGCGGCTATCGTCATGTGGTTCTTTATCATGCGGGATCAAAATCCTGTGATGGAGGTAACCTATACTGTGCCTGTACAGGTTCAAAACCTCAATTCTGGCTATATCGTAGAGGATGCACCAGATACAGTACGTGTTGTATTGACTGGCCCTCGTGATACGATTATTTCCATGAAGTCAGATAATCTTCGAGCTTATATTGATGCGTCTGGTGTAAAACCAGGTCAAAATAATGTGACTATTGGATTTACGCCTCCTGCAGGTATGAATCTTGTGGAAGTAAAACCAGACAATATCACTATTAATGTTGACGAGTATGCTGAAAGAAAGGTTCCTGTTGAAATTGTTCCAATCGGTAAATTCTCTGATGACATTGCTTTGAAATCAGTAACGATTGTGCCGAAAGAGGTAACTGTTTCTGGGCGCAAGCAACAAGTTAATACAGTGAGCAAGGTTGTTATGAAGGTTAATGTTGCCGGACAAACTAAGAACTTCAGTGCTGTAAGTACTTTAGAGGCTTGGGATATAGCTGGCAATGTATTGGATGTACATATCAATCCAAATCAAGGTCAAGTACAATATGAACTTAACTTATTGCGTAAGAATAAAGCCGTTCCTATTACTGTGCCGACCATCGGTACTGTGCCAGAGGGCTACGAAGTTAAAGCTACATCTGCTACACCTACGCAGTTAACGGTTACAGGCCGTGAAGAACTGATTGATACAATTACTGATATTCAAACGGAACCGGTTGATATATCTGGTGCTACAGAAACCATTCAAGGTACCTATAACTTAGTCTTACCGAGTGGCATCAATAGTAATACCTCAACAGTGCGAGTAAAAGTAGAAATCCAAAAGAAAGCTACTTAATGTGAAATTCAAAAGAATGCTACTTAATGTACAGCTGAATGTAGTACAGGTAGAGCTTTCACAATCATTACAATTAGATGCTAAAGGTCCTAATGGAGTATTATTTACATACTCTGTTAGGACCTTTTTTATTAACCCTATATTAGCTTTTATAGTAGTGTTGTATAATAAAAGTGTATAACCATTTTCTTGTAGATCAGTTGTTAGGGATTTAGGTCAAATAATAACGATATAAGCTGCCCCTGAAGGGAGCCAAAATAGGAAAGATATGATTAGAATAATAAACCTCCGCGTGGCTGTTACAGTCAAGTCGGATATAAAGGATATTGTAGAAAAGAAATATCCCCAATTGCGAGGCGCTATTGAAACGATTCACGTTGTACGACGCGCCGTAGATGCTCGTAAAAAACCAAATATTGTCTTTGTCTATACTTTGTTTGTTGAGGTTCATAACGAAGCTCAAATTATAAAAAAACTAAGCAAACAAAAGGATGTATCTGTATTTACAGCAGAAGATCCAGAGCCTATCGTTTATGGGAATGTACCATTAGCACATCGTCCCGTAGTTATGGGCTTTGGTCCAGCAGGTATGTTAGCCGCATTTTACCTTGCCCGTGAAGGTTACCGTCCTATCGTCTTTGAGCGCGGTCAAGATGTAGATACTCGTAGCGAAGACGTAGAAACATTCTGGAAAGAGGGCGTCTTTAAACCTGAGTCCAACGTTCAATTCGGTGAGGGTGGTGCAGGTACCTTCTCTGATGGTAAATTGACGACTCGCGTTACCCATCCTAGATTGCACGAAATCTCCAAATATTTTGTTGAATTTGGTGCGCCTGAGGAAATTTTATATAAACATAAACCTCACGTAGGTACAGATAAATTGCGCACCATGGTAAAAGCTATGCGTGAGCGCATTATTGAATGGGGCGGTGAGGTTCGCTTCGGCGCGAAGATTACAGATTTATTTATCGAAAATGACCGCATCGTAGGTGTTGAAATTAATGGTAGTGAGCGCATTGATACTACAGTTGTCTTATCTGGTGTAGGACATAGTGCACGTGATACGTATGAAATGCTACATAAACGAAATGTAGAAATGACGGCAAAACCATTTGCTATCGGTGTTCGTATCGAACATGATCAAGCTGTAATCGATGAGTCCCAATATGGTGTAGAACCGTCTAGCTTGGGCCTTGGGGCCGCAGAATATTCTCTTGTATACCACGATAAAGAAACAGGACGTACAGCGTATAGCTTCTGTATGTGCCCAGGCGGCCAAGTTGTAGCTTCTGCGTCCGAAAATGGTGGTGTTGTTGTAAATGGCATGAGTTTGTATGCTCGTGATAGCGGTGTTGCGAATAGTGCTATTGTAGTTAATGTAGGTCCCGATGATTTTGGTACGCATCCACTTGATGGGGTAGCTTTCCAACGGGAATGGGAACGCAAGGCCTATGAGTTGGGCGGTTCTAATTTCCATGCGCCAGCGCAAACAGTAGGTCAATTTTTGGGACTTTCACCGGCACCTAGCGTACAAGATAGCACCTATAGCTATGAACCGGGCGTAGTGAACTGCGATTTACACGATTGCTTACCGCCATTCGTCACATCTGTATTAGAACGGGCGTTGCCGTATTGGGGCCGTCGCATTCGTGGATTCGATGATCCTGCCGTATGTATGACAGGCGTTGAAACTCGCACCTCTGCACCACTTCGTATGGGACGCAACGAAGAGCGCGTTTCTCCAACTGTAGGTGGATTCTACCCGATGGGCGAGGGTGCTGGCTACGCTGGTGGCATTATGAGTGCGGCCCTTGATGGGGCAGAAACTGCTATTTTATGTATGGCTAAATACGCAAAACCAAACTAGTTGGTAATATATTGTGAAGTAAACTACAGTATAGGTTCATATTGGTACCGTAATATAGTTGTATCTGTATAGTATCTATATATGTAGTGTATATAATATGATATAATACACAACAGTGAATATATGAGGACTTGTGATGTACACAAATCCCTAGAGGAGGATAATTATGGCTCGTTTATTTGGTACAGATGGTGTACGTGGTGTTGTTAATGAATTTTTAACACCTGAATTAGCCTATCATTTAGGTCGTGCAGCGGCTACACATTTTGGTAAGGAAAAGGAACATCCTACGTTTTTAATCGGTCGCGATACGCGTATTTCTGGTTCTATGCTTGAAAGTGCATTGGCAGCAGGCATTTGCTCTGTAGGTGGTAATGTAGTCATTGCAGGCGTTGTACCAACTCCAGCAGTAGCATACCTAGTACGTCAACAAGGTTTTGATGCGGGCGCAGTTATTTCTGCATCTCATAATCCATATCCAGATAATGGCATTAAATTCTTCGATGGCAATGGTTACAAATTGCCAGATGAAGTAGAAGATCAATTGGAAGAGTATGTTCGTCAAAGTGCGGATAATGAATTGCCACGCCCTACAGGTGACGGCATCGGCAAAATAGAGCACAACAGCAATTTAGCTCATTTCTATGCTCACTTTGTACGTCACACAATCGATACATCCTTGGAAGGCATGATAATCGTTTATGATGGTGCTAATGGTGCTGCTTCTAGTGTTGGCCCTGAAATTTTAGCTGGCCTTGGCGCTAAAGTTATCAATATTAACGTAAATCCAGATGGCTTAGACATCAACCATCACTGTGGTTCTACGCACATCGCAGGCTTGCAAGTAGCTGTACAAAAACATAATGCAGACCTTGGTATCGCTAATGATGGCGATGCAGACCGTTGCTTATTGGTCGATGAAAAAGGCCAAGTCCTCGATGGTGACCAAATCATGTTGTTATGCGCTCTTAAATTGAAAGAAGAGGGCAAACTTAAAGATGATACTGTAGTTGGTACTGTTATGAGTAATATTGGCTTCCATAAAGCCGCTCAAGAATTAGGCATGAAAACATTTGCTACTGCTGTTGGTGACCGTTATGTATTAGAGTATATGCGTGAACATAATCTCTCCGTTGGCGGTGAGCAATCTGGTCATGTAATCTTCTTGGATCACAATACAACTGGTGATGGTATGTTGACAGCTGTACAAGTAGCAGCTCTTATGAAAGAGAAAAACCAACCACTTTCTGAATTGGCTGGCATTATGACTAAATATCCTCAAGTTCTTATCAACGTTCGTGTTGCTACAAAAACAGGTTGGGAAGACAATGATATTATTAAAGCTGCCATCGTAACAGCGGAAGGTGAACTTGGCGTAGAAGGTCGCGTTCTAGTTCGTGCATCCGGTACTGAACCACTCATTCGCGTAATGGCAGAAGGTCCTAACCAAGAAGAACTACAAGCACTATGCCAAGAAATTGCTGATATTATCGGTAGAGAACAAGGGTTAGCGGAATAAAAGTAGGGTGTGAGGCGGCAGAGGAGCTTGTGACGATGAAGCCCACACATCACTTTGTTCCGAGCGTAAGATTTCGGAACGCGAAATCCACAGCGAGGAACCATCTCTACTAAGATTAAAACAATGGGTTTTAATAATTGTGAATCCATTCTACAACTTTTATATTAAAGGTATATCCTCCTATATATGTCCCTTTGCTCCGTCCTACGTAAAGTCGCTGCAGGAACATATATAGGAGGCTTAGATATGAGTGATATATCAATTAGAATAATCTTAATGAATTATCTTTTGGCTTTGGGATATTTTAATCTAAGGGGGTAACATTATTAAAACAATAGGTTTAATTGGGGGAATGAGCTGGGAAAGTACGATTACGTATTACCAAGTTTTGAATGAAACTATTAAGCAAGTTTTGGGCGGTTTACATTCGGCAAAATGTATTTTATATAGCGTTGATTTTGAAGAAATAGAAAAGTGCCAGGCAAATGGCGATTGGAATAGAAGCGCTGAAATTTTATCCGATGCGGCTCAATCTCTTGAAAAGGCCGGTGCTGATTATATTGTTATATGCACGAATACAATGCATAAAGTTGCGGATGAAATAGAAAGACATATTCACATCCCTCTCCTTCATATTGCGGAAATGACTGCAGTAGAGTTAGAAAAATCAGGTATTACAAAGGTTGGTCTACTTGGTACCAAGTACACGATGCAACAAGATTTTTATAAATGTATCTTGGAAAATCGGGGGATTCATGTTGTTATCCCTAACGAAGATCAAGTTGAACTTGTAAATGATATTATATACAATGAATTGTGTTTAGGTGTTATTTCTAATGAATCTAAACAACAATACTTAGATATTATTGGTGATTTGGTAAAATCTGGTGTACAAGGTGTTATTTTAGGCTGTACTGAAATCGGACTACTTGTTAAACAGGCTGATACGGATATACCGTTATTTGATACTACATTGATACATGCAAAAAATGCGGCGTTGATTTCTATTGATAAAACATAATATAGTCTTTTGTTTTAGTAAAATAACCCTCTATTAGATATTTTTATTCATTTTTAGAATATCTACTAGAGGGTTATTTTTATGTAATTATAATTAGCTAGAGGCCAAAGCAAGTCTTTTTGTATAGTTTGAATTTATATGAGCGGTGTTAGTATAGGTACATACGCATATAAGAAGTAACTTATGTTATTATAAATATATAGTCTAAAATATGTTCGATAGTAAAGGTATAATATGAAGCTTATTATCAAAGAGTATTGGGAAAATCTTAAAACAGAATATGAAACTGCTTATAAGGTGTCTATATTCAGCGATTATAATGTATTAATGCAATATGCAGAGCGTTTTGGATCTTACTTACGTAGTTTGATGCAGGAGCATCCGCTTGATGTAGATGTGGTATGCGCTTTAGCAACTGTTGAACAGGTGTTGCGGCATGAGGAAAACTCAATTCAACTATTGGAAGATTTCCTCGAAACGTATAGTGGTGAACTGAGTGATACGGATAAAGCAAGAGTTTACACTAATCTGGCTTTTTATTATAACGATGAGAGACATATAAAAGAATATGATTATCTATCGGTCGCTGTAAAGCTCAATTCTCCCTATATAGAGACCTATAGAGGTTTGGCATTATATCATTTCTCATCTTACGAAGATAATGGATCGATAGAGGGGTTAACTAAAAGCTTACAGGCCTTTGAAAAGGGAATAAGTGTATTTAATGATTATGAAATAAGCTATGGCTATGCAGTGTGTTTGTTTGAGCTTAAAAAATATGAGAAAGCAAAGACAATTTTTGAGCAGTTGTTATTAAAATACCCAAATAGAATGCGATTATTACTGGGGATAGCTTATTGTGATGTGTATTTAGGAAATAAAAAACAAGCTCTTGATCGTTTAAAGAAAATTAAGCTAGGCTTAGATGTAGCATATTATTTAAGTAACGATGAGATTTATGATTTTGAAGTCTTTAATGCCTATTATGTTTTAGGTGAATACGAACTATTCTTAGAGGAATGTGAAAAAGCTGAAGAGGACTGTGATTTGAGTGGGGGTCCTTATTACTTTGGTCTTTGGACTACGAATCAACATGACTTGTTCCACCATGAAGTAGATAAACAACGAACAGAACTACTAGAATGTATTGAAGACGTAAAAGCGGTTGAAGACTTTGATAGTGAAGAGGAAAAGCAAAGTTATATCCAAAGCTGGGAAGATGATTTAGAAGCTTTAAGCACTGTGGTACATAAGATTAAACATGAAAACTACAAGCCTGTAGTTGAATTAAAATTATATCCTATATATGGATGCTACTTAATAGACTGTTTATTTCATAACTTTTGATACTCTTATTTTTGTGTGATAAATCAAAAAAACTGTCTGTATATAAACTGCTATGAGATTTGAATATAAAAGAAGAAAGCACTACGTTGAATTGCAAAAAATTCAGAGTAGTGCTTTTGTCATTATTTATCAGCTACAACGAGTTTATATCCATTCAAGTGGATGTTTTCGCCAGTTGTGTCTTCGTTAGTTAGAGATTTTACATAGCTGTCGCCAGTAAGTGTCCAGCTAGAGTCTTTGCTGAGTTTCACAGTTACTTCTTTAGCTGTGTTGTCAGTGTTGATAGCTCCAACAAGGCTAGATCCATTTGTCATATCTAGTGCAACAGTACTGATGGAGCCAGCTACGATGTTACCACTTAGTGCTTGGTTAGATGCGCGGAGTGTGAGGTGACCGCCATTTTCGCCAGCCTTGCCCCAACGAGAGTCAGCCGCTGCTTTCACGAGGGTAGTAGTATTAGGCATGGAAATAGTATTGTTAGACAAATCTACTTCAGCCGTAGTGTTGTTTACATAGATGAACGCACCTGTAGCGTGGGTTGTAAGTGTATTATTTTCTGCTTTAAGGCGTGCAATACCGCTTTCAGCATCACCGGAGAAACTTTGGTAAAGCATGAAGCCATTATCGTGGTAGCCTGTTACATTGGAGTTTGTTAGAGTAATAGAGTTTTTGCCTTCTACGACGCCAATTTCGCTCTTGTTGGCCACGCCGTTGACATTGTTAGCTGTAATATTACCCGTTGAATAGATAACAGGGCTACCTGAACCAGAGGTTGTAAGCTTAGCTGCCTCTGCAGTAATCGTACCTTCGCCACGGTCAGTAGCAAGGGTAGCAGAGTGAGCACCTTCAGTAGTGATCGTTAGATTTTTACCATTTACTGTGCCTTTATACGTAGCATCTAGACCACGAGATGAATCGCTTTTAGTGTGAATATTAGTGTTTGCTACGTATAAAGGCACAGTAAATGGTAAAAATCTAACGATCACTACTGTATCGTGGTAGCCTGTTACATTGGAGTTTGTTAGAGTAATAGAGTTTTTGCCTTCTACGACGCCAATTTCGCTCTTGTTGGCCACGCCGTTGACATTGTTAGCTGTAATATTACCCGTTGAATAGATAACAGGGCTACCTGAACCAGAGGTTGTAAGCTTAGCTGCCTCTGCAGTAATCGTACCTTCGCCACGGTCAGTAGCAAGGGTAGCAGAGTGAGCACCTTCAGTAGTGATCGTTAGATTTTTACCATTTACTGTGCCTTTATACGTAGCATCTAGACCACGAGATGAATCGCTTTTAGTGTGAATATTAGTGTTTGCTACGTTGATAACCGAGCCTTCACCGGTAGCAAAGACTGCATTGGAACCATTGGAGTTAGATGTAATATTGCTACCCTTAATGTTGATTTGGCTGCCATCAATACCAAGAATTACCGCATTTTGACCTCGGAAATTACTGTTGTCATCGCTTGTAGTATTACCAGTTTTATCGAAAACGCTGTTTTCGATATTTACGACTGATTTATTTTTGCCTATGAAAGCATTCTGGTCAGATGTTGTGTTAGTAATTAATTCATGAGCGATAGATTTGTTTTCTGTTATTATAGACGTACCTGTGAAAGTACTAGGATCTACTTCGGCTTGTGGAGCCATGCCAGTAGGGACTCCGTTTTGCATATCTGTTGGAGGTGCCCCGTTTTGACTTCCACTTGGAGGTGCTCCATTGGGAGCACCTACTGGCGGTTGACCTGCAGGTGGTTTACCATGTGGCGCACCATTTGGTGCTGTGCTACCTTGAGCAGATGGTACAGTTGGAGCTTGTTCTGCAGTGGTTACAACAGCTACGTTAGTATTCGCTTGTGTTTCTGCTGCAAAGGTTGGAATGAAGGCCAATGTAGATAAGGCGGCACCTAATACGGCAGGGAGCACCCAACGGCGTAATTTTCTGTATTGTATGTTATTTTTATGTGTTTTATGTTTCTTTTTTATGGTTGTTTTATTCATAATTAGTATCTCCAAAATGTTGTAAATATATTTCGAAAATATAACAAAATCTAATTGTATAAAATATAGATTGATAGCAGTATAATTTCTTACAATGAAAATACTGTGAAGTATAGAAAAAATCTTTTTTCTTGCCTTTGAATTAGGTTCGAAGGTTTACATTTTATCGATTTTTTTAGTATAATATAGCTTAGTACATATTTCATAT
>QFCH01001496.1_pt1 | contig 33387 bp, 32 predicted proteins | sample 5346071 | NCBI WGS metagenome assembly QFCH01 (sample SAMN09062255, study PRJNA434731) | Human gut metagenome, whole genome shotgun sequencing project. | isolation source: stool timepoint B chromium assembly | host: Homo sapiens | collected 2015
CACATCCCAGGCTGACCACCAAAGCCGCGCCTACGTTAGGCCCGCAGCCCAGGCCGATCAATGTCTCCGTCACCCGGTCCAGATCAGGCGGCAGCTGGCAGCAGCCCTGGTGGTGGTACAGCCCCACCGTGCCCTGCACCTGGGCCACAATGGCCTGGGCCACGTCGTTGGCGCACACCACGCTGGGAATCACCGCAACCAGGTTGCGGCTGCCCACCGTTCCGTCCGGTCTCACATATCCTTGAAATATCATATTTCCCCTCCTAGTCCTTACAAATATTGTAAAATGCACCCGGCGCCGGGCCTGCGAATCCCAAACCAATCCTCACAGCCCCAGCCCTCCGCGTCCGCTGCGTCTCCACTGCTATAAATCCCCTCTGCCCCTCATACTGTCCAGATTATGCACATGAACGTGGTTTCCCGCCGCGATGGCCCGGCTGGCCACGCCGATCTCCTCTCCGTACTTCATGATCTGTTCCCCGGTCTCAATCTCCCGAACCGCCACCTTATGGCCGTATGGAATGGGGTCCAGGGCGCGTATCACCACGGACTCCCCCTTCTTGTCCCTCACCTCAATCTCCGCTCCCGCCTGGATTCCCTCCGCGAACACAGTCGCCACATTGTCCAGGTCGCTCACCTTCAAAGCCAGATACATAACCTTACCTCCTTATTCTCTCAGGATACCGGTTTTGTGATCATCACGGACACACCGTCCGGGATCACCACCACCCTGGCGTCCTTTCCTCTCATCTCAAATGCCATTGCCAGTGCCTCATCCGGCGTGGATGCCGGAATCATGTTGGCCCGCCGTACCACCTCCGGGTCCAGATACGTGGTCACCAGGATCACCGGATGCTTTTGCAGAATCCTGGCGTATATCTGGGCGCACCACTGTTCCGGGATCGTCTCCCGGGGCGGCACCGCGGACAGCTTCCGGTCGATCTCCTGCGGATTTCCGCCCATGATCAGTTCCTCAAAATGGGAACCGCCGATGCCTTCCCGGCACGCGCAGACCATGATGATCACCCCGTCCTCCCCGGCGCAGGCCTCCGCCGTAGCCACCGCCTTGGGCGACTGGTACAAGTTCTGATCCAACGGATAGCCCCCGTTGGAGGTGACTACAATATCCCCGGTCACCGCCGGTTCCTCGGAGATGCTGCGGATATACCGGCAGCCCTCCAGATGGGCGGCTTCCACATCCCCGGCAAAGGCCGCGATAATCTCCTTGCGGGCGTTGAGGGCCACGTTCAGAATAAACTGCACGTTGACCCGCCTGGCCGCGCAGATCATGTCCTCGTGGATGGGATTGCCCTCCAGCACCCCGGCCGCGGCAAATGGGCTGGCGATGGCCTTATAGGAATGGTTCTCATTCACCGTCTCCGCAGAGCAGATTCCCGGAAGAATACTCTTTCTCCCGCCGGAGAAACCGGCAAAGAAATGGGGCTCGATAAATCCCTCGGTCACCAGCAGGTCGCAGTCCACGGCCAGCCTGTTCACATAAAACCCGGCCCCCGAGGGCAGCTCCCCCATTGAGACAAATTCGTCCTTCTCAAAGGCCCTGTTTACCACGATCCGCTCGCGCTCCACAATCTCAGACCCGAACATGCGGACCTGCTCCTCCCTGGTGGTCTCCCGGTGAAGGCCGGTGGCGATCAGGATCGTGATCTCTGCGTCGGGATTACCCGCCCGAATCTCCGCCAGCAGGATCGGAAGCGTGATTTTGCTGGGCACTGCCCGGGTGTGGTCGCTGGTCACCAGCACCACCCGCTTCTTCCCCCCCCGGGCCAGTTCCCGCAGGCGCGGCCTCCCACGCCCCCGCCCCTACGCCCGGCGACCCATCTCTTCCTGGGTTCCCTCCCCGGAAGCCTCGCTGATGTGCGATATTACAATTTTTTCCAGATTTTGTTCCCCGATTGTAAGCGGCACCGTTTTCGTGTCGTAGGGAAGGTCAATTCTCATATAGCTCCTCCTTGCAGGCTGTACCAAACGTCTCTCCAGGCGGCGGGACTGCGCGGCGGCGCCGGCGGCCCATCATACAGCAATCGCCCGCTGGCTGTACCCACGGTTCATCTCACACAGCAATCGCCCGCTGGCTGCGCCCCACCGCCCATCTCACAGCAATCACCCGCTGGCTGCGCCCCACCGCCCATTGCCCCCAACAAAACAGCGCCCGCAGGGACGGCCTCTCACGGCCATCGCCCTGCGGACGCCCATACCAGTTACAGACCTCTCTCGTCCCTGTCCACAACCACATGCATCAGCGCGGTATCCATTCCGAACTGAGACATTTCCTGGCCCAGGCCCGGCAGCTCCGGCACGGTGTAAACGCCGCGCTCCGGCTGATAGTCGTACTTGCAGAGCACGGTCAACGACGGCTGGGTGCTGCGGAAATGGTGCTCATGGATGCAGAAGTTGGGAATCGCCGCCTCCAGGTGCAGGGCCGCCGCGGTGGAGATGGGCGAGCCTGCGCAGTGAGCCTGCACGGTCACGTCGAACACCTGGCCCATGTCGCAGATTTTCTTGGCCTCGGTCAGACCGCCGCAGTTGCACACATCCGGCTGAAGGAGCTGCACGTTGTTCTCCATAAAGTTATTCATATAATGCCAACGCCCGAAAATGCGCTCGCCGCTGGCGATAGGCGTCTTGATCTTATCGTGAACCGCCTTGTGCATCATAGGGTTCATGGGAATCGTCGGCTCCTCCAGCGCCATGGCCTTGTACTTGTCGCACAGCTCGCCGATGATCACCGCGCTGATGGCGTCGGTCCGGCAGTGGTTCTCCACAATCATGTCGAAATCCCAGCCGCAGTTGTCGCGGACCGCCTTCATGCGGGCCTCCACCATGTCGATGAACTTGCGGGTGGGAATGCCCTCGCACTCGCTCTTGGGCAGGTGGGTGGCGTCGGGGCCGATCTGGGTGAAGTCGATCTTCACCGCGTCATACCCCTGATCCAGGGCGTACTGGGTGATTTCCGCGTACTCCTCCGGCTTTCCGTAAGGTCCGATGCGGTCGCACCAGCCGAACTGAAGCTGGGAGGCGTAGGAACGCATCTTGCTGCGGAACTTGCCGCCCAGCAGCTGATAGCAGGGCACGCCCAGAACCTTGCCCTTGATATCCCACAGCGCGATGTCGATTGCGCTGATTCCGGCGAACACGATAGCGCCTCCGCCCATCCCCCAGAAGCTGGACTTGAACATCTTGTTCCAGATCACCTCCACATTCATGGGGTCCATGCCGATGATCAGGCCTGCCAGGTCCTTCACCATTCCGAATGCGCCGGTGGAGCCGATTCCCAGGGCGATTCCCGCCTCGCCGTCCCCGTAGATTCCCTCATCGGTGTGGATGCGGCAGATGATGGGCTTTCTCTGCCATCTCTGCTCCCCCGCATCCAGCATATAAACGTCAACCTTTGTTATCTTCATTATAAATGCTCTCCTTTATCCTTTTCTCTTTTTCCTTATGGAGGCGCTGACCTCCCGCGCGATGGCCGCGCAGTCCCCGGTATACCGCTCCGGGTCCAGGAGAGCGTCCAGCTCTGCCACTGTCATATTGGCGGCCACCACCTCATTTTCCAGAAGCTTCGCCTTAAAGTCCGCCTGCTCCTCAAACGCCGCCATGGACACCTCGTAGACCACCTCGTGGGCCGTCTGCTTGCCGATCTTTTTGCCCAGCTCCAGCATCACCGGCTCGGACATCATCAGGCCCTTAAGCAGGTCCAGATTCGCCTTCATACGCTCCGGGAACACGTCCAGGTTCTTGAGCAGCTTCTTGCCCTTGGCGGCCACGCCGCCCACCAGCATCACCGTCTCATTTACACTCATCCACTCGATCTTCCAGGACGCGCCGTCCCGCTCGTGGAACTGGTACATGGAATCGAATGTGGCTCCCATGCCCGCCTTGGCCAGCCGGGACAAAGTCTGAAGCGCCTCCGGAGCCACCGGATTGCGCTTATGGGGCATGGTGCTGCTGCCCACGGCTCCGTGAACAAACCCCTCCGCGGCCTCGCCAGTCTCGGTCCCCTGCAAATACACGATCTCCTGGCCGATCTTGCCGAAGGTGCAGCCCAGGGTTGCCAGCACGCTGACGATCTCCGCCAGCCGGTCCCGGCTCACATGCCAGGAAATGTCCGGAACGTCCAGGTCCAGCGCCTCAATCACTCTGCGGCTGATCTCCCGTCCATTTTCCCCGAATCCGGCCATGGAGCCCACGGCTCCCGATAATTGTCCCACAAAACAGCGTTTTCTGCAATCCTCCATGCGCTCGATATCCCGGCGCAGCTCGCTGGCCCACACCGCGGCCTTGTAGCCGAAGGTGATGGGAATCGCCTGCTGGCCGTGGGTGCGCCCGGCCATCACCGTATCCGCGTACCGGTCCACCAGGTCCAAAACCGCCGCCTCGGCCTCCAGGGCGTCCCGGTAGACCGCCTCGAAGCCTCGTTTCACTGACATCATAAAGCCGGTGTCCAGAATATCCTGGGTGGTCGCGCCCAGATGGATGTACTCGCCGTACCCGTTGCCGCATTTTTTTTGGAAATTGCGCAGAATGGGCACCAGGGAGTGGCCCACCTTGACGATACCCGCCTCGATCTCGCCGATGTCCAGATTCTCCACGAACCCCTTTTTGCAGATTTCCTCCGCCGCTTCTTTGGGAATGATTCCCATTTCTCCCTGCACCTGAGCCAGGGCCTTTTCGATATCCAGAAAGTTCTGGATGATGGTTCTGTCGTCAAATATCGTCCGCATTTCCTCCGTGCTGTAGGCATTGCGGTACAGCATGGAATCCAGCATATTAGCCGCCATTTAATTCACCTCGCAAACCGTCTCCCAGCCGGTTCATGGGAGACTCCATTGTTAAGGACAGCACCTGCTCCATAATCCGCGCGGCGCGGTCTCTGTCGATTGTCAGTCCCGCCAGGGAAAGGAACTTGGCCCTGATGTATTCCCTGGGCGGCTTCCCCTCGGGAAGTTCCACTTCCTCCTCCCATTTCCTGCCGTCCTTTAAGGTCACGGACAGCCGCTCAATTCTGAGTATGGGGTATTCCTCCGTATATGAGAGATCCTCTTCAACCTTAATCCGATGTTTCAATCCGTGTATTCTGGGATCATTTCTCACTTCCTCCGTGAACTGCATGAGCCCGGCCTCCCCGTAGACGAGCATGGCCGCGATGCAGTAGGGCATGGAGAATTTGGCTTTCAATTCCGTATCGCAGCAAAATGTGCCGGTCAGTTCCACCGCTTTTTTGTAGGCGTGTACGGACACGGATTCCACCTGATCCCACGCGAAATCCTGAGCCTTTTTGATTTTCTGGAGCGCGTCCAGAGCCGAGTGAGTATGGCCGCAGGCCGCGTGAATCTTGTAATAGGAGTCCCGTATTCTCAGCTCATCCCCATCCTGCGGACATAAATATTTAAAATTCCGCGTCTGGCTGACAGCCTGGGCATAACCGCCCTCCCGCTCGATCACATCGCCGGGCACCGTAAATCCCTTTCCCGCCAAAACCGCTGCCTTCAGCCCGTTTGACACCGCGTTTCCCACGTTGACCAGCTTGGCATCCGTGCCGAACACGCACACCAGACCGGAGGCCATGGTGCCCGCGATCCCCAGGGCCCGGGACAGCTTCTCCCCGTCAAATCCCATCACCGTTCCGACGGCCGCGGCCGCTGCGAAGGCTCCGCAGGTCCCCGTGGTGTGCCAGTAATCGTAGTGGGAGGGGTTTAAGGCCGCGCCCAGGCGGATCATCACCTCATAGCCCGCCGTGACGCCCAGGGCGTACCGTTCAAAATCCGCGCCGCAGTATTCCGCGGCCGCCAGGGCCGCCGGCACCGCGATGGCGCCGGGGTGGGTGATGGCGATTTTGTTCACGTCGTCGTACTCCAACGTGTGCCCCAGCACTCCGTTGGAAAATGCCGCCGTAAACATGGATGTTTTCTCCGGCAGGCCAAAGGCGCTGCACTGAGGATTTCCCCCGCTCTCCCGGGCCATTTCCAGAACCGCTCGGGAGCTTTTCTTGTCCAGCGCGCCGGTCACACAGCCCAGCCAGTCCAGGGTTTTGTACCGGATATCCTCCAGCAGGTCCTGATCCAGCCGGTCCGCCGTCAGGCCCGCCAGGTAATCGCATAAATCTCTGGTTATATTCATAGTCCGTCTTTCCTATTTGGCCTTGGCCGCTTTCATCTTCTTAACCTTTGCTGCGATAAAGGGGAAGAAGAAGCTTCCAACAGCGATGATCAGCACGGTCAGAGTAATGGGCTGCTTGTACAGGAAATCCCAGGAACCCTTGCTGGCCACCAGGGCCTGGCGCAGGTTGTTCTCCGTCATGGAACCCAGAACCATCGCCACGATCATGGGGGCCGTGGGGATCTTAAACTTGTAGCAGAAGTATCCGATCAGGCCGAAGATGATCAGCACCAGCACGTCAAAGGGGTTGGTTGCGATGGCAAACACGCCGGTCACGCAGAAAGCCAGGATGATTCCCGCCAGCAGCTCCTCGGGAACCGAAAGGATGGTTTTCATGTAGCGCAGAATGAAGATTCCCAGCGGAGCCATGATGATATTGGCAATAATAATAGCGATAAACAGTCCGTAGATCACGTCCGGGTGCTCGGTGAAGAATACCGGGCCGGTCCTCATGCCGTGGATCATGATCGCGCCCAAAAACAGGGCGGAGGTAGAGTTTCCGGGTACGCCCAGGGCCAGAAGCGGAACCAGGGAGCCGCCGGTTACGGCGTTGTTGGCGGACTCGGGAGCCGCAACGCCGATCACGTTGCCCTTTCCAAAGGAATCCGGGTCCTTGGACATTTTCTTTTCCATATCGTAGGCCATGAAGGTAGCCACGTTGGTTCCAGCGCCGGGGATGATTCCCACGATGGTTCCGATCACGGAGCCGCGAATCCAGGTGGGCAGCTGGCGAAAGCATTCTTTCCAGCCGATCCATACATTATCGACCTCGGGCATCGTGTTGTTGGTCTTTACCCGCTTGCAGGCCTCAGCCGTTTTCAGCACCGATACCACGCCGAAGAGACCGATCAGAGAGGGAACCAGGCCGATGCCGCTGAGCAGGTTCATATTGCCGAAGGTCAGACGGGGATAGCCGTTCTGGGGATCCATTCCGATTACGGCGATCAAAAGTCCGATCATACCGGAGAGCAGTCCCTTGGGAATGTTGTCGCCGCTGATGCTGGTGATACAGGCGATGCCCAGCAGGGATACGGCGAAATACTCGCCCGGGCCAAACTTTAATGCCACCTCGGCCAGCACGGGTGTCAGAAACATCAGCACGATGGCGCTGAACAGGCCGCCGAACACGCTGGCCATGGTGGAGGTTCCCAGGGCCAGGCCCGCTTTTCCCTTTTTCGCCAGCGGATAGCCGTCCAGTGTGGTGGCAAAGCTGGAAATGGTTCCGGGAATCCCCAAAAGAATCGCGGAGATCGAACCTCCGTAAATCGAAGAACAATAGATCGCGGCCAGGAAGGCCAGACCCACGCTGGGCTCCATTCCGAAAGTCATGGGCACCATCAGCGCGATGGCCATGTTTCCGGTCAGTCCCGGGAGAGCACCGATCACCAGTCCGACCACGCAGCCCACAACCAAAAACAGCAGTACGTTGACGGATGCAACTGTCTGTAAACCTAATAATATATTAGACAACTGATACTCCTCCCTTCCTAAAAGAATACGCCCGGAAACCGGACATTAAATACCTGGGTAAACGCCACATACAGGCCAATGCTGACGAGAATGGCGGTGGGAAGCAGAATCTTCCACTTTTTATATCCCAGGGTGACGGAGGTCGCTATAATCATTAAAAATGTGGGAATGGTATATCCGATGAATTGAAATGCGAAGTAATATACAAACAGATACGCTACGATAAGCCCAACGCTGCTGTAAGAAATCTGTGCTTTTGCTGCGGGCTGCTCCGGTTGTACCGGAGCAGCCTTCATGGCCTTAACAGCGTTGAATGTAATCACCAGTCCCAGCAGGATAATCGCGATTGAGATCATCCTCGGATAAAACGCGGACTTGGGCGGGATATTCAGGAAATAGACCAGCGTGGCTATTCCAAGAGCGATCGCGCCAATTCCGAGACCAAGCTCTTTTTTATTCAATACTGTCACCTCTTTCTGTGATGTGAGGATTATTCCTGAATCAGATCCTGAATTGCTTCCATGCTGACATAGTCGTTTGCCAGGAACTCTTTGAAGGTTGCGGCGTCGGTGTAGGTGATCGGCAGTCCGCTGTTGTCAAACTGAGTCTTTACTTCCTCCGAAGCCATAACCTTTGCCATTGTATCGGAGAGAAGCTGAACCACCTCGTCGGGAGTTCCGGCCGGAACCGCCAAACCTCTGTACGCGCCGTATACGAAATCCAGACCGGATTCCTTCATAGTGGGAACGTCGGGAAGGATGTCGCTGCGCTCGTCCGCACAGATCGCCAGAACCTTGATCTTGCCCTGCTCGATCAGGGAAGCAGCGCCTGCGTAGGTGGTGAAGCCCACTTCCGCATGTCCGCCCGCCAGCTGCACAGTCTGCTCCGCGGAGCCGTTGGTGTGCATATACTCGAACTCAATGCCGGTCTTCTGGGTGAAGATCAGGCTAGCGATGTGGTGGGAGGTGGAGAATCCCGGAGTGGAGTTCAACAGAACTTTTTCCTTGCCCACTTCCATAAACTGCTCGATTGTCTCGATTCCGGAGGCCTCGGAAGCCACGATCAGCTCGGGGTCGAAGCAATACTCCGCGATGGGGGTGATGGAATCCATATCGTAGGTGGTCGCTCCGCTTAACACGTTGGTTACATAGGAGGAGGTCAGGGCCAGCATGGTGTAGCCATCCGGCTTCTGGGTTACGGCGTAAGTCTGTCCCACGACAGCGCCGCCGCCCTCTTTATTCAGTACATTGACCGGCTGTCCCAGCTCTTTCTCCAGCTCCTGAGCCAGAATACGGCAGGACAGGTCCACGTTTCCGCCTGCTGCGAAGGGAACTACCAGGTCGATGGGTTTGTTGGGATAATCGGTGGTTTTCTCCGCTGCCGCCGCTGTGGTGTCGGCAGCCGCCTCGGTAGCCTTCTCCTCGGAAGCCGCTGCCTGGGTGGTCGCTTCCTCCTTTGCCGCTGTGGTGGCGGAACCGCCTCCGCCTGAACATCCTGCCAGTACAAGTGCTGCGGCTGCAACCATTGCCAGTGCCTTCATGTTACGTTTTCTCATAATCTGTTCCTCTCTTTCTTTGCCTGATTGGCCACCCCTAGTTAGCCATTATAGATGTTTTAGAGTTGCTAAAGGTATATTTTTTATATACTTTAACTAAGGTCATGGTATCACAGCGGGCAAAAAATAGGAAATATTTATATATGATTGGGGGTATAATAAAAACTTATCGTATTTGCCGGCTTATAAGCCCGGATTTTACCCACGCGCTCTCAGTATTTTCCCTTAATAAAGCTCAAAAGTCCCCCTGCTGCGTAGATTTCCCTCTCCCGCTCCGTCAGGGACGCCACCGCCTCAAAGGTTTTTCCGGTGGCTCCGGCCGTTATGGTATACCAGCTGTCCGAAGTCTCTCCGGCACAAATTTTCTTTTGGATCACCAGCTCCTGTCCCTCCTCTGCCAGCTCCGGCCCGCTCCCCTCTGCGAAAACCAGGGGCAGTACCCCGAAGTTGATCAGGTTGGTCCGGTGGATTCTGGCAAAGGACCGGGCGATCACCGCCCTCACGCCCAGATAGGCCGGGAGCAGGGCCGCGTGCTCTCTGCTGGAGCCCTGTCCGTAATTCTCCCCGGCCAGAATCACGCTGCTGCCGTACTCCAGGGCCCGTCCATAAAATCCGGGGTCGCTGCGGATAAAGGCCGTCTTTGCCGCCTCCGGCACGTTGGAGCGCAGAGCGCCGTACTCCGGGCCGGTGGGCGCGATCTCATCCGTGGACACATTGTCCCCCAGCTTTTTCACCACCCTGGCCCGAATCTCCCCGTTCTGAGGCGTTCCCAGTGGAATGGGCCGGATGCTGGGCCCTCTCACCACCTCCACATGATCCCGCGTCTCCGGGCCGACGGGCAACGCGATCATGGCATCGTCCACAAAATATACCTCCGGCTCCCCAATCCCGGCCAGCTCCTCCAGGGAAATGACCTCGTCCGGCGGACAGAGGTATCCCGTCACCGCAGCGGCGGCGGCCACCGCGGGTCCCGCCAGGTACACGGAGGCGTCCGTTGTACCGCAGCGCCCCTTAAAATTGCGGTTAGAGGTGCGCACCGACACCCCGCCGCTCTGGACCGCCTGGCCCATTCCCACGCAGGGGCCGCAGCCGCATTCCAGAATCCTGGCCCCTGCCAGCACAAAATCGGAGAGGATCCCCTCCTCCATCATCATCTGATAGTTCTGCCGGGACCCCGGGGACACCACCAGGCTGACGTGATCCGGCACCATGCGCCCCCTCAGAATCCGGGCGGCTGTTTTTAAGTCGCTGTAGGAGCTGTTGGTGCAGCTGCCGATGTAGACCTGGTTCACCGGGATTCCTCTCAGCTCCCGGACCGGTGTCACGCGGTCCGGCTGGCTGGGTTTAGCCGCCATGAAATCCACCTCCCCCAGGTCGAACTCTACCACCTGACCGTACTCCGCCCCCGGGTCCGCGGCCAGGCGCAGAAAGTCCGCCTCCCGCCCCTGGGCCTTCAGGTAGATTCTGGTCTGTTCGTCTGAAGGGAAAATGGAACTGGTCGCGCCGGTCTCCGCCCCCATGTTGGCCAAGGTCATTCGCTGGGGAACCGTCAGATGTCCCAGGGCCGGGCCGGTGTACTCCAGCACACAGCCGGTCCCACCCTTTACCGTGAAGCGCCCGGCAATAGCCAACGCCAGGTCCTTGGCCCCAACGCCGGGTTTAAAACTCCCGGTCAGGCGCACGTTCACCACCCGGGGCATTTTCAGGTAAAAGGGCTCCCCGGCCATGGCCGCCGCAACGTCGATTCCGCCCGCTCCCAGAGCCAGCATCCCCAGAGCGCCGCTGGTGGGCGTGTGGCTGTCCGTGCCCAGAAGCGTTCTTCCGGGCAGGGCGAACCGCCCGCTGTGAACCAGGTGGCAGATGCCGTTTCCGGGCCGTGACACGCGGATTCCGTATTTTTTGCCCATGGAGATCAGATAGGCGTGGTCGTCGGGGTTCCTATGGTCCAGATAGACCATGTTGTGGTCCAGATAGCTGACCGAGCACTGGGTCCTGACCTGTGGAATGCCGAAGGATTCAAAGGCAATATAAGCCAGCATCCCCAGAGCGTCCTGGGTCAGGGTCTGGTCGATGCCCAGTGCGATCTCATTTCCCTCCTTCGCCTCCCCCTGAACCAGGTGGGAGGAAATGATTTTCTCAGTCAAATTCATGGTTTTCCCCCTCCGTTGTGTCGATTGTGAATGTAGGGGAGCAGTCCCCCCGCGAGCAGCAGTTCCAGTTCCTTGTCCGTAAAGGAGACGGTTCCGGGGATATCCCGGCCCGTGGTCAGATTGCGCAGGCAGACCGTCCCGTTCCCGCCCAAAAGCTGGCCGGGCGCGTCCTCCATCATCAGCTCGTCCCCGGCCGATATGGCCTCATAGTCCGCCGGGTCGGCAAACAGCACGGGAACAATGCCGTAATTGATCAGATTGCTCCGGTGAATCCGGGAAATGGACCTGGCCAGCACCGCTTTCACTCCCAGGTACATGGGTCCGATGGCCGCGTGCTCCCGGCTGGAGCCCTGGCCGTAGTTTTCCCCGGCCACGATCACACTGCGGCCGTATTCCTCCGCCCGGGCCGCAAAACCGGGGTCGATCTTCTGGAACAGGTAGCGGGACAGGGCGGGGATATTGGGGCGCAGGGTCAGCACCTCCGGCCCCGGCGGGATAATGTCGTCCGTGGTGATGTTATCCCCGGCTTTGAGCACAACCCGTGCGCGGATATCGGCGTCCAGCGGCCCCTTCACCGGCATTTCCCGGATATTGGGCCCCTTGATCAGCTCGGTATGCTCTGACTCTTGGCCGTAACAAAACAGCAGGCTGTCATCCACGGGGTATGCTTCCGGCTCCACCACTTGCTCCAGCTCCGTCAGATCCTCCATCACGTCCCCCGGCTCCGCCAAATAACCCAGGACAGCGGTGGCCGCGGCGGTCTCCGGGCCCGTGAGGTACACGGAGGCGTCCGCGGTGCCGCAGCGCCCCCGGTAATTGCGGTTGGAGGTTCTCACCGATACCCCGCCGGTGGGCGGAGCCTGCCCCAGCCCGATGCAGGGACCGCAGCCGCACTCCATGATCCGCGCCCCGGCCCTGACCAACTGGCCGATGGAACCGTCCTCCAGCAGCATCTGGTAAACCTGGCGGTTGCTTGGAGACACCAGCAGATTCACATCCGGGTGCACCCGGCGCCCTCTTAGCACCCGGGCGGCCCGAGCCAGGTCATAGTAGGAGCCGTTGGTGCAGCTGCCGATGTAAACCTGATCCACCTTCACCGGGCCCGCTTCCCGGACGCTTTTCACCTGGTCGGGCATGGGCGGTACGGCCACGGAGGGCACGATGCGGCTCAAATCCAGCGTCAGACGCATCCCGTACACGGCTCCGGGGTCCGCCGCCAGTTCCCTAAAGTGTTCCTCCCGCCCCTGGGCCTTCAGAAAGCGCCGCACCGCCTCGTCCGCCGGGAACACGGAGGAGGTCGCCCCCATCTCCGCCCCCATGTTGGCGATGGTTGCCCGCTGGGGAACCGAGAGGTTTTCCACTCCTTCCCCAAAATATTCCAAAACCTTGCCCACGCCGCCCTTCACCGAGAGCTGTTTGAGCAGCCAGAGCGCCGCATCCTTGGCGGATACGCCGGGCTTAAGCTTTCCTTTGACCGCCACGCCGATAACCGCGGGCATCTTAAGCTCCATGGGCTCCCCGCCCATGATGGCGCTGACGTCCAGACCGCCCAGGCCCACTCCCAGCATGCCCAGCGCTCCGGCCGTGGCGCTGTGGCTGTCCGCCCCGGCCAGCACGGTTCCGGGGCGGCCGATGCGGCTGTAATACACGCTGTGGCAGATGCCGTTTCCGGCCTTGGACAGCATGGAACCGTAGCGCCTGGCCGCAGAAGCCACAAACCGGTGGTCGTCCAGGCTCCTGTGGTCCATTGCTACCAGGTTGTGATCCTGGAACGTGACCGCGGCCGGCACCTGGATTTTATCGATGCCCATAGCCTCAAATCCGATGTAAGCCAGGGTTCCCGACATGTCGTGGACCAAGGTGCTGTCCACCCTGAGAAAGATCTCCGTTCCCACCTCCATCCGCCCCCGGACCAGGTGTTCGGAAATGATTTTTTCCGTGAGATTTTGTGCATATTTTTTCATTTATAACGCTCCTTCTCCGGTAAATTATTCAATATCACCATTTCCCTCAGCGTACCATAAAAGCTATGGCATTGGAAATATTTATAAATAATTCGCCTATAACATAAACTTATGGCAAACAGGAGGGTTCCCGGGCTGGAAATGTCCTCTCCCCTCCCCGGTTCCGGGGCAAAAAGACGTCCATCCCCCGCCCGGTTCCCGGGCAAAAAAATACCCTCCATCCGCCCGGTCTGGGCGCTGGAAGGCATTTTCCCGTCTAACTCGTATTCGATTATTTTCCCTTGACCACGCGGACAAACTCCCGGGCCGCGCTGGTCATATTCTTCTCCATGTAGCCGATGGTCAGGGTTCTGACCGCATTCTCATCGTCGATTGGATAATAAATCACGCTGTCATACCTGGCCTTGACCCGGTCGATGGCCGACGGCACGAAGCCCACGCCCATCCCGCCGGCAACCATAGCGTTCAGGCTCTCGCAGACGTTGGACTCAAAGGCCACCCGGGGTTCGAACCCAGCGCTGCGGCACAGAGCGATGGAGCTTCCCCACATTCTCCTGCCGTGCTCGTACATCACAAAAGGCTCGTCCTTTAGCACCTTCAAATCCTCGATGGTACAGGGCCGCTCTTGCGGATCCGGCAGCTTCTGGTTGATCGCAAACTGCCTGGGAACCGCCAGAAAAATCTGTTCCTCAAACACACGCTCGTACTTGATGGATTTGTTCTGATAGGGCAGCATCACAAAAGCCAGATCCACCTGGCCCTGCACCAGAAGCGTCTCCGAATCGCTGGAAAACGCGTCCACAATCCGCACCTTGATGCCAAAATGCCGCTTCTGAAACTCCGAGAGCACTCCCAACAGATAGCACTTCTGATAAAACGGGGACACGGAAATGGTCAGCTCGCCCTTTTTCAGGCTCTGGAAATCATTCATCTTGTGAATCAGCTGATCGCTCAGCGCCAGAATCACCTTTCCGTCCTCATAAAAAATCTTCCCCGCCGGTGTCAGAGTCACCCGGTTGCTTTTCCTGACAAATAACTTTACCCCCAATTCATCCTCCAGGCGCTGAATCAGCTGGCTCAGCGCAGGCTGGCTCACATGAACCTTGACCGCCGCCTTTGAAAAGCTCCCCTCGTCCGCAGCCGCCAGCACATAGTGGATATCCCGTAATTGCATAGCACCCTCCTCCCTGCCGTTCTTCTACACCAAGGACGGGGTAAACTCCCATTTACTCCGTCCATAATAATCACCATTATATGCGCAATCGTCCAATATTTCAAGTGACACCTTGCCATCTTATCAAGTTCTTATCGCCGCTTTTGCTTGTCGCCTCACGTTTCGTAGCTGAATTTCATCCCCCAGGACTCCCGTATCTCATCCATAAGCCGCAGCACCGTCAGGCTGTCTGTGGGCTTTAAAATATCGCTGGTGTTCATTCCCGCGCGCACGCACCGGTCCACCTCCCGGATCTGATACTCAAAGCCGTTGATCTCCCAGGGAAGCGACACCTCGTAGGGCTGGCCTCCGTAGGGGGTTACAGTCATGGTCCGGGCCATCTGAAAGTCCGGCAGCCAGATGGCTCCCCTGGTTCCGAACACAGCCGCGGCGCGCCCCAGGTCCATGCCGATGGCCTGCACGGCGTGTGCGCTCCTTCCGCCCGGATAGGTCAGGGAAACAGCGCTGAAATCATCGGTTCCGTACTCACTCATGTGGACATTGGACTCAAATGAAACCGGGGCCTGCCCCATCACCATGTGCAGAAAGCCCAGGTTGTAGATGCCGATATCCAGCAGCGCTCCGCCGCCCAGATCGGAGTTGAACTTCCGGATTTTTCTGGCCCCCTGGGCGATAAATCCGTACTCGCAGCGCGCGTGGCGCACCTCCCCGATCACGCCCTGGGCGATCAGCCCCATCATGTGCTGAAGCTGGGGCAGGAAGCGGATCCAGAACGCTTCCATGATGAAAAGTCCCTTCTCCTCTGCCAGCCGGTAAAGCTCCTCCGCCTGGGCCACGCCGGTGGTAAAGGGCTTCTCACAGAGCACGTGTTTTCCCGCGTTCAGGCACATTTTACAATTCTCATAGTGCATATTGTTGGGTGTGGAAATGTAGACGGCCTCCACCTGCGGGTCCGCGACCATGGCCTCATAGGAATCATAAAAGGCCGGAATATGGTACTTTTCCGCAAACTCCCGGGCGGAATCCATTTTCCTGGACCCCACCGCCGCAAGGGACGCCTCCCGGCTGTCCATGCTGCACACCGTCAGCGCAAATTTGTTGGCAATCGATCCCGTCGCCAGTATTCCCCATCGCATGATTTAACGCTCCTTCCCGCTGCCGGGTTCCCCGCTCTCCGCCAGGATATCCCGCACAATCTGCTCAATACACGTTTCCAGTTCCAGGTTCTCGTACTGCTTTGTGATGCCGCACCGCAGGAGATTTTCTTCCTTAAAATCCTCCTCGTCAGCCAGAAAACGCCTGCAAAGCTCCTTGTATTTGGGCACCGCCTGCTCCCGCTCCCGGGCGATGGCCCGCTCCAGCCTCAGTCCGTCCTCCACGCAGATGTACACCGGCACCAGGGCGGACGGCCCGTAATACGTCTGAAGCTCTTCATAGGACTCCAGCGTGCCCATCATCAGATAATTACCCCGCGCCAGATCGATCTGCCCGTCGTCCACTGTGAAATAGCTCCAGGGACCGTAGACCGTCTGATACGTCCTGCACTCGATCAGGGTGCCGTTTTTGCGGGTCTCCTCCAAAAACGCCTGGTCCACAAAAAAATACTCCACGCCGTTGTGTTCCCCGTCCCGGATGGGCCGGGTGGTGTACATTTTCACAGTTCTGTAGCCGCTTAAGCGGTTGCACAAGCGCTTGAATATGGTGTCCTTGCCCGAAGCGCTCTTTCCCATCACATAAAAAATCTTTCCCATTTTCACTGTTTTCCTATCTGTCAATATTCTGTCTCACCACGAGCAGCCATTCCAGCGCGCGGTCCTGGGGCCCCTGCACCGGAAGTCCCTGTTCCATAAAGCGGAGCACCAGGTCCAGGGCCTCCCCGCTTATCTCCTCACCCGGCGCCACAATGGGAATCCCCGGCGGGTAAATGTAAATATACTCGCCGGAAATGCGCCCGCCGCTCTCCCGCAGCGCCACCCGCTCCAGGTCTTTGTCCATAGCGGAAGCGATGGGCATCAGGCTGCGGAGGCGGGGGAAAGGGGTGGAATCCTGGGCGGCTCCGGGAGACCCCGTTCCGACGGGCGTGGGGCCGGCGTTAAGCATGTTTGCGGCAGCGTCCGGCCCGCTGGCGGAAGCCCCGCGGCCCGCACCTATATGCTCAGTTTTCCCCAATTCCTGCGCCAGCTCCCGGTCAATCTCCATCACCGCCGCTTCCAGCCGGTCCAATCCTTCCCCGCTGTCCATCACCGACGTGATCGCGGTGGCGTACTCCGGCCCGCACATTTCCATCTCCAGATGATAGGTTTCCCGCAGAATCCCGTCCAGCTCAGTCCCGGTCATTCCCGTTCCGGCAGTAGAGATCACCACCTTGGACATATCCGTGTCCCAAACGCCGCAGCTGCCTTTCAGCCATTTCCCGGCCAGGCGTAGGCACCGCATTTTGCTCAGATTTTCCCGCAGCCGCCCCATCCGCTCCATATAGCGGTCGATGGCATTTCCGGGCGCGCCCCGGTCCAGGCGCAGCCGTTCCATGAGCCAGACGGCGTTCTCGATGGACGCCATCAACACATAGGACGGGCTGCTGCTCTGATAAATCTGCAAAAAACGTTCCAGGCGGCCAATATCCACATAAGGTCCGCCCTTGTCCCGGTTCAAATTCACATGCAACAGCGCCGTCTGGGTCAGGCTGGGCAACGTCTTGTGAATACTCTGAATCACCAGGTCCGCCCCCAGTTCCAGCGCCGATTGCGGAAACTCCCGCCCATACCGGAAATGCGCCCCGTGGGCTTCATCCACAATCAACGGCAGCCCCGCCCGGTGGACAATCTCCGCAATTTTGTGGATATCGGACACAATTCCGTCGTAAGTTGGGGATACCACCATCACCGCCCGGGTATCCGGGTACTGCCTGAGCGACTTTTCCACATCCTCCGGCAAAATCCCGCCCTGTATCCCCAATCCGGGCACGGTCTGTGGATACAGATACACCGGCTTCAACCGGTTCAGATACACCGCATGATACACCGACTTATGGCAGTTGCGCGCCGTCAGAATCCGGCTCTCAAATCCCGCCGCCGCGCTGATGGCCGCCAGAATCCCGCCGCTGCTGCCGTTCACCAGATAGTACGTCCGGTCCGCCCCGTAAACGCCGGCCGCCCACTCCATGGATTCCCGCAGAATCCCCTCCGGGTGGTGCAGGTTGTCAAACCCTTCGATCTCCGTGATATCCACAGTGAACGGATTGGGAAATTCCAGCTCTCCCATTTCCCCGTCCTCCGCCCCGGCCAGGCGCTTGTGCCCGGGCATGTGAAATGGGTACATATCCGTCTCATTGTACGCCTTCAGGCGGCTGATCAGCCGTTCCTCCCGCCTCATCGCAATTCCTCGTTTCCTGTTATTTTCCCTGTCTCTCCCGCCAGAACCCGGTCCAGAAATTCCAGGCAGCGCCGGGCGTCCCGGTGGCGTTTTAAGACCACCACCTTGCGCGGGTACCGCTCCATCAAATCCCGGAACTGCTGCCTGCGCTCCCGGCTCCGCCCGTCCCGCAGAATCCACATCAGAAATTCCAGGTCCATTTTCTCGTCGCAGCCCTCAGCAATGCTCTCCCGGGCGCGGCCTTTATATTTCCAGTTCCGGTACAGCGCCTGAGGCAGGCAGACCCGGCGTGGAAAATTCATAAAGAAAATCAAATCCGCCTCCGCCATTCTGCGCTCCTGGTGGAAATTCGCGTAATTTCCATCGATCACCCAGCCCCGTTCCCGGTTCTCGTTCAAAAAGTCCTCCACCATTCCCCGGGCCTCCGCCCGGTCCCGCTCCTGCCAGCCCGGCACAAACTGAACCTTGTCCAAAAACAGCACCGGACACCCCGTCATCTCCCCCAGCCTCGCCGCCAACGTAGATTTTCCCGACGCCGCATACCCGATCACTGCAATTTTCATGCCGTCCTCCTCCTCTGAATGGTTTTGTGTGCTCGCACCGTTTCCTCATTATACTTTGTCATTGACCGCCAGGTCGATGATAAGAGCACCGTTTCCTTATTATACTATACTTACCACAAAATTTGAATTATTTTCACACCCGTTCCCCTCCACAAATTTCACGCGCAAAAAAAGCGGGGAATATGATCTCCCCGCATACCGCAACATCCCGGATTCGCCCTACCGCAGCCGCCATCTTGTCCTGCCCGTCATCCCAACTCCCTCTTCGACCCGATTCCGGCAGCCTGAAAATAAAGCTCCTGGCGGCCATTGTGAAAGGGCACCACGGTCTGAAAGTCATTTTGCTCCAGCAGCGCCATAAAATCCCCCATACTCTGATGGTGGGGAAAATGCGCCCGGACCGCCCTCTTTCCATCCAAAAGCGTCTGTACGAAACCGCCCGGCTTCACTCTGCCCGTAATGATCACAAGACCTCCCTGCGCCAGTTCCCGCTCCGCCAGACTCCTGCAGCGCTCCTGCTCCAGATGGGCGTCCCCCAGCAGCAGAACGTCATATCTGTCCCGCTCCAACCGTTCCTCCGGCTGTTCCTCCAGGAACGCACGAATCTGCTCCTCTTTCCCTGCGCGCAGCCACTGACCGTATCCACACATCTGTTCCGCAGCCGCGGCGAACCCCCGATCCGCGGCGATCGCGACCTGCGGAAAATTCTCCTTTATCAGCGCAATCAGCTCCAGTCCACGGCCATACCTGGGCAGCGGCAGAACCACCCGGCGGCCGGCGGCAAGGCAGGGGCCGATCCATTCCAAAATCCGGCTCCGTAGAGCCCGCGCATCCTCCTGCGTGTCTGGGTGAGCGCAGTCCACGATCGCCAGATCCGCCCTCCGCCCCTTCACCTGGTCCACGGCAAATGCCAGCGGTCCGGGCTGATAATCCCCGGAATAAAAACAGCTTTTTCCCGAATCCCATATATGAAACCATAGGCCGCCAACGCAGTGTCCGCTCCTTCCGCAGGAAAAATGCAGCTCCCGCCCCAGTCCCATGGGCCAGGCGGACAGCGGATCCGCCTGGATCACCTTGTTGTAACAGATCCCGGCCAACTCCACAGTAGCCCCGGCTGCCACCAGCCACCCCCGAAAGCCCCGGGAAACCAGCCTTGAAAACGCTCCGCTGTGATCCTTGTGACAATGGCTCAGAAACAGATATTCCGTTCTCTCCAAAAGCTCCGTCTCCACCTCCGGCCAGGGATTTTCGTCCGTGTCCATGATTCCGCAGTCCAGCATATAATACCTCCCCTGAGCGAAGGGTACCAAAAAGCAGCTCCGCCCGTGCTCCCCATACCCGCCTTTAACAATCAGCCGATCCATATACATACAGCTTCTCCCTCTCCACTTCGATATAACCGGACTCTTGTTCCTCAATCGGCCCGCTGTGCAGAAAACACAGTTCGTCCCCGTCCATTGTCCGGGTTTTGATGCGGTAGAAACCGCCCTCGAAGGTGGACATCATCACCGTGACCGCAAAACAGTTCTCTCCCCTGACGCTGCTCCACCTGCAGTCCTCAGGCCTAAAACGCACCTGGCAGGACAAATCCCCGCGGCCCTCTCCCGGGAAATACATTCCTTCCACAATGTCCTGGCCAATTCTCACACGGCAGGTATCCCCCACCGTCCCGCTCTCCAAAACCGCCCGTTTCAGCCTGTTTCCCGCGCCCAGTAGTCCGGCCACCAGCGCGGTCCCCGGCCTGAGATAACAGGTGCGCGGCTTATCCGCCTGATCGATCCTGCCCCTGTTCATGATAATGATCCGGTCCGCCATAGCAAAGGCTTCCGACGGGTCGTGGGTCACATGAAACACCGTGGTTTTCAGCTTGTGAAACAGATAGGACATCTCCGTGCGCATCTCGATGCGCAGCTGCACGTCCAGGTTGCAAAGCGGCTCGTCCAACAGAAGAATGGACGGCTTGGTCACCAGCGCCCGCGCGATGGCCACACGCTGCTGCTGGCCGCCGGAGAGCTCCGCAGGATATCGCGACATCAGCCCTTCCAGATGCAGCAGGCCTGCAATCTCCTCCACCCGTTTCCTGCACTCCGCCGGATCCACCTTCCCCACCTTCAGACCATAGGTAATATTGTCCTCCACCTTCATGTGGGGCCAGAGCGCGAAGTCCTGAAATACCATGTTGATCCCCCGTTTTTCCGGGGGAAGCGTGCGGCGCTTGTCCGAAACCTCCCGCCCGCGGATCCGCACCAGTCCCTGATCCAGGGGCAGTATACCGGCAATGATGCGCAAAAGCGTGGATTTTCCACAGCCTGAAGGCCCCAGCACGCTGATGATTTCCCCCTCCTTCACCTCCATGCTGACGCCGCCCAGCACAGGCGTTCTGCCGTAATTCTTTACCACGTTTTGTAGCTCAAGTATTGTCTGCATTCTGTTTCCTCTTTCCAATATTTAAAACGAATTCCAAAATCAGCATGATCCCGATGATAAATGTGCCACCCACAATGGTAGCTGCCGCCGCGTAGCCGAATTTCAGGTCGTTGTAGGCATCGCTTATGTACACCGGCAGCGTGCTGAAGTTGGGCGGGTACAGAATCGTGGTGATGGCCAGATTGAATACGCTTCCCCCAAACGCCGCCAAAACCGCGGAAACCGTGCTGGAATGGAGTAACGGCAAAAGGACCGTCCGAATCCGCCGCGCCAGGCCCGCGCCCTGTATCTGGGATGCGGTCAAAAGCTGCTCCGGAACCTTGGACATGCCGCCCACCAGCACCCGGTTAATCAGTGGAACCGCGGAGGCCACGCTGGCCAGAATCAGGATTTCCGGTTTGCCGTACAGGTTTAATCCCACGGAAGCAAGCCATTTCTGGTTCCACACAAAAATATACCCGATGCCCAGCACCACTCCCGGAACGGCCATGGCCGTCAGCGTCAGCAGGTCGATCAGCCGCTTCAGTTTAAACCGTGAGTAGGTCAGGAGATAAGCGGCCGCGAATCCCACAAGCAATCCGATCACTGCGGCCACCGCCGCCAGGCTCAGCGAATTTTGGACGCCCCGGAGCAGCGCGCCGTCCAGCTCCAGCACTCCCCGGTAATTGTCCAGGGTAAAGCGGAATTTCTGTATACTAAAGGAATCCGAAAAGGACATGATAAAGTTGGAACCCACCGGTATCCCCAGGGCAGCCAGGCAGAATACGCCGGACGCTGCCGTAATAACCGCTCCTTTTACCGGCCCCGGCTTGCGGGGCGTCACCCGCTCGGTTCCACAGCTCAGAAAATCGAACCGTTTTCTGCCCATGGCGCAAAACTGGAGCCCCATAGCAACAACAATCATCACCACCAGGTACATCGAGAGCACCCCCGCCATATCGAAACGCACCGGGGACGAGCAGATGGCGCTGTAAATGGTGTAAGGCAGCGTGGGAAACGCATACACCGCCGTAATGGTGGACGACATGCCGTAATCCCCCACCGTGTCCATAAAAATCAGCATCGCCGCGGAAAAATACGCAGGCAAACACAGCGGCATCTGCACGGTACGCCAAACCCGCAGCGGAGAAGCCCCGTTCATTCTGGCCGCATGAACCAGGCGGGCCGGATACCACTCCAGCGCCGCCTTGATGGCCACGTAAGCCATGGGATATTTGCACAGCACCATCACGCAGACCAGGCCGGGGAAGCTGAACAGAAAGGAGCTCATCCCCGGAATATGCAGCCAGGAGCTGGCGATGCCGTTCCCGGAGGCAAAAAAGACCCACCCCTGGGCCAGAATAAAGGAGGGCATAATCATCAGAATCCAGCTGACGATATCCAACAGCCTGGCAAGCGGGAAGTCGTAGCGCACTCTCACATGAGCCAGCGCCCCGGCTAAAAGCAGACCGAACACCGTGGTCGCCAGGCTGAGTCCGGCGGAATTGAAAAACGCCTTTTTCCACAGCGGACGGACAAACACATCCAGTACCAGACGAAGATTTCCGGCGTCGAATTTATCAGGAGACAGCCCCGGACATACGACCTGAGCCAGCACTGCCGCCAACGGCAGCAGCACCAGCACGGTCAGGATTCCCAGGACGCCGAAACCCGCAATATTTTCTTTTAATTTCATCTCTGCGCTCCGGTCTCTACTGCGCGGACATATCGGCGAACCAAGCCTTGATCTCGGCCTCGTTCTTTGCGCCCCACTCGATGTCCGCCACCGCCATTTTGGCGTTCTCATCCCGCTCTGCCTTCTGGTTTACGCCGTTTACGGAGGGTTCAAAATATCCCTCGTCCCCGGTGTCTACCAGCTTCTGCTGAGTCGCCGGATCCAGCAGGAAATTCACAAACAGCTTGGCAATCTCCATCTGGTCGGAATCAGCGTTTATAGCGGCAACTCTGGTGGAGCCGGGCGCGCCCTCCTCCGGCCATAATATCTGGATCGGTTCCCCTCCGGCCACCATATCGTAGGCGTTGGTCTCCTGCAGCAGCGCAATGGACACCTCGCCGCTGGCAAGGGCCTGGACTACCTGGGGATTTTTGGGATATACCTTCAGCCCCTGGCTAAACAGCTGGTTAAAATATGCTTTCCCTCCGTCCATTCCCAGACGGTCGAAGAAATAGGCGGCCAGAGGATAGGCCGGGGCCGCCACTCCGGGATCGGCCATGCCCACCTGCCCTGCATAGGCCTCATCCGTCAGGTCCGCAAAGGTTCTGGGGGCGGAGGACTGGTCGTACTTGTCCGTCCGGTACACCAGCACGCCCGCCGCATGGATGTCCGTTGGCCAGCAGCACTTATTGTCCGGCACCAGCCCTTTGGAAAACTCCGTCAGGTTCGCCGCGTTTTCCGGCTCCCAGCCGGTCAGCAGACTCCCATCCCCGGACAAATTGTACACATCATACATGGAATCAATCCATACCACATCCCACTGGGGATTGCTCTTCTCCGCCTCAATTCTGGACATGGTCTCCGCACCGTTTCCGGCCACCACTTCCACATCGTATCCGGTTGCCTCTTTGAACAGGTCCCCGATCACACCGTCGAAATCATTCAGATATACCAGCAACGGCTCCGTCTGGACCGGTGCATCCATTTCCGCGGAGCGGCTGTCCCCCGCCCCGGTTTCCCCTGCGGCTCCTGCTCCCTCCGTGTTTCCATCCGAAGTCCCGGTCTCCCCGCCGCTGCCTTCCGCGGTTTTTTCCACCGCAGCTTGCGCCGGTACCGTTCCTGCGGCCGTCTGTCCCTGGCCGCTCCCACAGGCGCTCACCGCCGCCGTCATACAGATGCAAAGTCCCAGTGCCAAGATTTTTTTCATAACTTACGCTCCTCACTCTCTCTTCGTTTGTTTCAGCTTAGCACTGGTTCGCTTTTGGTAACATCACAGTTCTGTAATTTGTTTGTAAAAAAACGGTAAAAAGCCGCCCCGAATTCCTCCGGAGCGGCCCATCCCGCCTCTCTTTCACTTCACCGATTGTTTTTGATGCAGACTAACCCTGATCCCTTCCCGGTTAGAGCAGTACACGCCCACCAGGATCAACGCGCACCCGGCCAGGTGCGCCGGCCCCACCGGCTCGGCCAGGAAAATGGCTCCGGCCACCATGGACACCACGGTCGCCAAATTCGTGTAGGACGTGGCCTGGGCCACGGTCAGATCGTTGACCGAGTAATTTAACATACAGAACGCCGCCACGGAAGAGATGATCCCCAGATACAGCAGCGCGCCCAGAATCCTGATATCTCCCAGCGCTTTGCCCGCCTGGGCGGCCAGATTCCCGCCCTCCGTGACCAGAGCCGCGGTCACGAACACCGCCATTCCCAGGCCGAACATCACATAGGTCCGTTCAAACGCCGTGTAGCGGTCCGCGCAGCGCCTGCTGAGCAGGCTAAATCCCGAGCCGGTGATTACCGCGCAGACCAGCACCAGAATGCCTGCCAGGCTGGCGCCGCCCCCTTCCCCGGACATGGCGATCAGCACCGCCCCCGCCAGGGACATCAGCCCGAACAGCAGCTGTCTGACTGTAAAACGTTCCTTCAGGAACACCGCCCCCAGCAGCATCCCCGCCACCGGCACCGTGGCGATCATAGAGCCGGAGATCACCGAGTTGGTCAGCTTGATCCCCAGGCTTTCAAAGGTAAAATACAACACCGGCTGGAAAAGCCCCAGAGCCAGAAGAGGTCTCAGATCCTTTTTCAAGTCCACCTTCACCACCCGGGCGCATACCAGCACATTCATGGCCAGAAACGCGATGGAAAACCGCAGCGCCAGCATGACAAATGTGTCCACAGTCAAAAGCACCACCCTGGAAAACATAAAACTCAACCCGAATATGACATTTCCCGCAATGGCCGCGGCTGCGGCTTTTTTCCTGCTTTTCATGTTCTCCCCTGCTCCCATCCTTCTCTCCTTTTTCGATGCGTTAAGGGGGCCGCCGGTTGACAGCCCCCTACCATTATGTACCATAAAACATCGTTGTGTCAACTAGTTCAGCGTGTCTAACGCCTTCTTGATCCGGTTCATGCAGTCCTCCACACAACGCTTGGGCATAGCTGCGTTGATCCGCTCAAATCCATTTCCTTCCTCGCCGAAAATGTACCCCTCGTCAAAGGCGATTCTGGCGGTCTCCTGCATCAGCTTCTCCAGCTTCTTAGGATCGCTCTCATATCCGTTCAAATCCAGCCAGATCAGGTAGGTGCCCTCCACCGCGGTCACGCTGGCCTTGGGCAGCTGCTCCTTGACGAACTCCTTGACAAAGCGGATGTTCTCATCCAGGTAATCCCGCAGCTGGTCCAGCCACTCCTCGCCCTCGTTGTAGGCGGCGATGGTGGCGGCGATGCCGAAGGGATTGGCCATGCTGACGGAAAACGCGTCGTCGATCACACCCAGCCACTTCTTCTGCCACTCCTTGTTAGGGATCACAATATTGGACAGCTGCATACCCGCCAGGTTGAAGGTCTTGGAGGGAGCCGTGCAGACCACGATGTGGTCGGCATACTCGGGAGCCACCTTTAACAGCGGCGTGTGGACCACGCCCTTGCGGGTCAGATCCATGTGGATCTCATCGGAGATAATCCATTTTCCATACTTTTTCGCGATCTCTACCAGACGTCCCAGTTCCTCCACGGTCCACACCCGTCCAACCGGGTTGTGGGGGCTGCAGAGAATCATACCCTTGACCGCCTCGTCGGCGAACTTTTTCTCCAGATCCTCATAATCCATGCGGTAGTCGCCATTCTCATAGATCAGGGAACTGTTGAAGATTTTCCTGTTATTTCCATTGATTTTGTTGGTAAAGGGATAATACACCGGTCTCTGGATAATGATCCCGTCCCCCTCGCTTGTCAGGGCCTGAAGCAGGAACGCCAGGGCCGGCACCACGCCGGGGCTGAAAAATACGTCCTCTTTAGCCACTTCCCAGCCGTATCTGCGCCTGAACCAGCCGGTCACGGCATGTTTTAAGTCCTCGTTGTCGTAGATGGTGTAGCCGAAAATCTTCCGGTCAATGCGCTCGTGCAGCGCCCTGATAATGGGCTCGGCGCAGGCAAAATCCATATCCGCAACCCACACGGACAGCGCATCCGACGGCGCGCCCTCGGGCATCTGATCCAGTTTGCAGGAGTAAGTGCCCTTCCGGTCCACAACCTCGTCAAAATTGTACTTCATAATCATTCAACCTCTTTTCTAAAAATCTCCATATTTTAGAATGCGGTCCAGCCGCTCTCTGTCAACACATACATTATAACAAACGAAATCAGGATAAACGCAATTACTTTCGGGAAAACCCATTTAAACCACTTCGGGAACGGCACGCCCGCCATCACGCAGGAACCAACGGTCCAGCCCAGGAACGGGGAAATCATGTTGGTGAATCCGTCGCCGTACTGGAACGCCTGCACCGCAACGTTTAAATCCATGTTTAAGGTCTCCGCAATGGGTTTTAAGATCGGTACCAGGATCGCAGCCTTGGAGGTAGCGGAGGGGATCAGCAGGTTGACCACGGAAATGATCGCGGTCATTCCGATGCTGGACACCGCACGGCTTAAGCCCATAAGCGGTCTTGTCATCGCATAAACCATGGTGTGGATCACCATACCCTCGGCCAGCACCAGGGACATCACCTTGGCAAGACCGATTACAAAGCCTACGAATACCAGCCCCTGCAGGCCCTTTACAAACTCGTCGCCCACCTTGTCAAAGGAGAATCCGCCGATAAAGCCGCAGACAATGGCTACAAACAGCGCCAGCGCCGTCATCAAATGCTGGAGATAATTCCCGTCTCCGCCTAAAAGCGGGTAAGCCACCAGAATTCCGTACTGGCCCAGGAACAGGACCAGGATGGCGATGGTTCTGCCGGAAAGTTTGGTTCCCTGGCTCAGCTTCGCCTCCTCCTCAGCGGTCACCTTCATGTTGGCGGGGTTCCAGCCCTCGCTCCACATCAGGGACTTGGTGGGATCCTTGCGGATCTTTTTCACATAGCGCAGCAGCAGGAACAGTCCCAAAAGCATAAAGAAGTTCATGCTCAGAAACATGGTGAAGAACGCTCCGTACACCGGCACGCCCATCATCAGCTGGGTGATAAACTGCTTGGTAGGTCCGGTTCCGAATCCCAGCAGCGTGGCGTAGCTGGAAACGCCGATGGCGCAGATGGGATCCAGCTTCAGTTTCTTTGTAAAGATCACGCCGATGGGCACCACTGCGATCAGGGCGTCCGTGCCGCCGAAACCGCCCAGATAAACCATCAGCACGAACATGATCGTAATCAGAATATTTTCGCTCTTATCCTTTAACTTGTAAATGGCCCAGTTGAGCAGCTCGTCGATGGCGCCTGTAGCCATGACCACCGCCGTCATCGCGCCGGAGGTAAGAACCGTCCAGATCACCAGGCCGGAATCGCCAAGGCCCTGAAGAATCAACATGAACATCCGCCAGGGAGCCACCGGATTCTGGTGCCCCAGGTAGGAAAACTGGTCGCCCAGAATCTTTCCGTTCTCATCCACGGCAAACTCGCCTGCCGGGATTATGTAGGTCAACAGACATGCAAACAGCAGCAATCCCATCATAATCCAAAACAGATGGGGCATCTTAAAACCTTTCTTCGCCTTTTCCCCTGTACTCATCTTTTTTCCCCCTATTCAGCATTTAAGAAATCAATGGCAAACCTCGCCATAAACTCGGAACCCTTGCGGAACGCCTTCTCATCCAGATCGAACTTGCAGTGGTGCTGGGGATAAACCGTGTCTCCCGCCTTTTCAGCGCCAAGCACCCCGTAAAAACCCTTATACTTCTCCAGAATATACCCGAAATTATCGCCCGCACAGATGGGATCCGTCTGCTTCGCCAGCTCAAGGCCGTCCACATCCTTCACCAGGCCCTTGGCCCGGCTGATCAACTCTGCGTTGTTGCTCACCGGCGGAACGCCTCCGTTGATCACCAGCTCGTAATCCACCCCGTACATGGCGCAGACGCCCCTGGCAATCTGGTGCATCTTCTCCAGAATCACTTTATCCCCGCCGGGCTTATACCAGCGGAAGCCGCCGTAGAGCTTCGCCTCCGAAGGGAACACATTGCCGATGGTTCCGGCCTCGATGCGCCCCACGTTGACCACGGAGTGATCCAGCACATCGTAGAAATTGCTGGGAATGGACGCGAACTTTAAAACCAGCTCGCAGGCCGCCTTGATGGGATCCTTCACCAGGTCCGGCCTTCCGCCGTGGCCGCCCTCGCCCTTCACCGTCAGGTCGTATCCCACGCCGCCCGCAAATACGGAATTGGGAATCAGCAGGATCTCTCCCTCCGGGAGCGTGCTCCAGATATGAAGTCCGATCACGCTGTCCACGCCGCCGATGGAGTCGAAGTAGTCCAGCACTTCCTTGTAGCCGAAGCCCGTCTCCTCCGCCACCTGGAACACGCAGATCACAGTGCCCGCCAGCTCCTCCTTCACCTCGTTCAGCACCTTGGCCGCTCCCAGCATCATGGCGATGTGGGCGTCGTGGCCGCAGGCGTGCATCACGCCCTCGTTCTCAGAGGTAAATTCCAGCCCCGTCTCTTCTTTCACAGGAAGCGCGTCAATGTCAGCGCGGAGCGCGATGGTCTTCCCTTCCTTTCCGCCCTTGATGGTGGCGGCTACCCCGCAGTTGGGAGCCAGCACCTCAAAGGGAATCCCCATGCCCTGAAGCTCCTCCTGAATCTTGCGGGAAGTGTTCTGTTCCTTCAGAGAGAGTTCCGGGTGCCTGTGAAACCATCTTCTCATCTCAATGATGTAAGCCTCATAGTCGTCGTACAATTTCTTTACATCCATGTTTGTGCCTCCTGTTAAGAAATCTGCTTAATTGATAATAAGCTTAATGTTTAAGCTACTTAACTGATGTAAACAGAATATCACTTATTGTTTAATCTGTCAATATATCTTTTAAATTTTTGCATTTGCTTAACATTATTAACCATTATAGAATCTTTTAATATATTTTATGTGGTAATATTTACTTTTTATTCAAGGAACATCCCTGCTCAATTCGCGGAGTCCAGCCGGAACATTCCCTTTTTTTCAGAGGTGCAAAAAATAAGCAGGATAAAATTCAAGCCGCCCCGCTGCCCTTGCAGTGGGACGGCCCTGCCGCCTGATCCCTGATCAAATTGTCCGGTCAATCACTTGCTGCTGTTGACCTGCAGCATCTTACTCTCCTCCACATCCAGTTTGAAGGATTCGTTGAGCTTCTTCTGAATCCGGATATAGGTCTCCAGCTCCTCCTCCGAGAACTCGTCCAACATCCGGGCCGAGCGCCTGTAACAGGCCTCCTCGAATTTGAGGTGGTAATTGTAGATCTTCTGCCCCTCCTCGGTGAGGTGCAGATTGTACTCCCGGTTGTTGTCGCTGTTTCTGGTCTGGATCAGCCAGCCCTTGTCCTTCATCCGCCGCATCAGCTGCGAGCAGGCGCTTCGGGTCTTGTCAAAATAGACCGCCAGCTCCGTGATAGTGATCCCCGGTTCCTGCCCAATCTTATGGATAAACTGAGATTCCGCCTGGTACATGACCACTCCATTGTAATCGTGCAACAGGGAGTTATAGTCGTTCACAAACTTACACCCCCGGTCAAACGAATCGATCAGTTCACAAAATAATGAAAATCTTTCTTCAGCCGTCATCTCTGCTCTTCACCCCTGTATCTGGTATTCCTGTTAAGATTACATGAAATATAAGGGTTTGTCAAGAATGCACCTCCACCGCCTTGTCCAAAAATACCTCCCCGTCCAGATGCTCCAGCTCATGGCAGAAGCATTTGGCCATCTCGCCCTCGCCGGTGAGCAGAAGTTCTTCCCCATTCTCATCCAACGCCTGCACGGTCACGCTTTTGGGGCGGATGGTTTTGGCGATGCGCCCGGGAAAGCTCAAGCACCCCTCCAGGCACTCCTGGACGCCGTCCCGCCCTACAATTACCGGGTTTACCAGCTTCAGCACATACCCGCAATAATCGATCACCACCAGCCGTTTCAGTATTCCCACCTGGTTTGCTGCCAGGGCCGCCGCCCCGTCCGTGGCGTGCAGGGTATCCATCATATCGTCCAACAGAGCGCGGACGCGCTCATCCACTGTTTTCACTTCCTTGCAGCGCTTCCTCAGCGCCTCGTCCCCCTCAGTCCGTATGCTTCTGACCGCCATTATTTTCCCTCCTGCTGCTCTCAGACCTGGATTTGCGCGCGCTCTCCCCGAACAAAAATACCTCCTCGATGGAGCAGCCGAACACTCTGGAAATGTCGTAGGCCAACCAGATGGACGGCTCAAACTTTTCCGTCTCAATGGCATTGATCGCCTGTCTGGACGTCCCCACCATCTCTCCCAGCTGTTCCTGGGTCATGCCCCGCCGCTCCCGCAGCTCTTTGATGCGGTTCTTCATAATCTGATTTTCCCTCCCTCTGTAAGGTTAACATTACAATCAGTATAAATCATGAGGGAAGTAAAGTCAACCTTACATTTTACCGAATAGGTTATCTCTTTCCCGGCCAACGCTTCTCCACCAAAACACCGGCCTGGAGCTGGATTTGCTGCAGGAATACCTATTGATCCCGCTTGACATTTTCCGGAAAAACCATCACAATATAAGTAGTAAGTTAGATGCGTGGCTCATGTTTATCGCGTCCGATCAGCCCCGGGATATCCGCGAGGTATTTCATTTCCGCTATCACAAGAAGGAGTTGGTAAGTATGTTTTCAGAGGCACTTAGAATTCTGGACGCAAACACAACACAGTACATGATCGAAGTGCAGCAGGCGCAGATTGAGGCGCTGCAGGAGGAAAATCGCAGACATAAGGAAGAAATTGAACGCTTGCAGGAACTCCTGGCTCAGAAAGAATAATGGAATATACGCCTTCGGGCTGCAAACCAGAAAAAGTGCGGATTCCAAAAGGGGTCCGCACTTCACAATTTTTACCGTCTGCTTTGATCTAAAATCTCCAGGGCCTTCGCAAAAGAAACATTATACCTCCGAATCTCAACTCCCCAGCCGCAGTTTTTCTCATAATCAAACACATATTTTTCCAGCAGTCTCTGTTTCCCATCCGACTCCCCCATCAACTCCGCAACCGCCGGGGCCGCGTCCGCGGACAGCCGGGTCAGATAATCCACTCCGTCACGGCTGTAATAATCACTCTGGTACACGTCCGTGATCACCGCGCCCTCACCGGCAGCCGCCAGGTTATACCGGGCGATCTGATAATCCGGCTTCATCCAGGCCAGAGCCAGATAGAACACCGAAATCACCGCCAGGCAATGCCAGAACAGCGGGAACCGGTTCCTAAAGATCAGCGCCACCACCCCAGCCATCAATACAGCCAGCATAGGCAGAAACCACAGCACCAGAAGGCGCAGATAGGTCAGGTGATACTGCTGCACATAAAGCACCATGCGGTAAAACGCCGAGGCGACCATCACATAGGTACACAGGCTGATCACCAGAAGCACACCATTTAAAACCGCGCTCCGCCGGAAATATTTCAGGCACATCAGAACCATCACCAGGTTAAGAACCGCCACAAACAACAGCTGGAAAAATCCCTGTCTGGCGTACTCCGCATAGGTCAGCCCGTCGGGGAGCTGTCCCCTGCCCATAAAGAGATACACCACCTGAATTCCGCAAAACAACAGATAAATCGCCCCAATGAACGCCATAAAGGCGACGGCAATCAGCGGCTCCGCGTTCCGTTTGTCCTTTACCTCCTCCGTGATCTCCCCTGCCCAGGCGGAGCAGATCAGACAATACATGGAAATAATTCCAAAGAAAATCTGGAATACAATGGGGATTACGGTAAAGGGATTCAAAAATTCCGAAATTCCCTTACTCAGTACGGATTCAAACACCCGGTCCGCGGTGGCCAGCAAAATGGACAGAATAATCACAACTGGCACAGCCGCGCAGATTCCGGCAAGAACCCATACCACATTTTTGTATTTCCGGTTGTGGATGGATTTGAGGAACCGGGTTCCGTGTCGGAAGGGGCAGCCCAGAAATCCCAGGGCCCTGCAGAGAAAAAGCACAATCGCGGTCATATACTTTCCAATATTCCACTGGCCGTCCCGGTAGCGCTGGTGCAGCACAAACACGCAGAGCAACAGAAACAGCGCCAGCTTGTTGAGACTGTGGATCGTGGTATCTGCGGTCATACAGGTGGAAATGCCGATCAACAGCGATACCCCGACCAAAAACCAGGAACCGCGCTTCATATGGATCCCCCTCCTGCGCAGAATCATCCAGCTGAATCCGTAAACCATGACCACAAACAGTGGAAATGTGATGCCGCTGGGATTTTTGTACAGAAAAAATGTCCCCATCAGACCAAACGCCAGGCAGAGCATCCCGATAAACCCAAAGTCCGCCTCCACAATCGCCAGGCGCTTCCTCTGGCGCTCCTCACGCCGCATCTCCTCGCTGGTGGCCTTCCAGCCGGTGCTTTGAGAGACGTTTTGGGGCATACCCGATTCTCCCGGCACATCCGCTAATTCCGGCACATCTGCTGTTTCCGCCGCCCCCGGCTTCTCATATTCAACCGGTGCCTCCGTGACTTCCGCTCCACAATACACATCACTCATTCCGCCTCATCTCCTTTCCCGTCGTCCTTAACATAGCACAGAATATCGCCCGGCTGGCAGTCCAGCGCTTCGCAAATCGCCTCCAACGTGGAAAACCGCACGGCTTTTGCCTTATTATTCTTCAAAATGGACAGGTTTGCCATGGTGATGTCCACTTCCTGTGAAAGCTCCGTGAGACCCTTCTTCCGTTTCGCCATCATCACATCAAGATTTACAATTATTCCCATTTCTCCCCGTCCTCTCTATATGGTCAGATCATTTTCTTCCTTGTACTGGATTGCCTTCTCGAATACCTGGCAGAGCACAAAGCAGAAGAGTCCGGCAATGGAGAACACAATAATCACCACCGCCGTGGCCGGAGTCGGCGCCAGCGGCAGACGCACCACCGAGCGCAGCGCGATCAGAAAGCTGCACTTTCCCATCCGTTTTAGGGAAGCCGCGTTCTCCCACACAAAAGCCTGGTCCTTTAACACCGTGGCGAACATTTTCCGCAGCTCCGCCACAATCAGCAGCGCCAGCACGCCTGAAAGCATATAGAGCACGCACTGGATCAGGTAATACTTCCGAAACGCTTCAATATACCCTCCGATCACATAAAAAATCATGGGAATCCCCACCGTAATCCCAATTCCCACCACAAACATCACATCCAACAGCCATTTCGTAAAGCGAACCAACCGCATATTCATCCCTCACTCCGCCTTTCCACACATCATCCGCCTCTTTATCCCAGCGGTTCCTTTATCTGGAATATAGCACAACCCTTATCTTTTTTCAATATCTATTTATCGAAAATCAATAAATTAATATTGTTATATGATAATTCTTAATAAAATATTCAAATTTATGCCATTATAATCGAGTAGGAGGGAGTGATTAACTCCCGTCCTCTCACACCACCGTGCGTAC
>QFCH01002288.1_pt1 | contig 33024 bp, 33 predicted proteins | sample 5346071 | NCBI WGS metagenome assembly QFCH01 (sample SAMN09062255, study PRJNA434731) | Human gut metagenome, whole genome shotgun sequencing project. | isolation source: stool timepoint B chromium assembly | host: Homo sapiens | collected 2015
AGCCCATGCAAAGTATCAGATTATTTATGATACTTTGCAAAAAAACGATAATCTATTGAATGTAGCTGCCATGTGCGAAATTGCAGGAGTATCCCGTTCGGGCTATTACCATTATCTCTCAACAGAAGACCAGCGAATGGAAAGAGAGGAACGGGACAGACAGGATTTTACAGTGTCCTATCCGCAAAGCAAATCCCTATCGGAGAATGGCAAAAGCAATGGCAACTGCATATACCGCACCCAATATAGTAAACCGTGAATTCGAGGAACATGGACCAAGAAAAATTCTGTTAACAGATATCACGTATATAATAAATGGAAAAGCACCCCGGTGCTATATGTCAACAATTATAGATGCCTGTACCAAGGAACTGCTGTCATGGGTTCTCAGCGAATCATTAGAAATTGATTTTGTATTAGAAACAGTAAAACAGTTAATAGAAAAACATGGAACTGATTTAAGCACAGAAACATTAATACATAGCGATCAGGGTTCCCACTATACCAGCATTAAATTTATCCAATTGTTAAAGCATAATGAACTGAGACAGTCTATGTCACGTAGAGCAAACTGTTGGGACAATGCTCCCCAGGAATCATTCTTTGGTCATATGAAAGACGAACTGGATCTGTCAGAGTGCTACAGCTATGAGGAGATATTAAACGCAGTTAGGGATTGGACAGAATACTATAATACAGAACGTTATCAATGGGACTTAGCAAGGTTGTCACCTGTTGAGTATTATCAATATATGACAACAGGAATTTATCCTCTGATAATCCCTAAAGCAAAAGGTGAAAACAATCAATCAGAGGCATCACTTTGATGCCTCTACACAACAAACAAATATATAATAGAAATCTGGAAAGGGAAAAGTCATAGTGTCCTTGACAAAGGGTACACTTTAATAATCAACATAAAAATCCAAAACTCCATTGTAAATCTCCTTTACTATAACTTCCGCTTTGTATTTTCGTTTTTATTCTTTTTTGTGAAATTCTTTCAAATTTAATTCACGTTTCAATTCTTCCTCTGACGGCAGATAGGTGAAATATTTTGATGCAAATATCTGGTGATTATCTTCAGGAAGCGTATATTTTACAATAGAATCTCCCTTGTCTGCACAGAGTACAATCCCAATAGGCTGCGTGTCTCCTTCATTCATCATTTCACGAGTATAGTAATTCACATACATCTGCATTTGTCCTAGATCCTGATGGGTCAGTTTACCCATTTTCAAGTCAATGAGAACGAAACATTTTAAAATATAGTTGTAAAATACCAGATCAATAAAAAAGTCCTGTCCATCCAATGTAAATCTTTTCTGGCGTGCTACAAATGAAAATCCTCTTCCAAGTTCCAAAAGGAAATGTTGAAGATGATCAATCAATGCCTGTTCCAAATCTCCTTCATATACATGTGTGTCAGGCTGAATCTGCAGAAATTCCATAACATAAGGATCTTTCACTATTTTCTCATATTCTGGTTTTGGCTCTGTTGTTTGAATTTCATTTGCAACCGCTATCTTATCCTGGCTTGCTAAAATACGCTGATAATACATCGTATTGATCTGCCGTTCCAGTTGACGAACACTCCATGCTGCTTTTGCACATTCTTCCATATAAAATCTTCTTGCCTGTTCATCATTTATACGCATCAAGACACGATAATGTGACCAGCTCAATTCAGGACACAGTGTGTCTCGAATTGGAAAAGTGCAATAAAACTGCCTCATCTTACGAAGATTCGATTTATCAAAACCTTTTCCGAACTCTGCGGTCAGCTGCTCAGAAAGATATTCCAATAATTTCTTTCCGTATTCTGCGCGATCATTTTCTCCACATGCTTTAAAAATCTGTTCTCCAATTTCCCAATAAGTTGTTACCATAGCAGAATTTACCGCTGTGCTTAAGCGATGTTGTGCAGACACAATAGAATTACGAATAGAATGATAAGTCTGTTTTGCATTTTGATTTTTTTGTAAATTATAATCCATGCTCTTTACTCCTCTGAATTTCTAAAATAGAACTTACTGTTCCTCTATTGATTCAATATTTTCAATTCGCATCAGCTTAACTACCTGCTTATCTTTTTTCTCTGTATAACAAATTTTTATCCATTCATCATCTGCGTCTATTATCTTGCAGGATAATTCAGTTTTTCCTGCAAAACTAAAAATGAACTCTGATCTGATAATACATTGTTTTCCTACAAGATCATTAATCAGCTTTGACATATATGCCACTCCTCTCTGCTTTTTCTCCAATCGTTTTACTTTCGTTTCTAAACGCTTTACTTTTCCCGGATACGCCGAATAACAAAGTAACAGCAACAATGCTACAATTCCGAACCATTCCATATTATTCTCCTTAGCAAACTTAACGCTAGCATGTCTGTTTCTTAAAATATCTTTTGCCATTCAAATCATATCACACTATCAGACATATTTCCATTTCAATTTACTCAGTCAAGTCACTTCGCTCAGCTACATTTCCTGTCGGCTTGCTTCTGTAACCAGCATCCGGTTAATCTTTTCCTGCATGGTTTCCTTTGCCTCTTCGCTGAAATAATAACGAACAATATATACTGTCTGCCCGATCTTCTTTGTAAATGTGTTTCTTTCTGCTTTTGTATTCATCATTTTCTCCATAATCATCTATTTCCTTTCTTTCCTGTGCCCGACAGAGAGAGGATTGTCTTTTTCCCTGCCGGAAGTTTATCTGTACGCTGACAACATAAGTGTCAACATGGGGTTTGAAACTTTTTACTGGTTGTTTTTTTATTTTCCAAAATACTACTGGAAAGTTTTTTGAATGTTCCTGTTGACACCTGTAAAAAAAGCTGAAACGCCAGTAAATATAAGGGTTTTAGGTGTCAACAAGCGATAAATTTACGGGAAATTTGTAGCCTTCCGGTGTCAAAATCAGCCTTTCTCTCTGTCGGGCAAGTCAAATGGCAGTTCCAACTGTTCTGCCTTCGTCAGCTTCGTAAATCCGTCTTTGTCCGGTTCGTTGCCACCCTCTTCTGTTCCTTCCCTAACCCAGCTTCTCTGTCTACCATATCCTTCCCTTGAAAATCTGTGAACTCCTGCCCTCTTCCAGCCGGTGATCTGTGTATCCATAATGGAACAGATCTCATTTGTCTCGAATTTTCCCGGCTCCCTGCTGACCTACCAAACAGAGCATTTCATCTGCCTTACAACCCGGACGATAGATTCTGCTCAACGCTTCCATCAGGAAATGTTTCACAACCTCATAGACAAAATCCGAAGCATCAGCTCCCATATACCGTTGCAGTACATAACGGATTCGCTCCTGTCCGTCCCATTCCAGTTGTTCCAGATACTCACAGATTGGGTGGTATGCCCGGCTGTTGGCTTCTATGAATCCCTGTTTCTCTGTCATAGTCAGATGTCCTCCCTCCTTCGTTTATTAAGTTCCTGTTCTCATCCCATATCCGTTCCTGTACCGGGTTCTGATGTTTCCGGGACGTATCAACCAGAAAAGACACGCTGAATGCCTATTCAGTTCTGGTATCACTACGGGCAGGCTGTTTCGTTTTCAAGGTTCGTGTAAGAAGTAAAAAAGATTCTTACACTAAACGAAATGCTCAGAGGTCTTTTTACAGCCCCCTTACTGCATCTTTTTTGATTTCGTGTCATCTTTTTAAAGTTCCTTACACAATCTCTGTACTGACGAAACAAAATACGGACATGTTTTGAAATTGTTTTTTACAAAATACAATTTTGGTCTTTAAGGTAAAAAAATAAGCCTCAAGAGACTTTTAATCATTTTGGAGCTCCAACTCTTTAAAATTGATTGATTAAGAAGTCTCTTCAAACTTACTACACCAGTAACAAAAAAGAACATACAAAATGACTTGATCATCTCATATGTTCTTAAAAATCGCAATTTACCTATTCAAATATCTGTTTCAACTGAATAGATGTCGGTGACGGCATCTTCAATGGCGCTCCGCTCATCATAATATAGCCTTTGTCATAGTTGACTTTGAAGGATGTCATGGAATTGCCTTCCTGATTGACAGATACAAACATCTGATCTCCCGGCATAATCGCCAGATCCCTCGGATATTCACCGCTGACCGGAAGGATACAAAGTGTCTTCATCATCTGATCCTCTTCATTAATCTCATAGATGGCTACAGAGTTGTTGCCGGAGTTGGTGACAAAAAGATATCTGTCGTCCGGTGTCAGTTTCAATGTAATGGCACTGTTATAGTTATCATACTTTTCAGGCAAAGTAGAAATTGTCTGAAGCTTTGTAAAATGAGCAGTCTCAGCATCATAGGCATACTTCGTCACGCAGCATTTATTCTCATGGGTCAGATAAGCATAACGGCCATCCGATGTGAAGATCATATGCTTCGGTCCGGATTCCAGTTCGCATCTCAGAATATCATGAAGCTTGATCTTGCCTGTTTCATGATTAAACTCATAAACCTTTACCTGATCCATACCAAGATCAACAGCCATAATGAAACGTTCATCCGGTGAGAAAATCGCACAATTCACATGACAGCGGTAATTTCTTCCGGCAATACTGCCAAGTCCCTTCATAAAGACTTCATCCGTCACACCCTGAATCGTACCATCCTCATTTAATCTTAAAACCGTCAACTTTCCGTCATGATAACCTGCTGTCAGCAAATAACGATTGGCTCTGTCCACAGACAGATAACAAGGTCTCAGGCCATTCACCGATGCCTTATTCATCAATTCAAGACCGCCGTCCGGCAGAATCTTAAAAGAAGCCACGCCTTCATCACAATTGCTGTACAGGTACTGTTCATCATGGGATAATCTCAGAAATGAAGGATTGTTGATCTTAAATGAGCCTCTTACCTTAAAGTATGCATATTCCACATTCGCATCCAGAATGTAAATACCGTCACTCTCACCTCTTGTATAAGAACCCACATATGCTACATATTTATCTGCCATTCTAAAAACTCCTCTCAAAGCCATCTGCCATTCTAAACTGAATCTCCTTATTATTTAAAAAATTCAATCATCCATCCAAAACAGGCACATTTACCGCTATTTTCTAAACGTAAGTGTACCATATTCCATCCCAGATGTCCACAATAACCCCAAGTAAAACATTGACGTCTAACGTCATTTGTAGTAAGCTCATACTGATATTATTTTATTCATAAAACACATTATCTTATTTTTAGAATTATACTCAACGCGAAATGCTCTGTATTCTTAGATAGTTGCCAATCATTCATCCTTCAAAGCAGGTGCTTCTAACCCGGCCAGTACATAAGGCACTGTCTTTTAGTGCCTTATGTACTGCTGCCAGGTTTAGGCAACGCGAGTGTGCTTTCTTTGAAGGATGAAGATTAATAACTTCAAAAAACTTCTGCGTTTCGCCCACTGTTTAAGGAGGATTTTACTATGGAGAAAATTGCCAGTTTTACAATTGACCATTTAAAGCTTGTTCCCGGTGTTTATGTTTCCCGTAAGGATACCATTGGCAGAGAAGTCATCACAACCTTTGACCTGCGTATGACCAGCCCTAACGATGAACCGGTAATGAACACAGCCGAAGTACACACTATTGAACATCTGGCTGCTACTTTTTTGCGCAACCATCCGGTTTACGGTGATAAAACCATTTACTTTGGACCAATGGGCTGCCGCACAGGCTTTTATCTGCTGCTGGCCGGTGATCTGACTTCCAAAGAGATTGTTCCTCTGATGATTGAGATGTTTGAATTCATCAGAGACTTCAAAGACGAAGTGCCAGGTGCAAGTCCGAAGGACTGCGGCAATTATCTGGATATGAACCTGCCAATGGCTAATTATCTGGCTAAGCGCTATCTGGACAACGTACTGTACAATATCGATGACAGCAGACTGGTTTATCCGGAATAAAAATCAATAAAATAAATATAAATTCAGCCCACATCTCCACTAAATATATCTGAAATTTCAGACATACATCTCCGGAAATATGGGCTTTGTCTTTTGTAAACAGGATTCCTCTTGTCATGCAACTTAAGTAAACTGCTTACATTTTCTATTTTCATTTTCTTCCCTTATCTTCTGTTTCCTAATGATACTGCTATACTCTTTTGTAACTTTTGTTTTTTATCAACTCTAACTTACTTGCCGACTACAGATTAAATTCTTTTAACAGCTTTTCCTGATATTCTTTGTCTGAAGCAGCCTTAATAATATCTTCACTGCGGTTTTGTTTCGACAACAGAATAATCAATTGATTAATTCGTTCCTGACCTTGCTGCATGCCTTTTTTCAGCCCCTCCTGCATGCCCTCCATTCTTTCATCCCGCATCATCTCTTCCAACAACATATACTTTCCCTCCCAGTCACGGTTCTGCTTAATGCGCTTTATCTGTTCCTGTATTCTTCTTACATAGTCATCATCCGATGCTGGTTCATCATTCTCTTGACCCACATATTCGAGAAAATTCACCAGTTCTATTGGAACTTCCGACTTGTTTTTCCCTTTTGTGCTCAAAATGATAGTCTGACTGCCATCATTCAACGGTTCCTTCGTTTCCCAAATCATGTTCCGTACACTGTAACGATACAATTCACTGGCAAACGGAGCAAAATCACAGATAAAAATGACATATGTATCCGACAATTTGTCATATGCTTCTCCTGCACACAATGCATCCATGTCCATCTGTGCATGATAATATCTGCTCCGCTTAGCCAGTGCATGCTCCGTTTTCACCTGCATCTCAACATTAAATCGGCGCTTTGTTCCGGCCTCTTCTGCCAGAACATCTAACCGTACACCATGTATCAATACAAAACAACTATATTGTTTGCTTCTACCACATACATATTTTGAATATTTTATTATCAATTCCCCGCTTTCCAAAATCTATACTTATTTTTCAAGACATAAAAACAAATTTCTGCGGCATACTACCATAAATCCAAACCATACAAGGAGGTTTCCTATGATAGAACCGCAGATTTCTTTTCATCCGAATCACTATTTTCAAAGGGCTGAATCTCTCACTATGACACAGTCTGACAGCACCGACGGTACTGACGGTTCAGACCGGATGACAGTCCGTGATGACCATCTTCCGCCCTATATCGGCGATTTTCCACCAAAATCCTCTTCACCCTCACAGGACGAAAAGATGGTATAACACAGCCAGCAAAAGCAGATGGGCCGGATAAAAGATATAAAAACCGTACTGCATGACTTTCGTCTGCCGGCCCCTCCGCCCATTATAAAGCAGGATCGGGATCAGTGCCAGCACCGCATAAACTTCAACACCGCCCATAGCAGCCAGAAGGATCGCCGCAATGGGATATTTTAACTGAGGCTGCTCCCGCAGATAATAAAAAACACAGATAACCGCAATCCCCGTAAAACCATAATCCGTATTGAAAAATTCAGCGATCAGCCCCGCTACAATAATAACAAGCAATTTATAGAGTACATCCGGAATGTCCAGATGCTCAATGGGATGCTCAAGGAACCAGATAGCCAGAAGTCCCAGTCCCAGGGTAAAAAATACATTCTGATGCTCCGTATAGACCAACCGGTGATAAAAAGCCAGGTCGAAAGGAACCTCCGAAATCAATGCAAAAATACCCATACGCAAAATATATTTCTTCATGTCATGGGTATGCACAGCCCCTTCCACCAGCAAAAAACAGTAGATGGGAAAGGCTAATCGTCCGATAATACGAAATCCCATCATCCCGCTGAAGCATACTGCCCCCAGATGGTCAATGAACATGGACAGACAGGCAATCAGCTTCAGTACTGTGCCGTCCATCCGCTGATACCGGGATAAATCCACCGAAGGGTTCATTTATTTTCCTCCCTGTTTCTGTGCTTCAATCCGCTCTGCCAGATCATTCAGATACACCCAGCGCTCCATCTTCTCCTCAAGGGCTGCCTCAGCCGCGTCTTTTTCCTTCATCAGGTCATTGAGTTTTCCGGAATCCGTGGCAAACTTCATCATATCCGCATCGATCTGTTCAATCTTCGATTCAAGGGCTGCAATGTCATCATCAATGGTATCAAATTCCTTCTGCTCGCTGAATGTAAACTTTAATTTCACCGGTCTGTTCTGCTTCCAGTCTTTGGAACTGTTTTTTTTCTCGCCGCTGTCAGCTTTTGTCTTATTGGTCAGACTCATATCCGGCGCTGTGCCAAAACGCTTCTCATGGGCTTCCAGATAATCGGTATAACCTCCCTCATACTGTCGGATATGGCCCTGTCCGTCAAATTCCAGAATACGATCCGCCACATTATCAAGGAAATAGCGATCATGGGAAACAGCTACCACAATGCCTACAAATGAATTCAAATAATCCTCCAGGATTGTCATGGTCGGAATATCCAGATTGTTGGAGGCCTCATCTAACAGAAGGACATTGATATTCTGACATAAAACACCCAGCAGATACAGACGGCGCTTCTCACCGCCGGATAATTTGCCGATCGGCGCATACTGCATTTCCGGTGTAAAAAGAAATCGCTCCAGCATCTGGGAAGCACTGATCCTGCCGTCGCGGGTAATAATATATTCTCCGATGTCCTTGACATAATCAATGACCCGCTGACGGTCATCCATTTCCTTCTCATCCTGGGCAAAATAGCCCATACGGATGGTCTCCCCAATCTCAATGACACCGGAATCCGGTTCCACCTGTCCCACCAGCATCTTCATCAGTGTGGATTTGCCGCAGCCGTTCGGACCAATGATGCCTACCTTTTGATTTCTCAGGAAAATATAACTGTAATCATCCAGAATGACTTTATCACCATAACGCTTGCTCAGATGCTGCAGTTCAATGGTCTTTTTACCCATACGTGTCTCAATGGAATCCATCTCCACAACCTGTGCCTGCTCCGGTGCCGTTCCGTTCTTCAGCGCCTCTAACCGTTCCAGTCTGGCACGCTGTTTGGTGGTTCTGGCACGGCATCCTCTCTTGGCCCATTCCAGTTCCATTCTAAGGACACTCTGGCGCTTGCGCTCCGTTGCCAATTCCATCTCTTCTCTGGCCGCCTTTAATTCAAGGAACCCGGAATAGTTGGATTCATAGCTGTAGATCTTGCCCTGGCTGATCTCCAGAATTTTGTTCGTCACCTGGTCAAGGAAATATCGGTCATGGGTCACCATGAGAATCGTTCCCCTGAAATTCTTCAGGTAATCTTCCAGCCACCGGATCATGGCACTGTCCAAATGGTTGGTGGGCTCATCCAAAAGCAGCACATCAAAATCCTGTGCCAGCACCTTGGCCAGAGCCACTTTACGCTTCTGGCCGCCGGAGAGTTGCTCAATAGGCGTACTGTAATCCATAATTCCCAGCTGACTTAAGTTGCTCTGAACCTTCCATCCTGTCTCATCATCGCCTGCATAAGAAAGAATGGTCGCTCCTTCCGGAAACTTCGGCTCCTGAGGCAGCCATGCCAGCTTCAGCTGATTCTGCCGGATAATATTGCCGGAATCCGGCACTTCATCGCCTGCGATCATTCGAAGCAGTGTGGATTTGCCGGTGCCATTGATGCCCACAATACCGATCTTGTCGCCTTCCTGAATGCCGATGGAGGCATCATCGAAAATCGTCTTCTCACCAAAAATTTTGCTTATATGTTCAATATTCATTATATTCATAAAAAAATACCTCTATCTATTTTATCTTTAATAATGATAAATGAAATTTACATAACCGTCAATTGTATTTTCCATTGAAAAGGCTTGCAAATTAGCTAAAATACGGTACAATAGGGATTGCAGTCTAAATTATTAAAAATTGGCGTAACTGCTGAATGATATGTACACAAACAGAAAGGTTTATCTATGATTAGTGCAAATAATGTTACTCTGCGCATTGGCAAACGCGCACTCTTTGAAGATGTGAATATTAAATTTACCGAAGGCAACTGCTATGGTCTGATTGGCGCCAACGGTGCCGGGAAGTCTACTTTCCTGAAAATTCTCTCTGGTGTCATCGAACCGAGCAAGGGCGATATCGCAATCACACCTGGCCAGCGTTTATCCGTACTGGAACAGGACCATTATAAATATGATGATTATCAGGTATTAGACACTGTTATCCTGGGCAACAAACGTCTCTATGAGATCATGAAGGAAAAAGACGCTATTTATGCCAAAGAAGATTTTACAGACGAAGACGGTGTCCGTGCCAGCGAACTTGAAGGTGAATTCGCCGACTTAAACGGCTGGGAAGCTGAAAGCGATGCTGCAACTCTGTTAAACGGTCTCGGTATCGAAACAGATCTCCACTACGCTTATATGCGCGAGCTGGACGGCGGTCAGAAGGTCAAGGTTCTTCTTGCCAAAGCCCTGTTTGGCAATCCGGACATTCTGCTCTTAGACGAGCCGACCAACCATTTGGATCTGGATGCTATCGCATGGCTTGAAGAGTTTCTGATCAACTTCAACAATACCGTTATCGTTGTCTCCCATGACCGTTATTTCCTGAACAAAGTCTGTACGCATATCGCTGATATTGATTATGCCAAGATCCAGCTTTACTCCGGCAACTACGATTTCTGGTATGAATCCAGTCAGCTGATGATCAAACAGATGAAGGAAGCCAACAAGAAGAAGGAAGAAAAGATTAAGGAACTGCAGGAATTCATCCAGCGTTTCTCCGCCAACGCTTCCAAATCCAAACAGGCCACTTCCAGAAAACGTGCCCTTGAGAAAATCCAGCTGGATGAGATTCGTCCTTCCAGCCGTAAGTATCCATATATCGACTTCAAGCCAAACCGTGAAATTGGCAACGAAGTCCTCCATGTTGAAGGCATTTCCAAGACCATTGACGGCGTGAAGCTCCTTGACAATATCTCCTTCACCCTGGGCCATGATGATAAAGTAGCTTTTGTCGGCCCGAATGTTAACGCCACAACAGCGCTTTTCAAGATTCTGGCCGGTGAAATGGAACCGGATGAGGGTTCTTATAAGTGGGGTGTTACCACAACACAGACTTACTTCCCGAAGGACAACACTGCTGAATTTACAAGCGAAGACAGTATCGTTGACTGGCTGATGCAGTACTCCCCTGAAAAGGATGTGACATTTGTCCGCGGTTTCCTCGGCCGTATGCTCTTCTCAGGCGATGACGGTCTGAAGAAGGTCAACGTTCTCTCCGGTGGCGAGCGTGTCCGCTGTATGCTTTCCAAGATGATGATGTCGGGTGCCAACACCATGCTGATGGACGAACCAACCAACCATTTGGACATGGAATCCATCACAGCTCTGAACAACAGCCTGATCAAATATCCGGGCGTCCTGTTATTCACTTCCCAGGACCACCAGTTTGTACAGACCGTTGCCAACCGTATCATGGAACTGACACCAGGTGGTCTTATTGACAAACAGTGTACTTACGATGAATATCTTGAAAATGATGAGATGGCCAGAAAACGTCAGATTCTCAATATGGAAGCTGAAGCTGACGATTAATGCTGCAACCGCAGAAACATATGCACTTGTCAGCAATTCTTAAGGAATTTTTAAAACCTTTAACAGGCTTTATATGATATGCTAAGAGTAGCAGAGAATATTTTTTCTTTGCTGCTCTTTTTACTTATTATCTATTTTTTTTTGGAGGCTTACAAAAGATTATTCTTATGAAAAACAAAAGATTATTTTTGACAATATTGATTCTATTTATTCTGGCTGCTTCCGGAAGTATTTTTGTTTTCTCCATCGACAAATGGCATATTGAAATTGATTGCGGTAAAGAAAATGATATCAAGACTGAATACGGCGAAGCTTACGATGACACGGCTGCAACCGCTGCACTGAAAGGCAGATACCTGTTAAAAAACGGTTTCCCGGCAGCAGTCACCTCCGAAGGTTCTGTTGATACATCAAAACTCGGGAACTACACTATCACTTACCATGCTTCTTTCCTTTTCTGGAAGGGTGAAGCCACAAAAACCGTTCATGTAGTTGATACCATTCCTCCGGAAATCAAACTTGTGACGGATCCTGACCATTACACACTTCCCGGGCACCCATATGAAGAAGAAGGCTACTCCGCAACAGACAATGTAGATGGCGATCTGACTAAGGAAGTAACCAGTGAGGAAAAAGACGGCAATGTCATTTATAAAGTTTCCGACAGCTCAGGCAATGAAACAACGATAACCCGAAAGATTTTCTATGACGACCCGATTCCGCCGACACTGACATTAAAAGGTGACAGCGAAATGACGATCCAAGCCGGTTCTGATTATAAGGATCCGGGATATACAGCTGCAGACAATGTAGACGGTGATCTGACATCCAAGGTTACCGTTGAAGGTTCTGTCAACACCTACAGTGCCGGAACTTATACACTGACCTATACCGTCAAAGATAACTACGGCAATGAAGCATCTGACACACGAACCGTCACTGTTGAACCAGTCAGACAGTCTGATACTGTTAATCCAACAGGCAAAATCGTTTATCTGACCTTTGATGACGGTCCCGGTGAATATACTTCAAAGCTTCTGGATATTCTTGATAAATACAACGTGAAGGTTACGTTCTTTACTGTCGGGTCCGGACATCCGGATTTACTGAAAGCCGAAGCTGATGCCGGTCATTCCATCGGTATTCACAGTGCAACCCATGATTACGCCACGATTTATTCCAGCGAAGATGCCTACTTTGCTGACCTTCGCAAACAACAGGAAACCATTGAAAACGCTACTGGCATTCATACGACCCTTGTTCGTTTTCCGGGCGGAAGCTCCAACACAGTCAGCAAGAGCTATTGCTCCGGTATCATGACCAAACTGACTCAGGATCTTACAGATATGGGCTTCCAGTATTTTGACTGGAATGTTGCCAGCGGAGACGCCGGTGAGACAACCGATACCTCTGTTGTCGTTCAAAATGTCATCTCCGGCATTCAGCAGCACGACATTTCCATCGTTCTTCAGCACGATATCAAAGGATTCAGCGTCAATGGTGTTGAACAGATTATCCAGTGGGGACTGGCACATGGCTATACATTCCTGCCGCTGAAGGCTGATAGTCCGACAGCACACCATGGTGTCAACAACTAATTAAAAAACGACTTAATGATAACACAAAAGGAACGAAATTGATATTCATACTCGCTTGAATACCAATTTCGTTCCTTTTGTCAAAGTATTTTACATATAGCATCCCAGCGGCATGCTGTTCTGCTGCAGCAGATGCAGGATAGCGCCTACGACCTGGGCACAGATCTGAAGGATATATCGGCAGTCATTTTCTACAGATTTGACTGCATGCAGATATTCTTCATGACATTTTCTGATGAATGTACAAATCTCATCTGCGGACTGCATATTCACTTCCTGGAAATGTGCATGCTTTTCTTTCATCTTCTGCACAAATTCTCTAAAATCCACCTTCAACTGTGCTTCATAATGAATATGCTCTGTCATTGTTCCAGGATATTCAATGTTATGCGGGAATGTAAAGTAATCCGCAATATAGTGGGTAATAATCCCCAGATCCTTTGACAGACCAATGGTCATTCCTTTATTCTTGTCATATTCATCAATCACTTTGTTAATCTTCTTCTCCAGTTTGTGGAATGTCAGATCTATTCTGTGTTTGGTTGTAATAAAGGTTGGCACAAGATCCGGTTCCAAACTTCCGAATCTGAAAGCCAGAGGATGGTCGATCATATCTGCATCCACAACATCTACTATGTATCCTGCTAATGATAAATGAGATTTTTTTCTCAATATGAAACCCTCCACACATATATGGCAGCGGTACCATCCGCTATAACTGTCGTTTCGTAACATCTACATTATTGTACACCTATCCTAAACAAGAATCAATATCATTTACAAAAAAATTCACATTCCTTCACATATGAAATACGCATTCACCTTGACATTGACACCCCCATCATATAAAATTAATCCATATATGAACATATAGAGGAGATGATTTTTTGGATTCCAGTGACGCGATGCAGCTTCTTATTCTAGTTATTTTACTGGCTTTATCAGCCTTTTTTTCATCTGCAGAAACTGCATTAACCTGTGTCAACAAGATTCGTATCCGAGGCCTTGCCGAGGAAGGGGACAAGCGTGCCATTCTTGTCAAGGAACTGACGGATAATCCATCCAAGATGCTGAGTGCCATCCTTATTGGCAATAATATTGTCAATCTGAGTGCGTCCTCATTATCAACAATGCTGGCTACCAAGATAGCAGCCCAGCTCGGTGCCGGTACCAACACTGCAACCTTTGTCGGCCTTGCAACCGGTATCCTGACAATTTTGATCTTAATTTTCGGTGAGATCACACCTAAGTCCGCAGCAACCATCAACGCAGAGAAGATAGCATTGGGCGATGCCGCAATCATCTACTGGCTGACCCGTATTCTGACCCCTGCTATCTTCGTAATCAACCACCTTTCTTATGGAGTTATGCGCCTGATGGGCATCAATCCCAACGCCAAGACGAAGGCTATGACGGAGAATGAGCTTCTGACCGTTATTGACGTCAGTCACGAAGACGGTGTCATTGAATCCGAAGAGAAAGAGATGATCACCAACGTTGTAGATTTCGGCGATTCTGTTGCCAGCGATGTGATGGTACCACGTATCGATATAGAATTTATGGATGTAGAGAGCAATTATGAAGAAGTACTCTCTGTTTTCAGACGTGATAAGTACTCCCGTGTGCCGGTTTATGAAGGTGACAAGGATCATGTCATCGGTGTTTTGAATCTGAAGGATGTTTTCTGTTATAATGATATTCCTGACAATTTCTCAATTCGCAAGATTCTTCGTCGGCCATATTTCACCTATGAATTCAAGAGAATTTCTGATCTGATGGTGGATATGCAGAAGAATTCCATCAGTATGGCCATGGTACTTGATGAATACGGTGCCGTTGCCGGACTCATTACACTTGAGGACCTGCTTGAAGAAATCGTCGGCGAAATCCGTGATGAATATGACGAAGAAGAGACAGACGATATCCGCAAGGTGAATGACCATGAATATACCGTTGATGGTACAACCAAACTTGAAGACATCGACAAGCTTCTTGGACTTCACCTTGAATCCGAGGATTATGACTCCATCGCCGGGCATATGATCCATGAACTCGGGCATATTCCTACAGAAGGTGAATATATCGATATCAACGGTATCCGTTTCACGGTTATGAAGATGGACAAACATCGTATTGCCGATATTGATATCCGTCTGCCGGAAGCAGAATCTGAGCATAATGCATCTGAACATTAATATATCAGATGCCGCTATAGAATTTTTAAGAGAATCGAGGGTTAAAAATGTTAAAAGAATTTAATTTGCCTATGGCAGTTTTATTCAAAACGTCATTCAATTTCTGATCCTGGCTTTTGTTGTTTTCCTGTTTATGAAAGTGATCAACAAGCTGAAGAAACCTGCACCTGCGGCAGCTCCGACAACCAAGGTTTGTCCATACTGTAAGTCTGAGATACATATTGATGCTGTCAAGTGTCCGCACTGTGCATCTGCCCTCGAAAAGCCTGAACCATAATCCGTTATCATTTTTGCTTACAAAAGAAGCCTCATAAGATGGATATTTTCTCACACCACAACCATCTTACGAAGCTTCTTTTTCTACACAGCCATTTCCTTTAAATCATCTGCAATAATCAGTTCTGCTTCCGTTGCAGCCTGAATTTCTTCAATCGTATACTCCGGATTATATTCAACCAGTGCCAGTCCTTCATGTGTGACCTTCATCACTCCCATCTCAGTCACGATCAAATCTACCTGTCCCTTTGCGGTCAAAGGCAATGTACATTCTTTAAGGATCTTGTGTTTGCCTTTATTGGTATGTTCCATAGCCACAATAACTTTCTTTGCCCCCACAACCAGGTCCATGGCACCGCCCATACCAGGAAGCATTTTGCCCGGTATCTTATAATTAGCAATGTTTCCTTTCTCATCCACTTGAAGAGAACCAAGGACTGTGACATCTACATGACCGCCGCGAATAATTGCGAATGAATCTGCGCTTGAGAAGAAGGCACCATCATCTGCAATACCGGCCATCGCACCGCCGGCATTGACAATATGCGGGCTTTCCCTGCCTTCTTCAAGGGGTACAAGACCTACAAATCCATTCTCTGACTGCAATGTAAGATCCACACCTTCCGGGAGATGGTTCGGAACCAGCGTAGGCAGTCCGATACCAAGATTAACAACATCTCCATCTTTTAACTCTTTGGCTACACGTGCTGCAATAAAATTCTTAATATCTCCCATTATTCTGCTCCTCCTACAAGATAATCTACAAAAATTCCAGGTGTCTCAACGTAATCTGCACCAATCTGTCCTGCATCCACAATTTCAGATACACCGGCAATCACCGTATCTGCTGCCATGGCCATCATCGGGTTAAAGTTTCGTTCGGACCCGATATAGCGTAAATTGCCGGCAGCATCTGCTGTATGCCCTCCAATCAAAGCGACATCTGCATGCAGCGGCAATTCAAGAATATATTCAATACCATCGATTTCCTTGATTTCTTTGCCCTCTGCCACTTCTGTACCAACCCCTGTCGGTGTATAAAAACCGCCGAGACCTGAACCACCGCATCTGATTCTCTCTGCCAGTGTTCCCTGCGGTACAAGCTCCAGATCAATTTCACCTTCAAAATATTTGGCACCAAATTCCGGATTCAATCCAACATGAGATGCAATCAGTTTTTTTACCTGCCCGTTTTCTACAAGCTTGCCGACACCTCTTGCGGCCCCTTTCCATTCGCCTGTAACCTTATCCTTCTTTCTTCCAAAACCCGCATCATTGCAGATAACCGTCAAATCCTTTACATTGCTTTTTACCAATTCATCAATGATCGGTTCCGGTGTACCGTTTGCCATAAAGCCCCCCACCATTAATGTCATACCATCTTTTACCAGAGCTGCTGCTTCTGCTGCTGTTGTAATCTGAGTCTTAGCCATTTCGCTCACTTCCTCCTTATATAAAAAGCTTTTAGTTTTTATCCTTGCCTATATAAAAAGCAACTCCCGTGCCAATTATTTAAAATAGAAGCTAAATAATGCTAAGTCCCCCATTTTATCGTCAAAAATTGTTTTTGTACAAATACATTTATAACATAAAAATAACTTTTTAATGTCTCATGTGTCTATTTTTAGTGCATATTATATTAATTTCACCAATTTATCTTTAACTTTCCTTCTGTATTTATGCTTTTTGCCGTTAAATGTACAAAAAGCGTACACATATATCATTGTGTACGCTTTTTAGACACATTTGGTAACTCACTTATGATAGAACAGACCGCATGTACAAATGTGATACCTGATGCTAATGGCAGGAATGACTGCCACATCCGTGATTGCCGCACTGATGACCGCCTTCACCATGCCCATGATCATGATGACTGCATTTCACATCTGCATCATAATTCAACTGACCTTCCAGAAGTGCTTCAACCGCCTGATCTGCATTGCCGCTGCATCCGCCAAACAGTTTGATACCTGCCTGAGCCAGGGCATTCTGAGCTCCGCCTCCGATACCGCCGCAGATCAGCACCTGTACCTGATATTCTGCCAAAAATCCTGCCAAAGCACCATGTCCGCTGCCGTTTGTTCCTACAACTTCTGAAGCAACAACCTTTCCATTCTCTATATCATACAGCTTAAACTGTTCTGTATGACCAAAATGCTGAAAAATCTCTCCATTATCGTATGTTACTGCAATCTTCATTTTAATGATCCTCCTTATCCTTGTTCAATACCTGAGCTCGGCATCGATGTTTTGGACATCCGCCGCACCCGCAAGTTGTCTCTGCGCCATCACATAATCGATAGTCCCCGCCCTCAATCTTCAGCACCTTCCCGTCTACGACAACTTCCGCCAGTTTCTTTCTGGCATTATCATAGATCTGCTGTACCGTCGTTCTGGCAATGTGCATGTATTTTCCGCATTCTTCCTGTGAAAAATTCTCTTTATCTATAAGACGGATCGTCTCATATTCATCCACTGTCATCACAACGCATGCCTCATCTGCTCCCCCGCAGGAAGGTATAAATTCGGACACCTTTGGAAGACAGCATACCTTTCGGCACTTTCTTGGTCTTGGCATCTCTTCATCCTCTTTCTCACACAAACAGTCATACCGATGCGCGCAATCAGCATCACCATTTTTATTTATTCAACTCATCGTTATAAATGGCATATGTCATTTATACCACAGTTATAGACATATGTCAATAACTTATCTTTTTATCAGTAACTCAATCAGCCTTGAAACAAATAGTTCAGACAACGGCTGCAATCCTCCAATGGCCATTTTTCTATTCCGTCAAAATCCGCTTCACAATCTGTTACAACAGCAATCAAGTTCTTCCCGCAGCAGGATAATGTACAGGATATTTTCTCTCTGACGATTTCTATCTTAGGCAATTCACTCTGCTTCATGCCTTCCACAAGAATAACATCTGCATCTGAAAATCCGCTGATCAGTTGCTGCAAATCGATTTCTTCATCTGCATTGATCATATATCTGTTCTTAGAAAAAATCGCTGTCGCCGCAGCACCGGCTTGATGATATCTGTAGGTATCTGTTCCCGGCCTGTCCCCTTCAAAATCGTGACCGTCATGTTTGATCACTGCCGCACTTTTGCCATGGGATTTTATTTCTTTGAGCAGTTTTTCAATATAGGTGGTCTTGCCGGAATTTTTGATACCGCAGATGCATAATATTTTCTGTTCTTTCGGCATGTTCAAAGAGGTATTTTTCCACCGTTCATACGCTTCCGGCGTATTGATATTGACAAAACATGTATCCGGGATCCCCATCTCTGCCGATGACACAATCAAACAGCGGCTTCGAATCAGCAAATGCATCATTTTATAATCTTTATACCACAGCATTTGCTGAATTACCGGCAAAAGCGACGGGCGATACAGACCACATAAAGGATGGATTCGTCCACGACTGTCCTGATAAACCAGACAGTCATATCCCTGTTCATACGCATCCGCAGACATCTGAACCAGGCTGCCGACCATACTTTCTGTCAATTCCGGGACATCGCAGGCTGTCACAAAAATCCATTCATCTTCATCCCTTAACTGCTGCAAGACCGTGTATAGGCCGCCTAAGGGGCCGCAGTCTTTGACAACGTCTATAAGCCCATAACAATCTTTATCTTTGCACACATTTTGAATAAGCGCCAACTGCGCCGCATCGGCTGCTGACAGATAAATCCTATCTGCTTTTTCCAATGCCTTGATCTGCCTTTTCAGATAAGATTGGCCTTTTCCATCCTTCAGCAGAAACTTTGGCTGTCCGCCCATTCTGGATGAATGACCGCCCAAAAGAATCGCCGCTTTATGACATTTTAAAGACTGCTTTGTCATTATTTTTCACTCCCAAATGATATAAAAATCCCCGTATTCCCTTTTAACTAAAGGCAATACGGGGGTTATCCTTTGTAAACAGGATTCCTCTTATTCTACAACTGAAGTAAACTGCTTACACTTTATTTAAAATATGCCACACCGGATTCAAAGATCTTCTGATCCGGATTGCCGTAAATATTTCTTGCAACGGCTTCACCGATTCGCTCGGAATGTCCCATCTTGCCAAGGATACGTCCGTCAGGGCTTGTGATACCCTCAATAGCCGCATAGGAAGCGTTCGGGTTGAAATCCTCATCCATAGTTGGATTGCCGTCTAAATCAACATACTGGGTTGCCACACAGCCTGCTGCAAAAAGCTTCTTGATCCATTCATCACTGGCTACGAAACGTCCTTCGCCATGGGAAATCGGGATTGCATAGACTTCACCAGGTACCGCACCTGCCAGCCATGGGGATTTGTTGGAAACAACCTTTGTATAAGCCACCTTTGAAATATGACGGCCGATGTTGTTGGTTGTCAGTGTCGGGGAATCCGGCTGCTGCGGTGTAATTTCGCCGTAAGGCACCAGACCAAGTTTAATCAATGCCTGGAAACCATTGCAGATACCAAGAGCCAGACCATCTCTCTCATTGAGCAGCTTCATAACCGCTTCTTTCAGTTTTTCATTTCTGAAAGCTGTAGCAATGAATTTACCGGAACCGTCCGGTTCATCACCGGCTGAGAAACCACCTGGGAACATAATAATCTGTGCATCGCTGATACCTTTGACAAAGGCATCGACAGATTCACGGATACCGTCTGCACTTAAGTTTCTGAATACCTGTGTCTGAACCTTTGCACCGGCTTTTTCAAAGGCTTTCATGGAATCGTATTCGCAGTTTGTACCCGGGAATACAGGGATAAATACCTTTGGCTGCGCAATCTTATGGTTGCAGATCACAATGCTACCTTCTTTGTAAACAGGTGTCTCAATCTTCTTCTGTTCAACACCTGAACGTGTCGGGAAGACTTTTTCAAGGGTGCCTGTCCATGCTTTCAGTGCCTCATCCATTGTTACAACTGCATCGCCGTATGTGAACTGCGCATCATCTGTCACTTCACCGATCAGTGTATAAGCCACATTGACTTTATCAAGAGCATCCGCCGGTACTTCTGCGATCATGCATCCATATTCACCTGTCTTAAATAAATCTTCTGCTTTCACAGTGCTGTCAATCTTAGCGCCCAGCTTGTTGCCGAAAGCCATTTTGGATACAGCTGCTGCAACGCCGCCAAAACCGAGTGTATAAGCGGAGATGACAACTTTATCCTGAATCAGCTGATGAATCGCTGTGTAAAGAGCTTTTGCCTGTTCGTAATCCGGCATATCATAAGCATCTCTTGCAATATCAAACTTCACAATCTTATTGCCGCTCTTCTTGAATTCCGGTGTAATAATATCCTGCTGTTTTGCCACATCCACTGCAAAGGAAACAAGGGTTGCCGGTACATGGATATCATTGAAGGAACCGGACATGGAGTCCTTACCGCCGATGGATGGCAGTCCGAAACCGATCTGTGCTGTGTATGCACCAAGGAGAGCGCTCATTGGCTCGCCCCAGCCCTTTGCATCCTCAGTCATACGTTTGAAGTATTCCTGGAATGTGAAACGAATCTTACTGAAATCACCGCCTGCTGCCACAATCTTAGCAACAGATTCTACAACCGCATAAGCAGCACCGTGATATGGGCTCCAATTGGAAAGATATGGGTTAAAACCATAGCTCATCATAGTGACTGTATCTGTTTTGCCCTTTAATACAGGGAGTTTTGCTACCATGGACTGTGTCGGTGTCAGCTGATATTTGCCGCCGAATGGCATAAATACGCTGCCTGCGCCAATGGAAGCATCAAACATTTCCACAAGACCTTTCTGTGAGCAAACATTTAAATCTGCCAGATCTTTCAGCCATGCTGCTTTCACATCAGCCACATCTGCCTTTTCTTCAAAATAGCTGTCTGCCTTTGAAGCTGTGCCTACGATAACATCTGTTTCCTGATGAGCACCGTTTGTATCAAGAAAAGCTCTGGAAATATTCACGATTTCCTTGCCTCTCCAGTGCATCACAAGACGTGGGTCTTCTGTTACCTCAGCCACGCAGGTTGCCTCAAGATTTTCTTCTTCGGCATAAGCCATAAATTTGTCCACATCCTTCGGATCAATGACAACCGCCATACGCTCCTGGGATTCTGAAATTGCCAGTTCTGTTCCGTCAAGGCCGGCATATTTCTTCGGTACTTTATCTAACTGGATCTGAAGACCTGCTGCCAGCTCGCCGATAGCAACGGATACACCGCCGGCACCAAAGTCGTTGCATTTCTTAATCAGGCGTGAAACTTCCGGACGTCTGAACAGACGCTGAAGCTTTCTCTCTGTCGGCGCATTACCTTTCTGAACTTCCGCACCGCAGGTGTCGATGGACTGGGAGTTATGTGCCTTTGATGAGCCTGTTGCACCGCCGCAGCCATCACGGCCTGTACGTCCACCCAAGAGAATAATAATATCTCCCGGATCAGAAGTCTCTCTGATAACATTGCTTCTAGGAGCTGCTGCCATCACCGCACCGATTTCCATACGTTTTGCCACATAGTCCGGATGATAGATCTCATTGACAAGACCTGTAGCCAGACCAATCTGGTTACCATAGGAACTGTAGCCGCTGGCTGCACCTGTTACCAGTTTTCTCTGAGGCAGCTTGCCTTCCAGCGTCTTTTCCATCGGTACTGTCGGATCAGCCGCACCTGTCACACGCATGGCCTGATAAACATAAGTACGTCCTGACAGTGGGTCACGGATCGCACCGCCGAGGCAGGTAGCTGCACCACCGAAAGGCTCGATTTCTGTTGGATGGTTGTGAGTTTCGTTCTTGAAGTTAATGAGCCACTCTTCTGTCTTTCCGTCAATCTCAACAGGAACAATAATACTGCAGGCATTGATCTCGTCTGTTTCTTCCTGATCATCTAACTTGCCGTCTTTCTTCAGTTTTCTCATAGCCATCAGGGCAATATCCATCAGGGAAACATATTTATCCTTGCGTCCTGCAAAGATTTCTGCACGATGGGCCTGATACATATCATAAGCAGCCTGCATCGGTGCCTTATAATCACCATCCTCAAATGTGACATTCTTCAATTCAGTCTGGAATGTGGTATGACGGCAATGATCAGACCAGTATGTATCCAGCACTCGAATCTCTGTCATAGACGGATCACGACTCTCTTCTGCCGCAAAATGTTCCTGAATAAACTGGAAATCCTTGAATGTCATGGCCAGTCCCAGAGAATCATACAGTGCCTTTAATTCTGCTTCCGGCATGGTTCTGAAGCCATCAAAAATCTTCACATCTGCCGGTTCTTCATATTCTGTCACCAGTGTTTCAGGCTTATCTGCATTGTTCTCTCTGGAATCTACAGGGTTGATACAGAAATCTTTGATATGCGCCAGTTCCTCCTCAGAACATGCGCCGGCAATCACATAGGTTGTTGCGGAACGGATCACCGGTTCTTCATTTTCATTCAAAAGCTTGACGCACTGTTCAGCAGAATCGGCTCTCTGATCAAACTGTCCAGGCAGTGCCTCAACAGAAAAAGCAGTTTCTCCTTCCTGCATCGGAAATGCTTCTTCATACAATACATCAACCGGAGGCTCTGAAAAAATCGTAATCTTAGCCTCCTCATAAGTTTTGTCGGAAATATTTTCAATGTCATAACGAATGAGTACACGAACACCAGTTACTGTGCGGATACCAAGGTAATCACGGATATTCTCAAACAAATCCTTGGCTGCTACGGCATAAGCCGGTTTCTTCTCCACATATATTCTTCTAACGCTGCTCATAATGACCTCCCTTAATTCGGCATGGTATCTTAATTTACCTTTTTACTATATCACAAATATTTTTATTAATAAAATTAATATATTTAAATTCATTTATGACTTCAGCTAATGATCAAATCTGCATAAAAACAAACATACTGCTTATCCTATCTATAAAGAGCACTCATCATTTTATAAGGAGATGTAATAATTATGGCAAAAAAATCCATTACCAGGCATAATGAAAAATGTGATCACCTGGATTATCTGAAAACAAGTGTTTCCGACACGGAATGCACCGGCGTTGTTTACACCGGGCCCCTGAATGATGTAGAACTGGATAATATTAACGATGTCTATGCCTTTGAGCCGGAACCGGCGAAAAAAAGAGAAGTCTGAGAAAATTTTTATATCCCCAAAAAGCTTTCTATGCTACAATTCTTTTATAGAAAGCTTTTTTATTTAGAGTTTTTTTACAATCATTAATACCGCTATCCGGGTAACCCGTTAAAAACGTGAAGCGTCTTTCATTCTCTTTCATATTCCCTCAGGAGGTTCTTATGCTGAAAAACTATTCTATTCCAATCATTATGTGGCTGGTTTTTGAAAGTATTGCCGTCATTCTCTGGCAGGCACTTGACAATATCTTTTATCTTTTTAATTTTTCATACATAGGCACATCCATTGCCATCGGACTTTTTCTCTTTGCCCGCAAACAGAAATATGCCCGCCATGTCATTCAGTTTGCCGTTGGGCTTTATATGCTGGGCTATCTCGGCTTTCTTCAGCATGAAAACATGCAGATTGAAGGTTTTTGGTATTATCTGTTCCTGGGTGTTTTTGAAGCCGCCACCATTCACTATGCCGTGGCCAAAATCTTTGGACCATTTATCTTCGGACGGGGCTGGTGCGGCTATGCCTGCTGGACAGCTATGATCCTTGATTTGCTGCCTTTTAAAACGCCCGCATCTTCCCGCAGAAAATGGGGATTCATCCGCTATATTGTTTTTGTCGGTTCCCTGATTTTTGTCAGCAGCCTTTTTCTGCTTCATGTCCAAAACATTGAACAAATTATGTGGTACAGTTTTCTCATCGGCAATCTTATATACTATGTTGTTGGCATTGCACTGGCTTTTATCTGCAAAGACAACCGGGCTTTCTGCAAATATATCTGTCCTGTCACCGTCTTTCTGAAGCCGGCCAGCCGTTTTGCCCTTTTCCATATCAAACTGGACCCGGACAAATGTATCAGCTGCAAAAAATGCGAAAAAAACTGCCCGATGAATGTTGAGATTCTCAACATAACCGAGCAGCATAAAAACCGTTCCGAATGTATTCTCTGTATGCAGTGCGTGGACGAGTGTCCGAAAGGTGCTTTAAAACTGTAGCCTTATTTATGCAATCGCCGTATCACCTTAAACACCACCGTGTTTTCCAGTACCAGCGGTTCATTGTGGGCAAAGAAGACGATACCGTCCGTAGGTGCCACGATCTGCATGGTGACATCTCCTTCATAAGGATCGATAACTAATAAGTGCCGATGACACAACTGTTTCTACTATTATCATCTACCACACCATCTTTGATAATTTTTTTCTCACCATAGACATCCTGCAAAAAGTAATTCAGTGCCTTCACTCTCTGAATAAGACCTTTTTTCAATAGTAGCAAATTAATCCGCCGGTATGACACGTGGAATAGCATCAAAGGGAAAAAGCTGTTCTTTAAAATTTCCATTCTTATATATTCCAAACCGTACGCCATATCGTGCCAGCATGTCATTAATCAACGCTTTATTATCCAATAATTCCTGCATGTACTGACGCCTCCCTCTTCACGTTTTTCATCACCGTTTTTTTCTTAAGCCACCATTACTTTTTTCACTTCACAGTTATCATTTACTTTCTACGCATTTTATGATATATTTTAATTATTCTTACTAATAAATAAAACAGTTTTTATTTATAACTGCTGTTAACCGGAGGAACTATGGATATCAATTACGAACTTTATAAAGTTTTCTATTATGTTGCCAAGACACTCAGCTTTTCTGACGCTTCCAAGCGCCTGTTCATCTCACAGTCCGCAGTCAGTCAGTCGATCAAAGCTCTGGAGAAGAAGCTGAACCAACATCTCTTTATTCGAAGCACCAAGCGTGTCAAATTAACTCCGGAAGGTGAAGTTCTCTTCAAGCACATCGAACCTGCCGTGAATCTGATCATGCGCGGTGAGAACCAGATCCTGGATGCCAATGCATTAAATGGCGGACAGCTTCGTATCGGTGCCAGCGATACCATCTGCCGATATTATCTGGTTCCTTATCTTCAGGCTTTCCATGAGCATTTCCCGAATGTCCATATCAAAGTCACGAACGGTACCTCCGGCAAGTGCGTGGATTTTCTTGAAAACGGTCAGGTTGACTTAATTGTTACCAACTATCCGAATCCTCGAATGAATACCGTAGGCAATATCCGCAAGGTCAAGGATTTCAAAGATGTTTTCATTGCCAACAGGAACTTTGAACATCTGAAGAATCATCCTCTGAACTTTGAAGAACTGCTGCAGTATCCGATTCTGATGCTGGACAAGAGCAGTATGACCAGCGAATTCCTTCACAACATCTGCCAACAGCGCCAGTTGGATCTGGTACCCGAAGTCGAACTCAGCAGTAACGATCTGCTGATTGACCTTGCCCGTATCGGCCTTGGCATTGCGTTTATTCCTGACTTCTGCCTGCCTGATGACGACCCTGACCTTTTCAAACTGACCATGTCTGAAGTTTTCCCATCCCGTCAGCTGGTTGTCGGATATAACGACAAGCTGCCGATATCCGAAGCTGCGAAGTATTTTATTGAAAGTCTGAACGAGGATAAATAACTACTCAGTGAGGAAATGAAACCTGACAAATCATTGAATGATGCGCTAATCAAACACTGAAATCGAAAAAAGCTGCTGCTCTGCGGTCATACCGTAAAGCTGCAGCTTTATCTATGTGTGTTGTTTTATTCTCTGCGACTTACTCTGCGCCGTTGAATAACTCATTGAACTCCTGTTCATCGAGCATCTCATCGAAATAATCTGATACAAGTTCAAACTCATCATCATCTTCGATTGTCTCCAGATTCACCTCATCATCGCCCAATTCTTCAAAACGATACAGGAAGATCTGTGCATCTTCTTCCACATGTCCTTCGTCATTCATAGGCAGAAGTGCGATATACTCTCTGTTATTCACCGGAAAAACATTCAAAACGATACATTCCAGCTTTCCGCCGTCATCCAGATCAAGTGTCATTGTATCTCTGTCTTTAAACTCAGAGTCTTTTGGTTGTCCCATTTATTTACCTCGTTTCATAAAAAATGTATAACTGCCGGCAAATGCGATTGGATGTGCAGCCGCCCACAAACAGTTACAAAATCAAACAATCCGTTCCCTAATTTTATATCATACTTCCTGTATTTTTTCAATACTAAGACTGTATTTTTAGCAATTGATTTGCCAGACAGAACTGTATATCCAGCTTCTTTTCCTGGCGTACTTTGTCGAACTTGATGATGATTGCTTTGTCCGTCACTTCTTTGATCACACCGGCACCATATGTCTGATGAATCACATGAGTCCCAGGTTTCACTGCATCCCGGTCCACAAGAATCTCCCCAACAAAACGTGACATCACCATCGGACGGCCATAACGTTCCTTCAGGAAGAAGATATGCAGTCTGGACTTGGCACGGGTCATCGCCACATAAAACATCCGACGCTCTTCTTCAATATCCGCATCCAGAAGTGCCTTATGATGGGGCGTCACCGTCTCGTTGGCATCCACAATAAACACAACCTGATATTCCAATCCTTTGGAATGATGCATGGTCGCCAGTGCCACGCCATCTGTCTTCTCTTCACGCTGCTTTCTGGCCTGCTTGCGCAGCTGCTCTGTATATTCTTCAATATGACCGAACCATTCCTCATAGGTAGTATAATTTCTGGCACTATCCTGAAGTTCGTCCAGAAGTTCCAGAAGATCCTGTCCGTCTAATTTGCGTTCCTCTGCATACTTCTCAAGAAATTCATCATAACCAATGCCGTGGCGGATATAATTGATAGCTGCAAATGGTTGCATCTGCGTCAGCATATGGACATCATAGGCAAATTTTGACAATCTTTCCTGCATCCAGGGCTTATCTTCATACCGCTCCATCAGTACATCAAAAGCCACCTGCCGCTCATCAAGCATCTGCCTGCTCACATAACGGTTCGGTCGGTTGATAATCCTCAGATAGTGACTTCTGGCTGTACTTCCCAAGGCAATCTGTATGTAAGCCATCATATCCTGAGTCACCCAGTGCTGATAGATATTCGGCATGGCATCCTGCATTTTGAATGGAATATTATACTCCATCATCTTCTCCAGCAGCATTCTGGCCTGAGTATTGGTGCGAAACAGCACCGCCATCTCATGATAAGGAATTCCCTGTCCATGATAATCGCGAATTTCACGGATAACCGCCGCATTCTCATCAGCCGGGCTTTGAAACACACGGATATCAATGGGTTCTTCCTCCGGCCGTGCTGCCCGGATCTGCTTGTCAAAACGCTGCCTGTTGTTCTTGATCACACATCCCGCCCCACGGACAATGGCTGCCTGACTGCGGTAATTGACAGAAAGAAAGACCTTCTTCACTTCCGGAAAATCCTTCTCAAAATTCAGCATGATCTCCGGTCTGGCCCCCCTGAACCCATAAATAGACTGGTCATCATCCCCCACGATAAAGATATTGTTCTGAGGCAATGCCAGCATCCGGATCAGTTTGTACTGCAGCAGATTGATATCCTGAAATTCATCGATCAGAATATACTGAAACTTGTGCTGCCAGGCTGCAAGGATATCCTTTCTCTGGGTAAAAAGTTCCCAGGTATAAACCAGCATATCCTCGAAGTCGATGAGTCTGCTGTTCTCCATCCTCTGAACATACTGCTTATAAATATCCCTAAAAACAGAGGTGGCACAGCTGGTGGCATAATAATGCTCAATCTCCATCATGCTGCCTTTAACAAGCCCAATCTCACTGAGCACATCATTCACAAACTCGCTGACATTGTCCGGTTCCACCGGCATATCTTCGATGATCTCACGGATCAGCTGCTGCTTCTGTTCTTCACGGATAATATTGGACGCCGTATAGTTGTAAGCATGCTTCAATACAGAAAAGAAAATCGCATGAAAAGTACCGAAGCTTACAGGCATCGGCCTGCCATCCATCAGAGAAACAAAACGCTGCCGCATTTCATCTGCGGCAGCTTTTGTAAATGTCACAACCAGGATGCCTGCCGGATGAACACCGGCATGCTCAATCAGCCATTTCACGCGATGGGTGATGACCATGGTCTTGCCAGACCCAGGTCCGGCAAGTACCATCATCGGCCCCTTATCATGGCAGACTGCCTGAAGCTGAGACTTATTTAAATTCATAAAGCCTCCTATGCTTCCTGGCTTAATCTGTCAATGGCTGTCTGAATTCTTGCAAGAGATTCTTCCTTGCCAAGAACTTCCATCAGTTCAGTTGCACCGCCAGGTGTCATCTGCTTGCCGGATAAAGCCACACGGATCGGCCACATAACAAAACCTACCTTCTTCTCTTTATCCTTTGCATACTGACCCAGCAGTTCAAACAATGCATCGTTGCTGTAATCTTCCTGTTTCTCCAGTAAAAGCTGAACTTCCCTCAGCACTTCCAGAGAATTCTCAAGATTTGTCTTATTCTTCTTGTGTACGTACATGCTGATATCATAATCAGGTACCTGTTCGATAAAATCAATCTGATCCTTGATATCTGCCCAGATCTCGATACGTGTCTTGATCATAGCTGCAAGCTTCTCAAAGTTTACATCCTTTGAAACAACTTCCTTCATATGAGGCAGTGCCATCTCATAGAACCTGTCGAAATCCATCTTCTTCAGATACTCACCATTCATCCAGCGAAGTTTTGTCATATCAAAAACAGCAGGTGTCTTGCTCATATGATGATAATCAAATGCTTTCACCAGTTCTTCCAGTGTAAAGAATTCATTGTTGTCCTCAGGACTCCATCCTAGAAGTGCCACAAAATTGATAACCGCTTCTGTCAAAAATCCCTGATCAATAAGATCTTCATAAGAAGCATGACCACTTCTCTTGCTGAGCTTCTTGTGCTCTTCATTAGTGATCAGCGGGCAGTGTACATATACAGGCACTTCCCATCCGAATGCATCGTACAGACGATTATACTTCGGTGAGGAAGAAAGGTATTCATTACCTCTGACAACATGTGTAATGCCCATCAGATGGTCATCCACAACATTGGCAAAGTTGTATGTAGGGAAGCCATCGGATTTGATCAGGATCATATCATCCAGCTCTGCATTCGGCACGGTGATATCACCATAAATCTCATCATGGAAAGTTGTTGTACCCTCAACAGGGTTGTTCTGTCTGATAACATAAGGTACACCTGCTGCCAGCTTCGCTTCAACTTCTTCCTTGCTCAGATGCAGACAATGCTTATCATAATGGAAAATCTCCTTGCCATTCACGGTTGTATGCAATGTTGCAAGACGCTCTTCATCGCAGAAACAATAATAAGCTTCACCCTTGTCGATCAGTTTCTTCGCATACTCAAGATAAATACCCTGAGCCTGTCTCTCACTCTGCACATAAGGACCTACGCCGCCGTCCTTATCCGGACCTTCATCATGGATCAGACCTGTGCTGGCCAGTGTACGATAAATGATATCTACCGCACCTTCCATCTCTCTCTCCTGGTCTGTATCTTCTATTCTTAATAAAAACTGTCCGTCCTCATGTTTTGCAATCAGATACGCATATAAAGCTGTTCTTAAATTGCCCACATGCATTCTTCCTGTAGGACTTGGCGCAAATCTTGTTCTTACTGTTTTAGTCATAACTTTGTCTCTCCTTTATTCACTATGGCCGCCGAAGCGGCCGTTATCTTTTTATGCGGATACTTCACCTGCTCCCATCTATTCACGGAATTTCGGTGATTTTCGCTTATTTACTCAGCTTATAATATAATATCCTATTCTCGTCCCGTAATCAAGGTTAAATCCCCTTATAGGAAACTATTTTTTTGCCTCTTCCGACGATATTCCTTCGCACGGTGCTTCCGGCAGCCCTGCCACCGAAGTGAGTAAACTGACAATCCCCGCCACAACCGCCGAAGATAAAACCATCCGCCAGTCAATAGCAGACAAAACCGTGCTCGTTCCCATGACTGCAACCGCTGTCTGGGCCATCGTCTTCACAGCCCGGATACTTGCATTGACCATCCATTTCCTTGTATCCACAGAATTTTTAAATACACAATTCTTAAACATGGACCTCCCTCCCCTACGATATTAATATGAGGAAGCGGCCAATCTGTACCCGATCATGCTCTTGTATTTATGAAAATAGTGTGTTACTATCCTTATAAATAGATGAATAATATTTCTCGTTTTCCCACACACATTATAATTTTGAAAGGATGTGTTCACATGCCATTACCCAAAAACAATTCTTATACAATCGAAGATATTTTTGCTCTTCCGGAAGGAAAAAGGGCTGAACTCATTGACGGACAGATTTATGATATGGCTCCACCAAGCCCATTTCATCAAAAATTGGTGATGGAACTTTCAGCTACAATTCGAAATTACATTCGTGCTAAAGGCGGATCCTGTGAAGTTTATCCCGCTCCATTCGCTGTATTCCTGAATAAAGATACACAGAATTATGTAGAACCGGATATTTCAGTTATTTGTGATGTGGACAAAATCGATCATAAAGGCTGCAATGGAGCACCTGATTTCATCATCGAAATTGTATCACCAAGCAGCCAACGCATGGATTATTTAACAAAACTTTTGAAATATCGTTCTGCTGATGTTCGAGAATATTGGATTGTAAACCCAGTCACCAAAACTGTACAGGTATACTCATTTGAAGGAAATGAAAATTCCACGCAATATTCATTTGATAAAGAAATTCCCGTTACAATTTACAGTGACCTCAAAATTTGCATCTCAGATCTTCTAACAGGAAAATAAAATACAAAAGAAAAAAGCGGCTTCCATATGGAAACCGCTTCTATGCAGTTGACGGGACTTGAACCCGTACCCAGTTAACCCAGACTAGATCCTTAGTCTAGCGCGTATGCCAATTCCGCCACAACTGCGTTTGCTATTGCCTAAATAATATAACATATATCCGAATATTTGTCAAAGCTTTTTTTAATTTTAATCCAAAATTTTCTACCAGGCTCAATTGCAAAGTTAATTTCCACACCTTTTAGTAAGAAGAGCAGCACAATTAAATACTGCTCTTCTTGTTATCTTAGTGCATCTTGACTTCACAATCTTTTTTGTAACATGCTATGCCATATTGAATAATGCTACGCATACCATCTTCTTTCAATCTGGCTGTATATTTTTTCTCTTCAATCTGATTCAAAGCCTTCTGATAAGCCGCTGCCATATCTCCATTCTCTGCATATTTTAATTCAATAACAATTCTCGTGCGGCCAGAAGAAATGTTCTGCCTTCAGTTCTTCCTCTTTCCCCAGTCTTCCAAAAGTTCTGCGAGCATATCCGTTTTATCAACATAATAAAAAAAAGTCCTTGAAACTTCAAGGACTTTCATGCAGTTGACGGGACTTGAACCCGTACCCAGTTAACCCAGACTAGATCCTTAGTCTAGCGCGTATGCCAATTCCGCCACAACTGCGTTTTAAATTGTTATGAACTGCTTGCGCCGCTCACAGGTAATATCATACCATCTGTGAACCATTATGTCAACAATATTTTTCATATTTTTTTAATTTTTTTAAATTGTATATCGTTTTCACAAAATATTTTTTGCTCTACTATATACACTGCCTCCTAACTGCCTGTCTTCTGTTCTTCCACTGTTATTGGTATCTATTTCTCAATAGTACCAAATACTTGTCTTTGACATATCTTTTGCCATCCACTATAATGGAATATGTTGAAAAATAAAATATCAGGGCGTGCAAAGGCGCCCTGAATAAGAATTGGAGATTTCCCATGCCTAAAAAGAGAGATTTTATTCTGATCGGCGTGCTGTTGGTTATCGCCCTGGCTGGGCTGGCTGTAACCCGGCTTCTGCAGCACCAGTCAGGTGCTTCCGTTACGATTACGGTAGGCGGCGAAGTTTATGGTACTTATCCGCTGAATCAATCCCGCGAAATAGAGATCAGCGATGACAAAGGCTACAACAAGGTAGTCATTGAAAACGGCAGCGTTCATATGGAAGACGCTGACTGCCCGGATCAGTACTGCGTTCAGCATGCGGCGATCCGATCCAGCCATGAGACCATTATCTGCCTGCCCCATGAACTGGTAGTTGAAATTACCGGTGGAGACATATCTGACGTAGATATTATCACACAATAAAATAAGGAGATTATTATGACAAAGAAATTAACGATTTCAGCGCTTCTCGTTGCTCTGGCTATGATCTTCAGCTATGTTGAAGTCCTGATCCCATTTAATTTTGGTATTCCCGGCATCAAGCTTGGTCTTGCCAACCTTGTGGTGGTGGTTGCCCTTTACCTATTAGACGCCAAACAGGCACTGATCATCTCTGTTGTACGAATTCTGCTTGTCTCCTTCACCTTCGGCAATATGGCTGCACTGCTCTACAGTATCGCCGGCGGTCTCATATGGAAGACGCTGACTGCCCGGATCAGTACTGCGTTCAGCATGCGGCGAT
>QFCH01002409.1_pt1 | contig 32916 bp, 20 predicted proteins | sample 5346071 | NCBI WGS metagenome assembly QFCH01 (sample SAMN09062255, study PRJNA434731) | Human gut metagenome, whole genome shotgun sequencing project. | isolation source: stool timepoint B chromium assembly | host: Homo sapiens | collected 2015
CCCCTCCGCCTCCCGCTCATACACGCCCACCCAGAAGGGGTCGGCAAACCAGACCGTCAGCCTCGCATAGCCGCATTCCATATGAAGTTGTCCTCCTTAAATATAGGTCTTGCGCGGAGCGCGGACAACCAAGGAGGCAGGTTACTGACGGTCCCGGGGGCGGGACGCTCCCCCGGACCGCGCCCGGACTACCAACCGGGCCGTGTTTTTCGTTCCGCCCTCTGATTATCACTCCGGTTCCGCCGCTTGTCAACCCCCGCGCCTCACCTTTCCTTTACGATATCTTACAAAGAGTTTAGCTTGTTTTACACCACGCTGATAGCGCACTCCCCAATCTATCCGCTATCATGGCAGCGTACCGAGCGCATCAAAATAACTTTGGAGGAATCAGAATGAATTGGAAGCGTCCCCTGGCCCTGTCCACGGCCGCCCTGACGCTGGGCATGGCCCTGGCTGCCTGCGGCAATCCCACGGCCGCCGCGCCCGATCCCACCCCCACGCCTGCCGCCGAGGTTCAGTCTCTCTCCACCACCGGCTCCACCGTCAAAGCCCCCAAATACGTGTTTCTCTTCATTGGCGACGGCATGAGCTATCCCCAGATCCAGTCCACATCCGATTTCCTGGGTGCGCTGAACGACGCCGACTATCGGCAGGCCCAGCCCAGCCTGGACGACAACGGCGGAGCCATCCTGGACGGTCCCGAGTACCTCAACTTCATGAACTTTGAGGCCGCCGGCTCCGCCGTGACTTATGACTCCAACTCCTTTGCCCCCGACTCCGCCTCCACCGCCACCTCCATCTCCACCGGCTACAAGACCTACTCCGGCTCCATCAACGTGGACGAAACCGGCACCATTTCCTACGAAACCATTGCCGAACAGCTCCACGCCCAGAAGGGCTATTCGGTGGGCGTCATTACCTCCGTCAACCTCAACCATGCCACCCCTGCCGCCTTCTATGCCCACCAGGCCAGCCGTAATGACTACTACGACATCGGCCTGGAGCTCATCGACTCCGGCTTTGAGTACTTCGCCGGCGGCGGCCTGCTCAAGCCCACCGGCGCCGAGGGAGATCAGGCCGATCTGTACGCCCTGGCGGAAAAGGCGGGCTATCATGTGGTCAAGACCCAGGCTGAGGCCGAGCAGGTCACCGGCGGCCCGGTGGTAATCATCGACGAGCACCTGGCCGACAGCGACGCCATGGCCTACGAGATCGACCGCACCGACGACATGTGGGCCCTGGCCGACTACGTGGAAAAGGGAATTGAGGTGCTCTCCCAGGACAAGGACGGCTTCTTTATGACGTGCGAGGGCGGCAAGATCGACTGGGCCTGCCACGCCAACGACGCCGCCTCCACCATCCACGACACGCAGGCCCTGGCCGATGCAGTACAGGTGGCCATCGACTTCGCCAAGGAGCACGCCGATGAGACCCTGATCCTGGTCACCGGCGACCACGAAACCGGCGGCCTCACCATCGGCTTTGCCGGCACCGACTACGACACCTATCTGGATCTGCTGGAGAGCCAGAAGATCTCCTACGCCAAGTTCGACAGCGACTACGTGTCCAGGTACAAGGAGGACAAGACCTCCTTTGAGGATGTCCTGAAGGATGTGGAGGCGCTCTTCGGCCTCAAGCCCCAGGGCGAGGAGGGCGATAAGCTGGTGCTCACCGACTACGAGCTGGAACAGCTCCGCGCTGCCTACGAGAAGAGCGTCAACGGCACTGCTGCCAGCCAGTACGAGCAGGAGGAATATGTGCTCTACGGCACCTACGAGCCTCTGAGCGTCACCCTCACCCACATCATCAACAACAAGTCCGGCATCTCCTTCACCTCTTACAGCCACACCGGCCTGCCCGTGGCCGTGCTGGCCCACGGTGTTAACGCCGGGCAGTTCAACGGCTACTACGACAATACTCAGATCTATCACAAGCTGGCCGGCATGCTCGGCATAGCCTAACCCCTGCTTTCCCACTTCCATACAGCCGAGGCGGATGGGGTCTCCCGACCTCATCCGCCTCGGCGCAGAAAGGACTTATCCATCTATGCGTTTTCTACGTGACCCCGCCCAGCGCCGCTATTACGTCCCCGTCGTGCTCTGCCTGGCGCTGACCGCCCTGCTGCTGCTCCTCCCCACCGGGTATGAAGGGGCCGTCCAGTACCAGGAGGCCGACCGCTGCGCGGCCCGGGTGCTGGCGGTGGACGACTCCACCATCGTGGACACCGGGCTCGTCCGCTCCGGTGAGCAGCGCTGCACTCTGGAGCTGCTGGGCGGCCGGTTTCAGGGACGGACCGCCACCGGCATCAACATGCTCAACGGCTCCCTGGAGCAGGACAAGCTCTTCGCCCCCGGTGACAAGGCCATGGTGGTGGTCAGCTGCCAGGAGGACGAGATTCTCTCCGTCACCATGACCGACCACTACCGCATCGGCAAGGAGGCTCTGCTGGCCGCCGTCTTCGCCGTGTTCCTGATCCTCTTCGCCGGGCGTACCGGCGTGCGGGCCATCGTCTCCTTCGTGCTGACGGTGCTGATGCTGTGGAAGGTTCTGGTGCCCCTCTACCTCAAGGGCTGGAACCCCATCCTGGTCGGCCTGGCGGTTACTCTGGCCCTCACCCTGCTGATCATCGCCCTGGTCTACGGCTTCGAGCGGCGGTGCGCCGCCGCCGTGTCGGGTGCGTTCCTGGGGATACTGGTCACATGTGTGCTGGGCATTGTGTTTACCGACCTGTTTCAGATCCACGGGGCCGTTATGTCCTACTCGGAGAGTCTGCTCTACTCCGGATATCAGGATCTCAACCTGACCCAGATCTTTATGGCGGCGATCTTCATCGGCTCCTCCGGCGCGGTGATGGATCTGGCGGTGGATATCACATCTGCGGTCAACGAGGTAGTGAAAAAGCGCCCTGATATCTCCCGCTGGGAGGCGGTACGCTCCGGTATGAATGTGGGGCGGGCGGCCATGGGCACTATGACAACCACCCTCCTGCTGGCCTACTCCGGCGGCTACGTGGCCCTGCTCATGGTCTTTATGGCCCAGGGCACTCCCCTTTATAACATTCTCAACTACAAGTATGTCGCCTCAGAAATCATACACACCATCGTGGGTTCCTTCGGTCTGGTGACTGTGGCTCCCCTCACCGCCCTGACCAGCGGCTTTCTGCTGGCCGGACAGAGAGAGCCCAGCCTCCCCACGCCGCCTGTCCGCCGGGCGGCAGAGGGGCAAAGCGCTCCGCAGGGCGATTCAGAGCACGACCGCCGCTTGCTGCGGCTCCTGATGCGGAGATGAACCATCCGGGTTCCCTTTCACGTTGGATCTAACGACTTTTGCGAAAGACTGAACCCCACCGGCTTCGCCGGTGGGGTTTTATATCTTCTATGTCTGGAGGGTCATGGTGAACTCCGTCCGGCAGTACAACTCCTCCTCCGGCACGCCGTCCTCGGCAAGCAGCCAGCCCCCCACATCCTGGTAGCCCTCCCAGGAGACCATCTGGGTAACGGTCACCGCCCCGGCCTGGAGGGTATAGCTGTCAAAGGGCCGGCTTCCGACGGCCTGAAGCACGCCGCTGCTCCACCAGGACACGCCGTTCCACCCCGGCTGGGCGGCGGCAAAGGCCGCAGCCGCCAGAGACTGCTGGGTGGTGCTTCCGAACAGCACCTCCTCCCCGGTGCGCTCCACCTCGATGCGCACCCCGGTGACCTCCCCCGCGCCATTGACGGTGAGCCGGTGCGTCGGACCGCCTTCGCCCGGCCAGCACACCGCAGAGCGCCCCGGCGCGGTATCCTCCTCCCACTCACCCGCCCCGTTCATCCGCTCGCCGGAGCACACATCCAGCCTCCGGCACCAGTCGTTGACGTTGGCGGCGTATTCCTCCGGAGTGAGAGGCCCCCGGTGGAGGGGCATCAGGGTCGCCTGAAGTGCCAGGAGCAGGCTCAGGCCAAACAGGGCGGCCCGGGCGGCGGCAAAGCCCCCGATGCGCAGGCCGCTCTCGTCCTTCATGGTATAGGAGGTGTCCTCCTCCCAGTCCTCCGGTTCTCCGTCCCTGCACCGACGCCAGCACTTGTAATTGCGCCAGAGAACGTAGATAGGGATGCCGTACCCCTCGCCCCTGGCAAACACCCCCCAGGTGCGGGACAGGGCCCGGCCCCAGGTGAGCTTTCCCCCGTCCCGGTTTCGGACCGCCAGCCCAAATATCCACTTGCCCGGCGTATACCCCCAGGTGCACAGGAGCAGGGGCTCCGCCGCCAGCAGGATGCCGTAAGCGGCGTAGGCATTCAGCAGCCGGACTCCCCAGTTGTTCTCAGGAAACCAGCGGAACAGGAACAGGCACACCACCATCCATAGAAAGCTGCAAAGGCTGTAGTCCAGGCCGCGGGCGAAATAGCGCCGCCAGGGGTGGGAGACGGTGGGGGCCGCGTCGGCCCGCAGATCGAAAAAGCCGGGCTGATCCGCCGGGCGGTCCAGCCGGCTGAGGTACCTGTGGGCGTCTAGGGTGGCAAACTCCACCCCGTCCTCCCGCATGGCGCGGCACACCTGTCCCGCCCAGTCCAGCTCTGCCCGCCGCCGCGCCAGGGCCGCCTCCTGCTCCCCCAGCAGGGCCGCCAGAGGGCGCTCTCCCCGCTGGGCCTGCCGGATCTCCTCCAGGGACAGTCCGAGCTGCCGCAGCAGCTTCACTTTGCGCAGGGTATCCGCGTCCTCCTCCGTGTAGTCCCGGTAGTTGTTCGCCCCCCGCCTGGGGTGAATGAAGCCCTCCTGCTCATAAAAGCGGATATTGGCCCTGGGCATGTCCAGGGCGGCCTCCAGCTCACCGATCGTCATTCTGCTCGCCTCCTTGTCTCCACGGTAGGGTATCAAGTGGGTTTACAGTCAAGACTTTTTTACCGGATTTCCAGCAATTCCAGCGCGCCGGCCAGTTGAGCATCCTCCGCGCCGGTGTTGTATACCTCCGCATCCAGGGTCAGGCCCGTGCCGATAAGGGAGGCGCCGCTTCCGGTGAAGTAGGCACCGGTGGAGATGGCCACGGCGCCGCCGTGGGGCAGTGGGAAGGTCTGCTGAGAGTAGCCCTTGCCGCTGGTGGGCTCCCCCACGATCACCGCCGCGCCCTGCTCCTGGAGCTCGGCGGCGAAGAACTCAGCGGCGGAGTAGGTGTTGGCGTTGACCAGCACCGCCATGGGCAGTTCCACACAGTCCGCGTCGGAGTTGGTGATCTCCTCGTGGCCCGCCCGGTCGCGGCTGATGAAGATGGGCCCCTCGGGCAACAGGAAGTCCAGCATGTCGGTGAGCTGGCTCAGGTAGCCGCCGCCGTTGTCCCGCATGTCAAAGACCAGCGCCTCCGCCCCCTGCTCCTGGAGCTGGGTGACGGCCTCCTCCAGCCGCTGGGCGCTGTGGTCGTAGAAGTTGAGCAGGCGCACATAGCCCACCTTTCCCTCCAGCATCCGGCTCTCCACCGGATCGGTCTCCAGCTCGGCCCGCTCCACCTCCACGGTGCGGGCCGCCCCGTCCTCCCCCAGCACCTCCAGGGTGACGGTGGTGCCCGCCTCCCCCTGGATGAGATTCGCGCCCTCATAGCGGGACTCTCCCGCCAGGGAGACGCCGTCTACAGCGGTGATGACCTCCCCGGCTTCCAACCCAGCCGCCTCGGCAGGGCCTCCGGCCTCCACTCCGAGGATATAGAGTCCCTCCTCCCGTGTGTAGTTGACGGTAATCCCAACCCCCACATACTGGTTGGTGCGGCGCTGGTTCTGGGCCTCCAGCTCATCAGCCGTCAGGTAGTAGCTCCAGCGGTCGCCCAGGCCGGACACCATGCCCTCCAGGGCGGCGTCCACCACCTCCGTCTCGTCATATTCCCCCACAAAGAGGGTGTTGACCAGCCGCAGTCCCTCCACCAGGGAACGCCCGCCCTCCCCCATCCAGGCACGGACGGCCAGGAGTCCGCAGCCCAGCACGGCAGCGGCGGTGAGTGCAATGGCCAGCAGAAGCTGGGCCAGGGAAAAACGTTTCTTTCGCACGGGATCAGATCCTTTCCAGAAAAACCAGCGCGGGCGGAGGCCGATGCCTCCGCCCGCCTCTGGGCCTTGCCCGCGCACAGCGGGCGGAATTTCCACAGCAACGCGGCCCTGCCGCTATCCGGACATTACCAGGGGTGGGTCAGGCTCAGGCTGGGGAACTTGCTCTCCGGGTCCACACGGGTGTAGTTGTCCCGCACCTCCGGGTGCAGGTGGTTGCCCGTGGAGCTGCCGGTGGTGCCCACATAGCCGATGGTCTGGCCCTGGGACACCATCTGCCCCTCGCTCACCGCCCGGGAGCTCATGTGGGCGTAGAGGGTGGAGTTGCCGTTGCCGTGGTCGATGACCACGTAATTGCCGTAGGAGTAGTGGTAGGCGGAGGTGACCACCTGTCCGCTCTTGCAGGCCTGAATGGGGGTGCCGCCGGGGGCGGGGATGTCGATGCCGGTATGGCTGTGGGCCTTGCCGGTGATGGGGTGAATGCGGTAGCCGAACAGGGAGGTCAGCCGGTAGTAGCCGGGCAGCGGCCACAGGTAGTTGGTCTCCGAGTCGATGGTGACATTGTTTTGCCGGCGCTCCTCCTCCAGTTGCTTCTGCTTCCGGGCGATCTCCGCCTGGATCTCCGCCGCGCCCTCCATCTCGTCGTCCAGTTGGCGGTTGAGCTCCGCCGCGTCGGCATTGATCTGGTCCAGCAGCTTCTGGGCCTCCGCCACCTTGGCCTGCTGCTCCGCCTTCTTGGCCTCCTGCTGGTCCTTGGCCGCCTGCTCCTCCGCACGGGCGCTCTCCAGCTCCGCCTGAAGCCGCTCCAGCTCCTGCCGGGCCGCGGTCAGCTCCTCCATGACCTGGTTGTCGTAGTCCATCACCGCGTCAATGTCCGCCAGGCGGTCCAGCATGTCGGAGAAGTTCTCGGCGTTGAAGAGGATGGACCAATAGGATACCGTCCCCTCCTCCTCCATGGCGCGCACCCGCTCGCAGAACAGCTCATACTGGGCCTGCTCTTTGGCCTCCGCCTCCTTGCGCTCCGCCTCTTTCTGGGCAATTTCCTGGTCATAGTAGGAGATCTGCGCGTTGATGCTGTCCAGCTCGGCATTGATGGCCTCCAACTGCTGCTGTAGGAGCTGCCGCCTCTGCTGGGCGGCAGCCTGGTCCTCCTTCACGTCGGCTAGCTGGTTCTTCAACTCCTGCTGCTTGACCTGGCTCTCCCGCTGCTCCTCCTTCAGCGCGTCGATCTCGCTCTGCGTCACCGCGCCCACGCCGCCGGCGATCATGCTGATCATGGGCAGCAGCAGCAGGAGGGCCATCACTACGGCCAGCCCGGCCACAAACACCCGGCGCCACTCGATTTTCTGCTTCTGGGGTCTCTTTTTCTGACTCTGCTTCTTTGCCACGTTGCCGCTCCTTTTATGTCCGTTCCATTACCAATTATAGGCCCGAATGAAGGGAAGATTGGGATAATATGCCTCGGGGTCCGTCCGCTGGCCGTTGAGACGCACCTCATAGTGGAGGTGGGGGCCCGACGTATTGCCGGTGTCGCCCACGGCGCCGATGGTCTGCCCCTGGGTCACCAGCTCCCCCTCGCTCACCGCCCGCGAGGACATGTGGGCGTAGAGGGTGGTGGTGCCGTCCCCGTGGTCGATGACCACGAAGTTGCCGTAGGACCAGTTGGCGCCGGCGCCATACTCCGACATAATGACCTGTCCGCCCCTGGCCGCGTAGATGGGGACGCCGGTGGAGGCGGCCACGTCAATGCCGGTGTGGCTGTTTGGCACGTGATCCACCGGGTGCATCCGGTAGCCGAAGGCCGAGGTCAGCTTCAAATTGGACGCAGGCAGGGGCCACAGCCAGCCGTCGCCGGTAGGCGGGAGCTGGACGTTGTTCTGCTTCCGCTGCTCCTCCAGCTCCTTCTGCTTCCGGGCGATGTCCGCCCCGATGGCGGCCCACTCCGCGTTCTCTGTGTCCAACTGCCGGTTGACCTCCGCCACATCGGCGTTGATCTGGTCCAGCAGCTTCTGGGCCTGCGCCACCTTGGCCTGCTGCTCCGCCCTCTTGGCCTCCTGCTGCTCCCTGGCCGCCTGCTCCTCCGCGCGGGCGCTCTCCAGCTCCGCCTGAAGCCGCTCCAGCTCCTGCCGGGCCGCGGTCAGCTCCTCCATGACCTGGTTGTCGTAGTCCATCACCGCGTCCACATCGGCCAGACGGTCCAGCAGGTCGGAGAAGTCCTCGGCGTTAAAGAGGATGGACCAGTAGGACACCGTCCCCTCCTCCTCCATGGCGCGCACCCGCTCGCAGAACCGCTCATACTGGGCCTGCTCTTTGGCCTCCGCCTCCCTGCGCTCCGCCTCTTTCTGGGCGATCTCCCCGTCATAGTAGGAGATCTGCGCGTTGATGCTGTCCAGCTCGGCATTGATTGCCTCTAACTGCTGCTGTAGGAGCTGCCGCTTCTGCTGGGCGGCCGCCTGGTCCTCTTTCACGCCGGCCAACTGCTCCTTCAGCTCCTCCTGCCGGGCCTGGCTCTCCGCCTGCTCGGCCTTCAGCGCGTCGATCTCGCTCTGGGAGGCCGCCCTCACCTGCCGGGCCAGCCCGCCCCAGGCGGGAACCAGCAGCGCGGCCGTCAGCAGGGCGCATGCCGCCCGCCGAAGGGATCTGTCAAACGCCATGGAAGCCTCCTTTTGCCGCTGCCGTTATACCTGCAGAAACTTGCGGATGGCCAGCACCGAGCCGCCCGCGCCGATGACGAAGCCGGTGAGGACGAACACGCCCAGCACCCGTAAAGCCATGGGCTGGAAGGGCAGCACGGTGATCAGGGAGATGGTGTCCGAGCCGCTGATGGCGCTGCCCACCAGCACATAGATGCCCCACTGGAGGAAGAAGGCCGCCACCGCACCCACCAGCCCCAGGATCAGGCCCTCAAAGACGAAAGGCCAGCGGACAAAGGCGTTGGTGGCGCCGCACATCTTCATGATGGCGATCTCCTCCCGCCGGTTGAAGGTGGCCAGCTTGATGGTGTTGGCGATAATGAACAGGCTCACCGCCAACAGGATCACCACCAGGATCACGGCCACCGCCCCGGCGATGTTGCGGATGACGGTGAAGCCCTCGGCGATCTCGGGGGCTGATTTAGTCTTGGCCACGCCGGTTACCTCTTTTACTGCGTTCTCTGTCTCAGTCAGCTTGCTGATGTCGTCCAGATAAACGTGGAACCGGTCCCGGTACACATCGGAGGGCAGGCCGTCAAACAGCTCGTTGCCCTCATAATCGGCCTCAAACTCCTCTTGGGCCTGCTCCTTGGTCATGAATTCCGCCCGGGCCACGTTGGGTACCGCCTCGATGTCGTCCTGGAGGGCTTTAGCCTCCTCCTGGGTGAGGCTCTCGTCGATGTACGCCGTGAATTGGTTCTCGGCCTCCAGATCGCTGAACATGTTCTCCGCATTCACCGCCACCAGGGTAAAGGAGCCCATGATGAGCAGGCAGCAGATAATCATGCAAACCGCGGCGAAGGACATAAAGCCGTGAGTGAAGATGCTGTGGAAGCCCTCTGAGAGGAAATAGCCGAAATCATATCGTTGTCTCATTGTTGTAATACCCGCCCGTCTCGTCGCTGATGATCCTGCCGTTCTCAATGGCCACCACCCGCTTGGAGAAGCGGTTGACCAGTTCCTTCGCGTGGGTGACCACCAGCACGGTGGTACCCAGCTCGTTGATGCGCTCCAGCAGCATCATGATCTCCAGGGAGCGCATGGGGTCCAGATTGCCCGTCGGCTCGTCGGCGATGATCATCTGGGGGTTGTTCACCAGGGCGCGGGCGATGGCCACCCGCTGCTGCTCGCCGCCGGAGAGCTGGTTGGGCTTGCGGTCCCCCTTCTGGTCCAGGCCCACCAGCTCCAGTACGTAGGGCACACGCTTGCGGATCTCCCGGGGGGAGGCCCCCACCGCCCGCATGGCAAAGGTCAGGTTCTCCCGCACCGTCTTTTTCTCAATGAGCCGGAAATCCTGGAAGATGACCCCCAGGGTGCGCCGCATGTAGGGCACCTGCCGGGGCCGGATGTTGTTCAGATTGTAGCCGTTGACCATCAGCCGCCCGCCGGTGGGCGCGATTTCGGCGGTGATGAGCTTCAGAATCGTAGACTTTCCGGAGCCGGAAGGGCCCACCAGAAAGACAAATTCCCCGTCGTCGATGCGCAGGTTGACCCCCTTCAGGGCCTTTGTCCCGTTGTCGTAGGACTTTTGAATGTCAATAAGCCGTATCACGCTCGGTTACCTCATTTATCGTATTCGAAAGAAATGCCCACTGCCAGCAGGGACGCCGTCTCCGGCGCCCCTGCTGGCAGTGCACTCAGTTGTCGATGCCCCGGGAGATCAGGTACTTCTTGACCATCAGCGCCACCTTGAAGGTGATGGCGTCGTCAAACTCCCGCAGGTCCAGTCCGGTGAGCTTCTTGATCTTCTCCAGGCGGTACACCAGGGTGTTCCGGTGGACAAAGAGCTTCCGAGCCGTCTCGGATACGTTCAGGTTGTTCTCAAAGAACTTGTTGATGGTGAACAGGGTCTCCTGGTCCAGGGCGTCGATGGGGTTCTTCTTAAACACCTCTTGAAGGAACATCTCGCACAGGGTGGTGGGCAACTGGTAGATCAGCCGGCCGATACCCAGATTCTCGTAATTGATGATGCTCTTCTCCGTGTCGAACACCCGGCCCACGTCGATGGCGATCCCCGCCTCCTTGTAGGCCCGGGCCAACTCCCGGATGTGGCCCACGATGGTGCCGATGCCGATGACCACCCGCACATGGAGCTCCTCGGTGATCTTCTCCTCGATCTGCTTGGCGATCTTATAGAGCTCCCGTGGCTCCGCCCCCTCAGAGAGCTGCTTGATGAGGGCCACGTCAGTCTCGCTGATCGAGAGGACGAAGTCCACCTGCTTGTCGGGGAACAGGGTATGCACCACGTCAATGAGGGCGGGATCGCTGGTCTCCACCTGGCGGATCAGGAACACCGCCCGGGGCGCCTCGGAGACAAAGTGCAGCTCCTTGGCGCGGACATAGATGTCCCCCAGCAGAATGTTGTCGGAGATGATGTTCTTGACAAAGGTGGCCTTGTCGTGCTTCTCCTCATAGTAGGTCTTGGCGCCGTTCAGCGCCACCGTGGCCATGGCGCAGAGCATCTGCGCCTCGGAGTCCTCACCCTTGACAAAGGCGGCATAGTCGAACTGGGCCCCCCAGCCGGCCAGGGCCTTGAAGGTGCGCCCGTCAAAGCGGACCGCGTCTCCCTCGCCCCTGTTGACCGCCTCCACGGCGCCCGGCCAGTGCTCCCCGATGCAGCTCAACTCATTGCAGGCCACCACCGTTCCCTCAGAATCGATCACGCCGATGGCTCTCTCCGTGCTGTCCTTCATCTGTAAGACAACGCTCTGAAAAATCCTGCTGGACATGGTGATAGCCTCCTTATTTTGATTCCCCCGCAGGGGGACAAACCGCTCTCTCGTCCATTTCCTTTCTATTATACCGGGTCTTTTTGCCCTTTTCAATAGGTTTTGCAAAATTTTTTGTTGAAATTGCCGAAAGCTGACAGGAAGCACAGAGGCCGTGGGCTGGGAGACGAAGGCAGGGCGCAGACGAAACCGCAGCGCTAAGCCAAAGCGCTGGCATGCCCGGCTGTGCCGGGCAAGTTGGCCGTGAACGTTCCCCGCCCGGGCCGCCCCTACGCCTGCCGCAGAGCGGCCACCTCCTCCGCAGACAGGGGCCGCCACTCCCCCCTTTCCAGGGCCGGGTCCAGCATGAGCGGCCCCATGGTCAGCCGCTTGAGGTACACCACCGGCTTCCCCCGGGCCGCCAGCATGCGCTTGATCTGGTGGTACTTGCCCTCGTGCAGGGTAACGAGGGCGGTGTCCGGCTGCTCCAGCACCTCCAGCCCCGCAGGCAGGCAGGCCAGCCCGTCTTCCAGCATCATCCCTGCGGCAAAGGCCGCCGCGTCCGCCCCATCCAGTTCCCCATCCACCCGGACGAAGTAGGTCTTGTCCACGTGGTGCCGGGGGGCCAGCAGGCGGTGGGCCAGGGGGCCGTCATTGGTGAGCAGGAGCAGGCCCTCGGTGTCCTTGTCCAGCCGTCCCGCCGGGAAGAGCCCTACCCGGCGCAGATGCTGGGGCAGCAGCTCCAGCACGGTGGGCTGGCGGGGGTCCTCCGTCGCGGACACCAGCCCCGCCGGCTTGTGGAGCATCAGGTAAACCAGCCGCTCCCCGGAAACCGTTTCGCCGTCCACCTCAAAGCGGGCCGCGGGGTCGTATTTCCCGTCCGCCGCCTGGGCCGTCACGCCGTCCACGGCCACCCGGCCGGCCCGCACCAGCTCCCGCGCCTCTTTTCGGGACCACCGGCCTGTATTGGCCAAAATTTTATCCAACCGCTCCATAGGCTCCTCCTGTGGCTCGTCCTTTTTTCAACATTTTAGCATACAACGGTGGAAAAGAACATACCAATCATCACGACCACTTTTCGGAAGGGAGCGTTGCGCTGTGTTCATCATCACCGCCAAGGTCCGCAAGGGCCGAATTGCAGCCGTCGCGGCGGCTGCCGCCGTGGTCTGCGGCGTACTGGTGGCGGCCGCCGGGCTGCTGGGGGGGCGGGGCGCGGCGGCCTCCGCTACGGTCAGCCCCAAGGGAGTCCGCACCAACGAGGACCGGATCGCCTATCTGGAGAGCTACGGCTGGTCGGTCTCCAGCGACCCCATCGCCGTGGAGGAGCTGATCATCCCCGAGCAGTTCGACGAAACCTACAGCCAGTACCTGGAACTCCAGGCCAGCCAGGGCTTCGATCTGACTGACTACTGCGGCAAGCGCGTCAAGCGGTACACCTATGAGATCACCAACTACCCCACCGGTGAGAGCGGCATCCAGGCCGGCCTGCTCGTCTACAAGAGCACGGTCATCGGCGGCGATGTGCTCTCCGCCCAGCTCGGGGGCTTCATCCACGGGCTGGAGATGCCTGCCTGAATGGAAAGCGCGGCGCTCTCGCGCCGCGCTTTCCATTCACTCCTGGAGTCTCTTGGAGGCCCGATAAAGGAAAGTCATATAAAAGACGGCGTTCGCCAGCGCAGCGACCAGTGTAACCAGCAGGAGGCCAACCAGCCTCTCGCCCATGATTGGCACAAGGAGGCCGGAGAGGAGCGTGACCGCCAGGCAGGCCGCATCGAGTTTCCACACAAACCGCCCCCGGGCTGCCGTGGACAAGTCTCCTTCCGCCTCCAACCGTCTGGCGGTCTTGGTGCAGACCAGGTAGACCACCGCGAATTCGAGGATATAACCGAGCAGATCCGGGACCCCGATCGACCTGCACAGCAGCCCCGACACCCGGGCCACAACAGAGAGCACAAGGGCCGTGTGATAGCCCTTATCCACCCGGCCCGCCTGATACAGCCCCATCATGGGCAGAACCAGCGCCGCCACAACCGCAAACAGTCCGGCCGGGGGAATTATGGCCAAAATCATGGCCACAATCACAAGAAGCTGCCCGATAAAAATTCGGTTTAAACCGCGGCCGACCTCCACATTATCGCTCACGGCTCGCTCCTCTCCCGCTCCATCAGGTGGACGTTCAGATGGTTGTAGGTCATCTCAATGCCGTTCCGGTCAAAAGCCTCCTTAACCTGCTCCAACAGGTCGTAGTACAGCGTCCAGTAATCCCCCGTGGCGCACCACACCCGGACCACATACTCAATGCTGCTGTCCCGGTAGGCGTTGACCCGCACAAAGGGCTCCGGCTCGGCCAGGGCCATGGGGTGCGCGGCCACGACTGCCCGCAGAACGCCGGTCACCTGCTGGAGCGGGCTGTCATAAGAGGCGTTGAAGGTGAGATCTACTCTCCTCCGCTCTTCCGTGCTGTAGTTGATGATCTTTTCCCCGGAAATCTGTCCGTTGGGTACGGAGATCACCTTGTTGTCCACCGTGCACAGCTTGGTATAGGCCAGCCCGACCTCCATCACCGTACCGGAGATGCCGCCGGCCTCCACATAGTCCCCCGCCTTGAAGGGCTTGGAGAGCAGCACCTGGATGCCGCCGGCCAGGTTGGACAGAGTGCCCTGGATGGCCAGAGACACCGCCAGTCCAATGACGCTGAGCACCGCCACCAGGCTAGTCATGGGCACTCCCACGTAGTCCAGAACGATACACAGGGTAATCATCCACAAAATAACCCGCAGGGCCGCATGGATGAAGGTATGCAGGCTCCGCTCCAGCTCCAGGCGGAGGAAAGCCCGGTCGGTCAGCCGGAGAACCAGCTTCATGACCACAAGGCAGCCTGCCAGAAGGAGCAGCAGGGTGATGAGCTTCTCCAGATTCAGCCCTTTCAGAAAGTCGGTCACCGTCTGTAAGGTCTCCTCTGCCTCGTCCGGGGTGACGGCTCCCAGGTTGGTCAGTGTAATCTGCATGTCTGATACGCCCCCTCACTCTCTTTTCCTCTGTTGTATCATAAATTCAGGGGCCTGTCCAGTAGACAGGCCCCTTCAGCCTGTCGAAAAATCGTTCCGACAGGCTGCGGAACGTTTTGTACCTTCAAACAGATACAAAACGTGGTTTGAGCCAACGCGAATGGCCCAGATCGGCCTTCTTAATAGCTGATACATCGGTTTGCTAACGGAGAAACGGCGTAGCCAAAGCTACGCCGTTTCCCGAAAACAATCTTATGCTGTCTTATGAGTGCCGGCCCAGAGGCCAGCTCTTTCTAACGGAGTGGTAATTACTCCTCGATGTCGATGACGACGCCGGAACCCACGGTACGGCCACCCTCACGGATAGCGAAACGCAGGCCCTTCTCGATGGCGATGGGGGTGATCAGCTCCACCTTCATGTCAACGTTATCGCCGGGCATGCACATCTCGGTGCCCTCGGGCAGGGTGATGACGCCGGTAACGTCGGTGGTACGGAAGTAGAACTGAGGACGGTAGTTGTTAAAGAAGGGGGTGTGACGGCCGCCCTCGTCCTTGCTCAGAACGTACACCTGGCCCACAAACTTGGTGTGGGGGTGAATGGAGCCGGGCTTACACAGAACCTGGCCACGCTCGATGTCGGTCTTGGCGACGCCGCGCAGCAGGGTGCCGATGTTGTCGCCGGCCTCAGCAAAGTCCAGCAGCTTGCGGAACATCTCGATGCCGGTGACGACGGTCTTCTTCTTCTCGTCGGTCAGGCCAACGATCTCGACTTCCTCGTTCATCTTGATGGTACCGCGCTCCACACGGCCGGTAGCGACGGTGCCGCGGCCAGTGATGGTGAACACGTCCTCGACGGGCATCAGGAAGGGCTGATCCGCCTTACGGTCAGGAGTGGGGATATAGCTGTCGACAGCATCCATCAGCTCCTTGATGCAGGCAAAGTCGGGATCGTCCACACCGCCCTCGCAGGTCAGGGCGTTCAGAGCGGAGCCCTTGATGATGGGGATATCGTCGCCGGGGAACTCGTACTTGGACAGGGTCTCGCGGACCTCCATCTCGACCAGCTCCAGCAGCTCCTCGTCGTCCACCTGATCGCACTTGTTCAGGAACACGACGATGGCGGGCACGCCCACCTGACGGGCCAGCAGGATGTGCTCCTTGGTCTGAGCCATGGGGCCATCGGTGGCGGCGATAACCAGGATGGCGCCGTCCATCTGAGCAGCACCGGTGATCATGTTCTTGATATAGTCGGCGTGGCCCGGGCAGTCAACGTGGGCATAGTGACGGGCATCGGTCTCGTACTCCACGTGGGCGGTGTTGATGGTGATGCCGCGCTCACGCTCCTCGGGAGCCTTGTCGATGCTGGAGTAATCCTCGTACTGAGCCTGGCCCTTCAGAGCCAGATACTTGGTGATAGCGGCGGTCAGAGTGGTCTTGCCGTGGTCAACGTGGCCGATGGTGCCGATGTTGACATGGGGCTTGGTACGCTCAAATTTAGCCTTAGCCATTTGGATGTTCCTCCTTAAATTCTGATAGTAAGATGGTTCTTATTTCCACAATAATGCGAAAATATTGTATAGCATTGCAGAATAAAATGCAATACCCTTGTTGCGAGAAATGCCAAAGGACAGAAATTAATCGTCCTTGCGGCCCCGCTCCGCGATAATCTTCTCGGCGATGCTCTTGGGGATCTCCACATAGCTGTGGGGCTCCATGGAGTACTGGCCGCGGCCCTGGGTGGAGGAGCGTAGGTCAGTGGCGTAGCCGAACATGCTGGCCAGGGGCACCAGGGCATCCACCTGAGTGGCGCCGGGACGGCTCTCCTGGCCCTGAATCATGCCGCGGCGGCTGGTCAGGTCGCCGATGACGTTGCCCAGATACTCGTCGGGTACGATGACGGAAACCTTCATCACGGGCTCCAGCAGGATGGCGTCCGCCTTGCGGCAGGCCTCCTTGAACGCCATGGAGCCGGCGATCTTAAACGCCATTTCGGAGGAGTCGACCTCGTGGTAGGAGCCGAAGGTCAGGTGGACCTTCACATCCACAACAGGGTAACCGGCCAGAACACCCGCCTGCATGGCGCCCTGGATACCGGCGTCCACCGCAGGGATATACTCCTTGGGGATAACGCCGCCGGTAATCTCGTTGAGGAACTCATAGCCCTTGCCGGGCTCATTGGGCTCCACGGTGATACGGACGTGGCCGTACTGGCCCTTACCGCCAGACTGGCGGGCATACTTGGTATCCTGCTCGACCGACTTCTTGATGGTCTCCTTGTAGGCGACCTGGGGTGCGCCCACGTTGGCCTCCACCTTGAACTCGCGGAGCAGACGGTCGACGATGATCTCCAGGTGGAGCTCGCCCATGCCGGCGATAATGGTCTGGCCGGTCTCCTCGTCGGTCCAGGTACGGAAGGTGGGGTCCTCTTCAGCCAGCTTTACCAGCGCCAGGCCCATCTTCTCCTGACCAGCCTTGGTCTTGGGCTCGATTGCCACGCGGATGACAGGGTCAGGGAACTCCATGGACTCCAGGATGATGGGGTGATTATCATCGCACAGGGTATCGCCGGTGGTGGTGTTCTTCAGGCCCACGGCGGCGGCGATGTCGCCGGAGAAGACCTCCTCGATGTCCTCCCGGTGGTTGGCATGCATCTGCAGGATGCGGCCGATGCGCTCCTTCTGGTTCTTGGTGCTGTTGAGCACGGAGGAACCGGTGGTGAGCTTGCCGGAGTACACACGGAAGAAGGACAGGCGGCCCACGTAGGGGTCGGTCATAATCTTAAAGGCCAGGGCGGAGAAGGGCGCGTTGTCGTCGGCGGGACGCTCGTCCTCCTCGTCGGTGTCGGGGTTCACACCCTTGATGGCCGGGATGTCCAGCGGGGAGGGCATGAAGTCCACGATGGCATCCAGCAGCTTCTGGACGCCCTTGTTGCGGTAAGAGGTACCGCAGGTCACGGGAACCAGCAGGTTCTCGATGGTGCCCTTGCGCAGGGCACGGCGGATCATATCCTCGGGGATGGGCTTCTCCTCCAGGGCCAGCTCCATGATCTCATCGTCGATGTCAGCACAGGCGTCGATGAGCTTGGTGCGGTACTCCTGGGCCAGCTCCAGCATATCGGCGGGGATCTCCTCCACGCGCATGTCCTTGCCCAGCTCGTCGTAGTAGATGTCGGCATCCATCTCCACCAGGTCGATGATGCCCTTGAAGGTATCCTCGGAACCGATGGGGAGCTGGATGGGCACCGCGTTGCACTTGAGCCGGTCGTGGATCATGTTGAGCACGTTGTAGAAGTCCGCGCCCATGATGTCCATCTTATTGACGTAAATCATGCGGGGGACCTTGTAGTGGTCGGCCTGGCGCCACACGGTCTCAGACTGGGGCTCGACGCCGCCCTTGGCGCACATGACGGTCACGGAGCCGTCCAGCACGCGCAGGGAGCGCTCCACCTCCACGGTGAAGTCCACGTGGCCCGGAGTGTCGATGATGTTGATGCGGGTCTGGGGGAACTGGTCCTTGGACCCCTTCCAATAGCAGGTGGTAGCCGCGGAAGTGATGGTGATGCCGCGCTCCTGCTCCTGAGCCATCCAGTCCATGGTGGCGGTGCCGTCATGGGTCTCACCGATCTTGTAGTTGACGCCGGTGTAGTAGAGGATACGCTCGGTGGTGGTGGTCTTACCGGCATCGATATGGGCCATGATACCGATGTTTCTGGTATTCTCTAAGGTAACTTTCCTAGGCATACTCTAACTCCTTATTACCAGCGATAGTGCGCGAAGGCCTTGTTGGACTCGGCCATCTTGTGGGTGTCCTCGCGCTTCTTGACCGCGGAGCCGAGGTTGTTGGCGGCATCCATGATCTCGCCGGCCAGCCGCTCCTTCATGGTCTTCTCGCTGCGGGCGCGGGAGTAGTTGGTCAGCCACCGCAGACCAAGGGTCTGACGGCGCTCGGGGCGAACCTCGATGGGCACCTGGTAGGTGGCGCCGCCCACGCGGCGGGCCTTGACCTCCAGGGACGGCATGATGTTCTCCAGAGCGGTGGTGAACACGTCCAGGGGGTCCTTCTCGGTCTTCTCCTTGATGATGTCGAAAGCACCGTAGACGACCTTCTGGGCCACACCCTTCTTGCCGTCCAGCATGATGCTGTTGACCAGCTTGGTCACCAGGACGGAGTTGTAAATCGGATCGGGCAGAACCTCCCGCTTGGGTACGTTTCCTCTTCTGGGCACTTTGCTTCCCTCCTTCATAGTATGATTTCATAGGTACTCGAAGGCTTTTCAGAAAAGCCCCCGTGTAAGACAAGTGCCTGCTTGTCCAGTGCCCCACAGAAAACGCCCCCTATTATATATAGGTAAGCGCTTCCGCAAGGACAACTGCCTTGCGCGTTTGCGCATAAAGTCTCTTATTGGGTTTTCAGAAGAATTTTTACGGAGAAAAATTACTTCTTGCCGGCCTTGGGCCGCTTCGCGCCGTACTTGGAACGGGCCTGCATGCGGTTGGCAACGCCCTGGGCATCCAGAGTGCCGCGGATGATGTGGTAACGCACGCCGGGCAGGTCCTTGACACGGCCGCCGCGGATCATGACCACAGAGTGCTCCTGCAGGTTGTGGCCGACACCGGGGATATAGGCGGTGACCTCCATCCCGTTGGTCAGACGCACACGGGCGATCTTACGCAGAGCGGAGTTCGGCTTCTTGGGGGTGGCGGTACGAACCGCAGTGCACACACCTCTCTTCTGGGGAGAAGGCAGGTCGGTCATGCGGTTCTGCAGGGTGTTCAGGCCCTTCTGCATGGCGGGAGCGGTGGACTTGTAGGTCGCGGCCTCGCGTCCCTTGCGGACGAGCTGGTTAAACGTAGGCATGGTTTTCCTCCTTTCTTGGTTTCTAAAGAATATATTTTAACGAAACGGATGAAAATTATTCCGTTTCGCTAAAATCAGTGCAGCAGCGCGGCCACCGCGCTGGGCACGGCGATACCGCATGCGGAGCCCAGTTCCTTCATCTGGGGAACCCGCTCCACCGGAATCTGTTTTTCTGCGCACAGGGCCTCCACCGGGGCGGTCACCCTGGGATCGGCATCCTCTGCCAGAAAAACCCGGGCGGCTTTCCCATCATTGACGGCCCGCTTGGTCTGCTTGACGCCGACCACCTTGGAGCCCTGCTTGAGTTCCGTCAGCATGCGGTCTGCCTCCCATCGCTTGATTTGCAGGGCCGTCTGGCTTTTCTGCCGCGTATCCCCTTTTGGCAGGCATACCTGCGCGATTTAGAATTTTACCATATGCGAATTCTAAAGTCAATCAGAAAATCACTAGATTTTGCAAAGCTTTCCGGCCCGTTTCCAGTCAGAAATGACGGCGGGGGCGGCGCCGACGATGCGCCGCCCCCGCCAGGCAGTGTTCAGAAGGGACCGTAACCGATCTGGTTTGCAATAATGATCAGGAGGAACCCCGCGGTAATCAGACACGCGTAAATTTTCCAAGCGAACTTGAACCAGTGGCCGTAGTCCATACCGCACAGAGAGAGCTGAAGCAGGGAAGCGGTGGGCCAGAAGGTGTTGGTGAAGCCGTCGCCGTATTGGTACGCCAGCACCATGACCTGCTGATTGATCCCAAGCACCTGACCCAGAGGCTGGAGGATGGGCATCATGACCACGGCCTTGCCGGAGCCGGAGGAGACGAAGAAGTTGAACAGAGTGACAAAGGCGTAAATGATGAGCAGGGTGATCACCGGGCTCTTGCCCTCCAGCAGGCCGGACACGGCGTGGATGATGGTGTCGGTGATGTTGCCCTCGGTAAGCAGGACGGACACCGCCCGGCTCAGGCCGATTACCATGGTGGGCGCCACCACGCCGGCCATGCCCTTGCCGAACTCGGAGCAGGCCTCGGAAACGCTCATGCGGGAGAGAACCACAGCCACAATAGCCACGGGCATGTAGACCGCGGTGATCTCCGGCAACCCCCATTTCCACCGGAGGGAACCCACCACAGAGAGGACAATGGCGGCCAGGAACACCACAATGATAGCCACCCGGCGGCCGTGGAAGTCCAATCCTTCCTCAAACTGCATGGGCGCCGTCTGCTCCTGGAGATAATTCTCTCCCATCACGCTGTACTTGGGGTTTTTCTTGATTTTAATGCAATAGCGGGTCAGGAAGAATACGGCGATGGCATAGAAAACCACCAGTCCAACCGCCCGCAGGGCGATGCCGGAGTACATGGGCAGGCCCACCAGTGTCTGGGCCACGCCGGTGGTGTAGGGGTTGACCATACCGCAGGTAAAGCCTACGGCGGTGGAGAGCAGATGATGGCGGTGCCCACCATCTTGTCATAGCCCAGGGTGATGAACAGAGAGATGATAATGGGATAGAAGGGATAGAGGGCATCCAGGTAACCGATGACGCCCATGCCGGTGAAGATCGTGAAGAACAGAAGTACCATTACCAGACCCCGGCCCTTGGCCCGCTTGATGAGGGCCTGAATACCGGCGGAGAAGGCACCGGTCTTCTGGATGATCTGGATGGCACCGCTGATGAGCAGCACGGCTCCGATCACATTGGCGCTCTCCACAAAGCCCTGGTGAAGAGAGGTAAAAAAGCTCAGGAAGGAAACCGGGGTCTGCTCCACATAGGTAAAGCTGTTCGGATCCACATTTCCGTCCACCCTGGCGTATGTTCCGGCGGGGATCACATAAGTCATGATGGTTACCAGCAGCATCAGGATCAGAATGACGGCGTACACATGGGGCATGCTGAAGCCTTTTTTCTTTTTTAGTGTATTACCCATAGTGGTGATACCTCCTCACTGTGTCTGCCCCGGCCCGCACACGCTCTCGCCGGGGGCGGGGTGTCACTGGCCCGCATGCCTGGTCAGCCAGCCCACGGCGGAGTTGACCAGGATGGCGGTCCCCAGCGCAAAGGCACTTTCGTCCAGCACCATGTTGGGATTGTGCAGAGGATAGCCCTCCGGCGAGCCGGCCCCCATGAAGGCGTAGAAGCCGGGTACCAGCCGGGTCACATGTCCGAAGTCTTCGGCGCCCTTCATCGGCGGGACGGGCCTGACGTTCTCCGCCCCCAGGATCTCCGCAGCGAAGGGGACAATCTCCTCAGAGAAGGCGGCGTCGCACACCGTACTGGGGGTTTTGAGCACCCGGGTGGTATAGGTGCCGTGCCAGGCGCTGACATAGTGGTCCAGGATCTCGGGGATACGCACAAGCAGGTGGTCGTAGGCTTCCGGGCTGAGAGTACGGAAGGACACCATGATCTCCGCCGTATCCGGGATGATGTTGGAGGCCCGGCCGCCGTTGAGCGCGCCCACGGTCATGGTGGCGAAGGCCTCTGGGTCCACCTCCCGGGGAATGAGCATGTTCAGGGCCGAGCATACCTGGGTGGCGATGTTCACCGGATCCACGGTTTTCTGCGGCTCGGAGGAGTGGCCTCCCTTACCCTGGATACTGATAATGAAGGTGGCCATTGCCCCAGAGGCCACGCCGGGGGAGTAGTTCAGCTTGCCCACCTCCACCTGGGAGCCCACGTGGAGGGCCATGGCAGCGTCTACCCGCGGGTTCTCCAGCAGGCCGTCCTCCACCATGGTGCGGGAGCCGTAGCCCATCTCCTCGCCCGGCTGGAACATGAGTTTCACGGTGCCGGGCAGCTCGTCCTCCATCTCCTTGAGGATGCGGGCCGCCCCCAGCAGCATGGCCGCGTGGGCGTCGTGCCCACACATGTGAGCCGTGTCCCCCTTGGCCGCGAAGTCCAGGCCGGTGGTCTCCTCCATGGGCAGGCCGTCCATATCCGCCCGGAGCAGGATGCACGGTCCGCCCTTCCCGATGACTGCCACCACGCCGGTGGAAGTGGGGGCGTCGGGGTACCCGGCAAACACCATCTTCTCCCGGTCCTCCTGGGAGTGGACGCCGCAGTCCCGGTGCGCAATCCCCATCTCGGTCAGGCGCTCCTTGATGTAGGCCGCGGTCCTGGGCGTATAGACACCCACCTCGGGCATCTGGTGGAGGCAACGCCGGTCGGCGATGATCTCCTGCTCAATGGCCCTGGCCTTCTCCAGTATTTTGTTCATCCTTAAACACTCCTTTTTCTGCCCGCCCGGGGTTCAGGCCCGAAAGACCGTTCTGCCGTTCAGCACGGTCTCCAGCACCTTTGCCTCGGGGAACGTATCCGGTTCAATCGCAAACAGATCCCGGTCCAGCACCACAAGGTCGGCCTGCTTGCCCAGCTCCAGGGTGCCGCGGACGGCCTCATCCCGGCTGGCCCAGGCGGCATCGGAGGTGAACAGGCGCACCGCCTGCTCCACGGTGAGGGCCTGCTCGGGCAGATAGACCCTGGTGCCCGCCCGGTTCTGCCGGGTGACGGCGGCGCGCAGGTTGTCCAACACGTTGAAGGGCTCCACCGGGCAGTCGGAGCCGCCGCTGACCCGGATGCCCAGATCCTCCATGGCCTTCCAGTTGTAGCACTCCTTCGCGTGGGCCTCCCCCACCCGCTCGGCGATGATGTTCATGTCGGCGTCAATGAAGATGGGTTGGATGTACGCTTGGAGGCCCAGGGCCTTCATCCGCTCCAGCAGGGCGGGTGTGGTAGTCTGGGCGTGGACGATGCCGTGGCGGTGATCCGGCCAGGGCTCTTCCCGCTCCACCCACTCGATGGCGTCGCACACCTTGCGGAAGGCCAGGTCGCCGATGGCATGCACCGCCACGTCCATATGGGCGGTATGGGCCGCGCGAATCCGGCTGCACAGCTCTTCCTCGGTGTAGATAGGGATGCCGTGGTTGTCCGGCTCGTCCAGGTAGCCGTCAATCATCTCCGCCGACTTGGCTCCCAGGGAGCCGTCCTGGAGCAGCTTGCGGGGGCCGGTGCGGAAGAGGCTCTCCCGGTCGGCCGGATCGCTGCGCACCGCCTGGAGCCGCTCAAAGTCCTCGGGCTCCACCAGGCACTGCTCGTAGACCCGCACCGTCAGTTCTCCGTCCGCCTCCATCTCCCGGAAGATGCCGATCAATCGGATAGGGTCCACTCCGGCAATGGCCTTCAGATCGTCGGAATTGACACAGGTAATGCCCGCCGCGTTCAGATCCCGCTGGCCCAGCCGGATCAGCTCCTTTACATAGGCGTCATCCGCCTGGGGGAGCACCTTCATATACAGGCGGGCGGCATCCTCCCGCAGGATGCCGTTGGCAAAGTCCACCAGGGCCAGCACCTCGGGCGCCACATCCTCCAGCGCGCGGATGCGCTCCAGCATTATGGAGTTGCAGGCCCCGATGTGCAGGCAGGTCCGCAGCATACACACCGGGATATCGGTGGAGATGCGGTCCAGATCCTCCCGCGTCACCAGGCGCCCCTCCGCCATGGTCTCTTGATTCCAGCCCATGCCGATCAGGTAGGATGGGTGGTCCCGCTCAATCCGGGCCCGCCCCCGGTCTATGATCTCCCCGATGGACGCCACGCCAAACAGGGAGAGGTTTTTCTGAATCATGGCGTAGTGGAGCAGGTGCATGTGGGAATCGGTGAAGCCGGGCAGCACCATGCCTCCCTGCAAATCCCTCGTCTCATCCCACACCTGCGCCAGAGCCTCCTGAACGCTCCCCAAAAAGGTCAGTCTGCCGTCCTCCGCACCCACCGCCTCATAGCGGCGCATGGCGCCGTCCATCGAGGCAACCGTTCCGTTGTACCAAAGTCTCCGCATATCAGCCTTCCTTTCCGCCTGCGGCAAGTTTCGTGCACTTAACTTTGCAAACGGGATGCCAGCTCACCCTAATGCCCAAAAAAGGACCCGAGGGCCGGTATTATAGGACATACCTCCGGCTCTCGGGCCCTTTTTCAGGGGGAAAATATTTTGCGGCGCAAAATTTTTTACAGGTCAAATTTTTTCAGCTTGTATTTCAGATTCTGCCGGGACAGGCCCAGCAGGCGGGCTGCCTGGGAGATGGAGCCGGCCTGCTGCATAGCCCGGCTGAGCAGCTCCCGCTCGTAGGAGTCCAGCGCCCGGGTGAGGGAAAAGCTCTCCTCCAGGCGCAGGGCCTCCGGCAGCTCCGGCGGCCGGTTCAGGCCGCCCAGCCGCCCGGCCAGGATCTCCTCCATGTCCTCCACGGTGAGGCGCTCCCCCCGGGCGACAGCCACCGCCCCCTCGATGGCGTTTTTCAGCTCCCGTACATTGCCCGGCCACGCATAGCCCCGGAGCAGCCGGAGGGCCCGCTCGCTCAGCCCCCGCACCCTCCGGTGCAGCTTCCGGTTATAGTGCTCGATAAAGTAGTCCGCAAGCGGGCCGATGTCGCACAGCCGCTCCCGCAGGGGCGGGAGAGTCAGGCGAATCACCCCCAGGCGGTAGTACAGATCCTCCCGCAGGCGCCCCTCCCGGATGAGCTTCTGAGGCTTCTCGTTTACCGCCGCCACGATCCGCACGTCGAAGGGGATGTCCCGGCTGCCCCCCAGACGGCGCACTTTCTTCTCCTCCAGCACCTTGAGCAGCTTGGCCTGGAGGGCCGGGTCCATGGAGTTGATCTCGTCCAGGAACAGGGTGCCGCCGTCCGCCTCCTCCAGCAGCCCCTTGCGGGTGAGGGCGCCGGTGTAGCTTCCCTTTTCCGTGCCAAAAAACAGGCTCTCCAGCAGGGTGGCCGGGATGGCCGCACAGTTTTGAGAGACAAAAGGTCCCGCCCGGCCGCCCTCGCTGTGGAGCGACTCGGCCACCAGCTCCTTGCCCGTTCCCGTCTCACCATAGATGAGCACCGACGAGTCCAGCCCGGCCACGTCCCGGATGCGGCTCTTGAGGGCCAACATGGCCGGGTCTTCCGTGAGCATCCGGTCCAGGGTGGACAGGCCGCCGCCCTCCCCGCCACGGATCACCCGCTGGTCAATGGTGTGGTACTTGGACGAGTCCACCACGCACTCCACCCGGCCGTCCACCACGATGGGGATGGTGGTGGACTCCAGCAGCACCCGCTCCCCCCGGTGGTTGTTGATGTCCTGGAGAACGTTGTAGCTGGCCCGGCCCGTCCGCAGGGCGGTAAGGATGGTGCTGCTCTCCCCGTCCAGCTCCGGATAGAGCTCCAGAATGTGCCGCCCCACCGTGTCCTGGGAGCACCAGTAGCTGTTCAGCGGAATCCGGTGGTATTCGATGATCCCCTCCCGGTTGACCACCAGAATTCCGTCCGTATCCTCGCAGAGGCGGAGTACCTCGCCAATCTGATCCAGAAACCGCTCCAGCATGCCTGCTCTCCCCTTCTGTTCATGAGAATATAAAAAAATCTGGATTTCTCCAGATTCGACGGATAAAACAATTGACTTTTGTTCCCTTTTCATGGTATACTGAAATGCTCTTATCTTCCAATCCAGTTTTCCCGATTTTTTCCCAGCTTGGATACAGTTTAGCATGCGGGGCGGGAAAGCGCAAGAGGATTTGTTTCTTTTTTGTCCACACAGCCGAGCGTATACTTCCTTCTTCCCCGCCGCGCTTTGTCGGGTTTGACGGAAGACAGCCGATGGAAACCGGAGAGCGCTGCCGCCCAACGCTCCCCAAACAAAGAAAACGAGGTGTTTTTTCTACGATGGTCAAGGACGTCTACTACGGCAAGACCCTCCGCAAGAGCTTTGCCCGCCATGAAGAAATCCTGGACATGCCCAACCTCCTGGAGGTGCAGAAGAACTCCTATCAGTGGTTCCTGGACACGGGACTGCGGGAGGTCTTCAAGGATGTGGCCTCGATCACCGACTACGCGGGCAACCTGGAGCTCTCCTTCATCGACTACTCCATGGATGAGCCCCCCAAGTACAGCGTGGAGGAGTGCAAGGCCCGGGACGCCACGTACGCCGCGCCCATCAAGGTGCGGGTGCGCCTGCGCAACAAGGAGACCGAGGAGATCAAGGAGCAGGAGATCTTCATGGGCGACTTCCCCCTGATGACCAAGGCCGGCACCTTCGTCATCAACGGCGCCGAGCGCGTCATCGTCTCCCAGATCGTCCGCTCCCCCGGCATCTATTACTCCCACACCGAGGACAAGGCCGGCGGCATCACCTACGCCACCACCGTCATCCCCTACCGGGGCGCCTGGCTGGAGTATGAGACCGACCTGAACGACGCCTTCTACGTGCGCATCGACAAGAACCGCAAGCTGCCCATCACCTGCCTGATCCGTGCGGTGGGCCCCAAGACCGACCCCGAGATCCTCGAGCTGTTCGGTGAGGATCCCCGCATCGTTGCCACCCTGGAGAAGGACGCCTGCAAAACCTATGAGGACGCGCTGCTGGAGATCTACCGCAAGCTGCGCCCCGGCGAGCCCCCCACGGTGGACTCCGCCGAGAGCCTGCTCAACGCCCTGTTCTTCGACCCCCGGCGCTACGACCTGTCCGCCGTGGGCCGCTACAAGTTCAACAAGAAGCTGTCGATCTGGACCCGCCTGGTGAATCAGACCCTGGCCGCCCCCGTGGCCGACCCCATGACCGGCGAGATCATCGCCGAGCCCGGCGAGGTGCTCACCCGTGAGCGGGCCCACGAGCTGGACGACAAGGGCGTCAACGAGGTTGTACTGGAGCTCGACGGCGTGCAGATCAAAGTATTCTCCAATCACATGGTGGATATGTCCAAGTTCGTGGACTTTGATCCGGAGGAGTGCGGCGTCAGTGAGAAGGTACGCTTCACCGTGCTCCAGGAGCTGCTCCAGAATTACACCGGCGAGGAGCTCAAGGAGGCCGTGAAGGAGCGCATCGACGACCTCATTCCCAAGCACATCATCGTGGACGACATCATGGCGTCCATCAACTACCTCAACTGCCTGGCCCACGGGGTGGGCTCCGCCGACGACATCGACCACCTGGGCAACCGCCGCCTGCGCTGCGTGGGCGAGCTGCTCCAGAACCAGTTCCGCATCGGCTTCTCCCGCATGGAGCGGGTGATCCGGGAGCGCATGACCATCCAGGATCTGGACATCGTCACCCCCCAGAGCCTCATCAACATCCGCCCCGTCACCGCCGCCATTAAGGAGTTCTTCGGCTCCTCCCCCCTGAGCCAGTTCATGGACCAGACCAACCCCCTGGCCGAGCTGACCCACAAGCGCCGTATGTCCGCCCTGGGCCCCGGCGGCCTGTCCCGTGACCGCGCCTCCTTCGACGTGCGCGACGTCCACTACTCCCACTACGGCCGCCTCTGCCCCATCGAGACTCCCGAAGGTCCCAACATCGGCCTGATCTCCTATCTGGCCTCCTATGCCCGCATCAACCGCTACGGCTTCATCGAGGCCCCCTACCGCAAGGTGGATAAAGCCACCGGCCACGTCACCGACCAGGTGGACTATATGACCGCCGACGTGGAGGACCAGTACACCATCGCCCAGGCCACCGAGCCGCTGGACGAGAACGGCTGCCTGGTGCACGACCGTATCACCTGCCGCCACCGCAACGAGATCATCGACGTGGACCGGGATCAGGTGGACTATATGGACATCTCCCCCAAGATGATGTTCTCCATCGCCACCGCCCAGATCCCCTTCCTGGAGAACGACGACGCCAACCGCGCCCTGATGGGCGCCAACATGCAGCGTCAGGCCGTGCCCCTGCTGACCACCCAGGCTCCCATCGTGGCCACCGGCCAGGAGCACAAGAACTGCATCGACTCCGAGGTGGCCATCCTGGCTGAGGACGACGGCGTGGTCACCAAGGTGGCCGCCGACTCCGTCTCCGTCCGCTACGACGACGGCCGCGTGGAGGACTACCGGCTCACCAAGTACCTGCGCTCCAACCACGGCACCTGCATCAACCAGCGCCCCATCGTGGACGCCGGCCAGCGGGTGGAGAAGGGCGAGGTCATCGTGGACGGCCCCTCCACCAACAACGGCGAGATCGCCCTGGGCAAGAACATCCTCATGGGCTTCATGACCTGGGAAGGCTACAACTACGAGGACGCCATCCTGCTCAACGAGCGCATGGTGAAGGAGGACGTGTTCACCTCCATCCACATCGAGGAGTACGAGACCGAGAGCCGCGACACCAAGCTGGGCCCCGAGGAGATCACCCGTGACATCCCCAACGTGGGCGAGGACGCCCTGAAGGATCTGGATGAGCGGGGCATCATCCGCGTGGGCGCCGAGGTGCGCGCCGGCGACATTCTGGTGGGCAAGGTCACCCCCAAGGGCGAGACCGACCTCACCGCTGAGGAGCGGCTGCTCCGCGCCATCTTCGGAGAGAAGGCCCGCGAGGTGCGCGACACCTCCCTGAAGGTGCCCCACGGCGAGAGCGGCATCATCGTGGACGTGAAGGTGTTCACCCGCGAGGCGGGCGACGAGCTCTCCCCCGGCGTGAACATGGTGGTGCGTGTCTACATCGCCCAGAAGCGCAAGATCTCCGTGGGCGACAAGATGGCCGGCCGCCACGGCAACAAGGGCGTCGTGTCCCGCATCCTGCCCCAGGAGGATATGCCCTTCCTGCCCGACGGCACCCCCCTGGACATCGTGCTGAACCCCCTTGGCGTGCCCTCCCGTATGAACATCGGCCAGGTGCTGGAGGTCCACCTGGGCTACGCGGCCAAGACCCTGGGCTGGAAGGTGGCCACCCCCGTCTTCAACGGCGCCGACGAGAAGGACATCGCCGAGACCCTGAAGATGGCCGGCCTGCGCCCCGACGGCAAGAGCTGGCTGTACGACGGCCGCACCGGCGAGCGGTTTGACAACCCCGTCACCGTGGGCTACGTCTACTTCCTCAAGCTCCACCACCTGGTGGACGACAAGATCCACGCCCGCTCCACCGGCCCCTACTCCCTGGTCACCCAGCAGCCCCTGGGCGGCAAGGCCCAGTTTGGCGGCCAGCGCTTCGGCGAGATGGAGGTGTGGGCCCTGGAGGCCTACGGCGCGGCCTACACCCTGCAGGAGATCCTCACCGTCAAGTCCGACGATGTCACCGGTCGCGTGCGCACCTACGAGTCCATCGTCAAGGGCCACAACGTGCCCAAGCCCGGCGTGCCCGAGTCCTTCAAGGTCCTGGTCAAGGAGCTGCAGTCTCTGTGCCTGGACATCAAGGTGCTGGACGACCAGGGCGCGGAGATCGAGCTGAAGGACGACGACGAGGACAACTACCAGCCCGGCAAGTTCCGCGACGAGGACGACGACTACTACGGCTACGACGCCGGCGGGGAGTCCGACTTCGCCGCCGCGGGCTACACCCTCAAGGAGGGCAGCGACGACGACGACCTGGCCGCCGCGGACGCAGAGGAGCTGGACGACAGCGACGACTTCTCGGATGACTATTCCGATGAGGATATGGACTAATTAAGGGAGGACGAGCAAAGATATGAGTTACGCTGAATTCGACGCCATCCAGATCGGCATCGCCTCCCCGGAGCAGATCCGCGAGTGGTCCTACGGCGAGGTCAAGAAGCCGGAGACCATCAACTACCGCACCCTCAAGCCGGAGCGGGACGGTCTGTTCTGCGAGCGGATCTTTGGCCCCACCAAGGACTGGGAGTGCCACTGCGGCAAGTACAAAAAGATCCGCTACAAGGGCAAGATCTGCGACCGCTGCGGCGTGGAGGTCACCCGTGCCAAGGTGCGCCGTGAGCGCATGGGCCACATCGAGCTGGCCGCCCCGGTGAGCCACATCTGGTATTTCAAGGGCATCCCCTCCCGCATGGGCCTGCTGCTGGACATCAGCCCCCGTATTCTGGAGAAGGTGCTCTACTTCGCCAGCTATATTGTCACTGACCCCGGCTTCTCCCCCCTGGCCAAGAACCAGATCCTCTCCGAGAAGGAGTACCGCGACATGCGGGAGAAGTACGAGGACGACTTCGAGGCCGGCATGGGCGCCGAGGCCGTGAAGAAGCTGCTCCAGGACATTGATCTGGAGGAGCTGTCCAACCAGCTCCGCGCCGAGCTGAAGGACGCCTCCGGCCAGAAGAAGGCCCGCATTGTCAAGCGCCTGGAGGTGGTGGACGCCTTCCGTATCTCCGGCAACAAGCCCGAGTGGATGATCATCGACGTGCTGCCGGTGATCCCCCCCGAGCTGCGCCCCATGGTGCAGCTGGACGGCGGCCGCTTCGCCACCTCCGATCTGAACGACCTGTACCGCAGGGTGATCAACCGCAACAACCGCCTGAAGCGTTTGATCCAGCTCAACGCCCCCGACATCATCGTGCGCAACGAGAAGCGGATGCTCCAGGAGGCGGTGGACGCCCTCATCGACAATGGCCGCCGGGGCCGCGCCGTCACCGGCGCCAACAACCGCGCCCTCAAGAGCCTGTCCGACATGCTCAAGGGCAAGCAGGGCCGCTTCCGCCAGAACCTGCTGGGCAAGCGCGTGGACTACTCCGGCCGTTCCGTCATCGTGGTCGGCCCCGAGCTGAAGATCTACCAGTGCGGCCTGCCCAAGGAGATGGCCATCGAGCTCTTCCGCCCCTTCGTGATGAAAAAGCTGGTGGAGGACGGCCTGGCCAACAACATTAAGTCCGCCAAGAAGATGGTGGACAAGGGCAAGGCCGAGGTGTGGGACGCCCTGGAGTTTGTCATCAAGGACCACCCCGTCATGCTCAACCGCGCCCCCACCCTGCACCGCCTGGGCATTCAGGCCTTCGAGCCCGTGCTCGTGGAGGGCCGCGCCATCAAGCTGCACCCCCTGGTGTGTACCGCCTTCAACGCCGACTTCGACGGCGACCAGATGGCTGTCCACGTGCCCCTGTCCGCCGAGGCCCAGACCGAGGCCCGGGTGCTCATGCTCTCGGCCAACAACCTGCTGCGGCCCCAGGACGGCGGCCCCGTCACCGTGCCCACCCAGGACATGGTGCTCGGCTCCTACTACCTGACCTATGAGAAGTATCCCGAGCACACCGCCGAGGAGACCTACGACGACGTGGCGGCGGTGAAGGCCGCCCTGGCCGCGGGCGCCATCACCCCCGACTCCTATGTCTGGGTGAAGAACCCCGGCTCCCTGGATGATATTCCCACCTATGCCGGCATCTGCGCCGAGACCGAGGACGGCGCGCTGCCCCGCGAGGTGCTCCACGTCTTCTCCAACGACATCGAGGCCCGCCTGGCCTACGACGAGGGCGAGCTGGAGCTCCACGTGCCCATCCTGGTCCGCCGGGAGGCGGAGGTGGACGGCGTTGTCCGCCACAAGCTGGTGCGCACCACCGTGGGCCGCCTGCTCTTCAACGAGGGCATCCCCCAGGATCTGGGCTTCGTGGACCGCAGCGACCCCGAGCAGATGTTCGACCCCGAGGTCAACTTCATCGTGGGCAAGAAGCAGCTTGGCAAGATCATCGACAAGTGCATCGTCAAGCACGGCTTCACCGTGTCTGCCCATGTGCTGGACACCATCAAGAACCGGGGCTACAAGTTCTCCACCCGCGGCTCCCTCACCGTCTCCATCTACGACATGACCATCCCCGAGAAGAAGTATGGCCTGATCGCCGATACCGAGAAGGAGATCGTCAAGATCGAGCGGCAGTACAAGCGCGGCTTCCTCACCAATGAGGAGCGTTACCGCCTGGTGGTCGAGGCCTGGGAAAAGACCACCAAGGACGTGACCGACGCCCTGATGGCCGGCCTGGACCGCTACAACCCCATCTGGATGATGGCGGACTCCGGCGCCCGTGGTTCCTCCGCCCAGATCCGCCAGTTGGCCGGCATGCGCGGCCTGATGGCCGACACCTCCGGCCGCACCATCGAGATCCCCATCAAGTCCAACTTCCGTGAGGGCCTGTCCGTGCTGGAGTACTTCATCTCCTCCAGAGGCGCCCGAAAGGGCATGGCCGATACGGCCCTGCGTACCGCCGACTCGGGTTACCTGACCCGCCGACTGGTGGATGTGTCCCAGGAGGTCATCATCCGCGAGCACGACTGCGGCACCGACGACGGCATCACCGTCAGCGAGATCGTGGAGAACGGCCAGGTGATCGAGACCTTCGGCGAGCGGCTCAAGGGCCGTTATCCGGTGGAGGATATCTGCGATCCCCAGACCGGCGAGGTGCTCATCGACCACCACACCATGATGACCGCCGACCACGCCAAGCTGCTGGAGGACCACGGCATCCACTCCGTGAAGATCCGCAGCGTGCTCACCTGCCGCGCCCGCAGTGGCGTTTGTTCCAAGTGCTATGGCATCAACCTGGCCATTGGCGAGCCCGTGGGCGAGGGCGAGGCCGTGGGCATCATCGCCGCCCAGTCCATCGGCGAGCCGGGCACCCAGCTCACCATGCGTACCTTCCACACCGGCGGCGTCGCCGGCGGCGACATCACCCAGGGTCTTCCCCGTGTTGAGGAGCTGTTCGAGTCCCGCAAGCCCAAGAAGATGGCCCAGTTGGCCGAGATCAGCGGCCGGGTCACTCTGGAGGAGGCCAAGCGCAACGCCATCTGCAACGTCACCATCACCGCCAACGACGGCGAGGTGGTCTCCTACGCCCTGCCCTACGCGGGCCTGCGGGTGAAGGACGGCGACACCGTGGAGAAGGGCTTCGCCCTCACCGAGGGTGCCCTCTACCCCCAGGACGTCCTGCGGGTGCGCGGCGTCCACGCCGCAACAACACACAAGAT
>QFCH01000637.1_pt1 | contig 31947 bp, 38 predicted proteins | sample 5346071 | NCBI WGS metagenome assembly QFCH01 (sample SAMN09062255, study PRJNA434731) | Human gut metagenome, whole genome shotgun sequencing project. | isolation source: stool timepoint B chromium assembly | host: Homo sapiens | collected 2015
CAGAAGTCCGGGATCGTGGGCTCCACCTCATTTCCCCACACATCCCAGCCGGGCGGGGACTGTCTCGCGAACAGCTCCACCCTGGGCAAGTCGCCCATAAGGGCCACGATCTTTTCACGGGCCTCCTCCGGCTTTCGGCTGTGCTCCCGGACAGGGGAAATGATAAACTGATGGACATTCGCCGCCTGCCGTTTGGGGTGTCCCCGCGTCGCCAGCAGGCAGACCTCCGCGTTGCCCCGCGTCCAAAAGCCCAGGCCGTAAAACCAGCCGGGGGATTTGCGGTTTTGTTTGAGCCAGACGAAAGCCACGCTTTTATAAGTGAAGCCCCACGCCTGGATCAGCCGCAGGGCCTCCGGGAGCTGCGGGAATGTGGCCCACAAAAAAAGCGCGCTGTCCTTGGCCGCAAGGTCGGCCACAGGCAACGCGCATAGCTCCGATATGCTCATGGTGGGATAATGGTTTTCCGCCGCCCCCTGTACCTTTTTCGCTGTGTAGCGCCAGGGGGGATCGGCATAAATAATAGAATACTGTCCGATAGTCAGACTCCTTTCTCCCCAGCCTCCACCGCCGCCCGCGCTGCACGGATGCGCTCGCTGGCGGCGGCATAGTAGGTCGGGACGGTTTCAAAACAAATAAAGCGGCGGCTTGTGTTGAGGGCGGCCACCGCCGTTGTGCCGGAGCCAGCGCAGATGTCCGCCACCACCTCGCCGGGCCGGGTATAGGTCTTGATGAAATACTCGCACAGCTCCACTGGCTTTTGCGTGGGGTGGATAGTACGCTGGACGGTGGGAAAGGCCAGCACATTTCCGGGAAAGCGCAGGCCGTCCTCCGATCCGCTGCCGGAGCGGAGGAATTTTCCGTAGTTGGTGCTGTCCCCACGGTTGCCCGCGATTTTCTTGTAGGGCTTGCCTTGTTCAAACTGCGGATTATAAAGCGGAAGTTTCTGATAGAACACCAGAATATTCTCCGTCTTTTTCAGCGGGGCCCGCCTCGCGTTGAGGAAACCTGTGCACCGGCTCTTGTACCACACCCATTCATAGCGGAGCATGGGGAGGTTGGACGCCCCCAGCACCTTATCATAGGGGCACTGTGCGAAGAACAACACCGCCCCCTCCGGCTTGACGGCCCATTTCACCGCCTCCCACAGCTCCGGGAGGGGCAGCGGCACATCCCAAAAGTTCCGGGTGGTGCCATAGGGCGGATCAGTCAAGAGCATATCTACCGAATGACGGGGCAGAGAGCGCAGCCCCGCAATGCCGTCTTGCAGGAACAGGCCCTCCGGGGACTTCTGGACACTTTGTCCAGAGGTATCGAAAGTCGTTTTTTCCATTGAAGCGCCTCCTCTCAATGCGCCCCGAAGATGCGCTGGGCGATGCCGCCCGTCTTAAACAGCATAAAGCAGAGCAAAACCGTGTAGCCCACAATGCCCCAAATCGCCCCAATGGGATCTCCGCTGGTGACGATCCCCTGGACGAGCACCGCATAGATGGCAACGCATACCAGAATGAGCATCCCTTGAAATCCCACGGCGAACAGGGAACGCAGATAATTCTGGCCCGTCTGCCCCACCTCCCGGTGGGCCAGGGTAGCCATAGGGATGGGGGCCAAGCTGGTCAGCAAATAGATTTCCAACATCCTGCCATAGACCAGCACAAAAATGACAATGCCCAGCGCCCACATAGTCACACCGATAAGAGAGGATTGGAGCCACAGGCCGAGAAGCGGCCCCAAGTCCATGCCCTCCAGGGTGGTTTCCAGCTCCGCCATCATATCCGGCGTAATGTCCGTGGAGCCCTGGATGAGCCCGCCCGCCTGGGCGATCACGGACTGCGACACATCGAATACCGCCATCACGATATTAAAGGTGTTGGACAGAATGAGAATGGCACAAGCCGTCTTGAACATCCATTTATAGATATTCGCCACATCAAACTCGTGCATATTGTTCTTTTCCAAAAGCATCTGTATCAGCTCATAGGTGGCAACAAAGGTCAGCACCAGACCGGCAATCGGTAAGATCACCGTTTCGGAAAGCTGGCGTATAAGGGAGAAAACCCCGGCGTTCCAGGCCGCCGGGGTAGTCCCCACTTGTACCGCGATCTCCCCGACCTGGGCGTTGACGTAATCGGTGAGCCCCTCCAGGTTTCCCATGATCCCGCCAATCAGTAGCTCTTTGAGCCAGTCCGTGAGCCAGTCGGTGAGAAAATCCATAAGCCCTCCTTAGAACAAACCAGACAGCAGGGGGATCAGCGTGGTGCCCAAAAGGATAATGCCTCCTCCGGCCATGAGCTGCTTCATGCCCTGGCTTTTGGAGCCAGGATTATCCGATCCGTAGCCCTCCAGCAAATTCACCACGCCCCACACGCCAAGACCAGCGCCGAGGGCAACAACGAGGGTCTGCAAAGTATCAATCGCGGAAGAAAAAAACTGCATAGAGCCTCCATTTCTCCGGGGAATACCCGGCTATGAAAAAAGCCGCCATTTCTGGCGGCAGGTTACGACCTCTGGACACTTTGTCCAGAAGTGGGATTTATACATAGGCGTCCGGGTCATCCACATCATCATAGTTGAGGATGTCCTCGTCCTCGCCTATGGGCCCTGTGTCTGTCCCGTCTGCCTCGTACACCTCACAAGCCTCGTTCAGCCCAGGCCGCCTGCGGCGGTTGATGAGCTTATCAAGGGAAAAGGCGTTTTTCACTTTATCGGCCTCAGCCGTATATTTGTAGTTCGGGGTGCTGCTTCAAATCGTACTTTGGGGAATAGAACGGGAGGGCAGACCCCGGAGCTGCAAAATACAGCGATCCCCCGGCATGGTGGCAAGCTCGGCGGGGGTCATCAGCTCCCGGCCAAGCCGCTGGGTGTTGAGGTTGTAGCTTTCCGACTGGCCCTTTGGAGCGCCCGTCCGTCTGCATATAGATCGTGGACTTCCCCAGCCAGTTTTCCGAAATCTCCTTGATAGTGGAGCTTTCCCTGCCGCCCAGGAAAACAACGCTGTCCATATTTCCCATGATCGTTTCCGCGTGCTTGTCATAAATAGCCTTGCACTGCGCCATCTGTTGGTAAAAGAGCGTCAGCGATATTTCACGGGAGCGGATAACGGCCACCAGCTTTTCCAGATTGGGCACCTGCCCTGTATTGGCCGCCTCGTCCCACAGCACCCGCACATGATGGGGCAGGCGGCCCCCGTGAACATTGTCCGCCCTCTCGCACAGCAGATTGAACATCTGCGAAAAGGCCAGAGCTACAAGAAAGTTGTAGGTTGGCGTGGTATCGGAAATGGTGAAGAATACCGCCGTTTTCCGATCCCCGATGCGGTCAAGGGCCAGCTCGTCATAGCTCATGATCTCCCGGAGCTGGGGGATGTCAAAGGGGGCCAGCCGGGAGCCGCAGGAGATCAAAATCGCTTTTGGCCGTCTTGCCGCTGGCTAATTTGTACTTTTTGTACTGCTTCACCGCAAAGCAATCCGGTTTGCGCTTTTCCAGCCCCTTGAACATATAATCCACCGCGTTCATAAAGTTTTCGTTGTCCTCTTTGACCTCCATGCCGGAGATCATATCCACCAGGGTATTCATATTCCGATCCTCGGCGGGGCCCTCGAAAATGATATAGGCGATGAGGGCGCAATACAAAAGCGTTTCCGCCTTCGTCCAAAATGGATCGCCCTCTTTGCCCTCGCCTTTGGTATTGGCTATGAGGGTATCAACAAACTTTAGGATGTCGGCCTCGCTGCGGATATACGACAAGGGGGTTATAGTGCATACTTTGGGAAAAATCAATGGAATTGAACACCTTGATCCGATAGCCCCGCCGGTGCAGGAAAGCCCCCACCTGGGAGAGCACCCCGCCCTTTTGGATCGACCACCACAAAGCTGCACCCGCCCTTTTTCTTTGCGCTGGCCTGGAGAAGCTGCGGGGTGAGCCAGAACCTTGTTTTGCCGGAGCCGGACGAACCGATCACACAGGCGTTAAGATTGCGGGCGTTGGCCGGGTTTTTGGGGCGGGTGTTCATGGTGAGAAGCTCCGTCCCGGTGAGAATGACATTGTTTTCAAAGACGGGATCGACGAAAGGGGCTATATCTTTCGGACAGCCCCAGCGGGCTGATCCCGTACTCCTCATCCCGCCGAAATTTCTGGCGTTCTTGCTTTTTACATAGATCAGCAGCCGGAAGCCCACCGCGCCCACAATGCCGATGAGCCAGTCAAAGGGATCAAGCCCCGGCGCGAGATCGGCAAAGGCCGGGCCCACCGTCTGCCCCAGGCCCATGAGCTTATGGGGGCAAATCCGCACCAGCGGCCAGCCGGTAGGCCGTCCCCAGCTTTAGGCAGGCCCACAGACACAAACAAATAGGGGATGTTTGGTATCACATATTTTTTAACGCTATCTGTCCTCATGCACCGCCTCCTTTGTGCGTTCCAGCTTTTGGGCGGGCTGGCGGGCCGCTTCTGCGGCGGCCTCCTTGATCTGCTCCCGGATGGGGGCTTTTGCGGATTTGGTGCGCTTTAGCAGCTGTTTGGAATACTCGGAGAAACAGGCTGTGATCGCGTCGGCCTGCCCCGCCTTGAAGAACAGCAAGTGCTTATCCGGCGCGACTTGATAAAAGGCGTAGTCCACATTCCATTTCCGGGCCACCCGGTCAAAGAGGGCCGGGGCCTCCACCTCGATACTGTTGGTGGCGGCCCCGTGGCCCATGAGCTGCCCCACCGTCTGCCTGCCGTGGGGCGTCTGCTTGGCCCGGTGGTGTTTGGCGATCTTCCGGCCTACCGCCTGGAGAACATAGGCAAGCCCCCGCGCCGTGAGCTTGCTTGCCTTAATAGATACTGCTATGGTACGTCTGGAAACGTCCTCGTCTATCAGCCCTTATCCCTCCTTCCACACGAAAAAAGCACCTCTGGACAATGTGTCCAGAAGTGCCGCTATCGGTCTGTATGGCCTTGCTCCGGGCGGGGGCGTTCCGCCGCCTGGGGAAAACGGTCAATGACTTCTTTATAAGCCGCCATCTGCTCCCGGATGGAAAGCTGCGGATAAGCAAAAACCTTGTGATCGTCTGGAATGTCCTCCAGCCCGTGGTAGTATTCAATAAACTGGCTGCCGTTGGGGAGGAAAAAACCGCCTTTGACAAACCCGCCATCCTCATTGATCCGCATATCCCGGCCATACGCCTCATAATCGAAATAATCCCGCAGGTTTTCGGGAATGTTGATTAGTTCCATGTCCTCCGCGTAAATGCGGCCCAGGGTTTCATCATCAGACACGCCGATATAGAAATCGTAGCAATCCAGATTTTCCACCAGATTGATGAGGTCGCCCACGCCGGAGGTATGCTCGCCGCTGGCAACAGCCGCCTCAAACTTTTCCAAATCGCTTTTATCCAGCTCGGAGAGCAGGCAGGCCAGATGGTTGAGCTCGTCAATGCTTTCGTATTCCCCCAAGCAGGCGTTGAGCTCCGGCAGGTCGCCGCCATAGTCGGCAATAAAAATCTCCTCATAGCGGATATTGTCAATGCCGATTTGTTTTAGGACTTCCTGTACCTCCTCCCTGGTGCGTGGGGAATTTCAGAAGCTGAGCTTGCCAGTTCACCCTCGTTGTATTTTCCCCAAGATTGGTGACATACGCCTCGATCACCGCCATATCAGCGTCGCCTCTGGCCCTTGACAGTGAGGATGCCGTCCAGGGTGGTGGCGGTGATCCCCAAGCCGCTGGGCCACGGCGATGTCATTTTTCACCGCTTCATCGACATGGCTCCCGCAGACTACCAGCACGCGGGAGCGCCGGAGCAGGTCGCGCCCCATGTCAATGCCACTTTTATGCTCCTCCGGCACCGCGTCATTGAGGAACAGCGGCAGATAGAGCATAGGGCAGATGGGGGAATACCCCGCATCGTAGACAATACGGCAATATTTAGCCGCCTGCTCCATAACCTCGCACTCGCCGCCGCGCCATGCGGCGGTCACATACGCAAGGGGTCGTTTCATAATCCAAACCTCCGTTTCTTTTCCTTATATATAGGTAGGGTCAACCCTATCCCCCCGCCCTTTCCCTATCCAGGGAAAGGGGGCGGCTCTGGAGGATATACCCCCGCCGCTCGCCGGGAATAGCACAGCCGGGGCAGACCGTAAAGGGCAAGCCGCCGCAAAAGCGGCGGGCGTTCCGCCCCTTGACGGCCCACTCCCGGCTGTGCGGCATCAAACCCGGCGACGGGGGATATATCACCGCAGAGCCCATCCCAAGCGCGGAGCGCGTACCTCTGGACAAAGTGTCCAGAAGCAGGGGGCCGGTCACTTGTCGAGCTCGTTCTTCTTCTCCGGCTTTGCCAGTTCGGGCGGCTGCTTCTCTTTCCACTCGTCCAGCAGGGCCATGATCTGTTCTTTCATTTTGGCAGGAGTGATCTCCTTGCCGAAATATTTGTTGAGTTCGTCGGTACTGATGATCACGTTGTCAACCTCCCTTTTTTCTTCGCTTAAAATGCCGTCGATCACATCGCCGTTGAGCAGGCCCTCCTGGTCGAGCTCCCGGAGCCGCTTTGCCTGTTTGACCGAGGGGGAGGACTGCTCCCCATCAATAGACACGGCGATGAGCCGCTGGTTTTCCGGCTTGATATACGACAGCTCCACGGCGGGCATAAAGCCCATATTTTTTGCGTCTACCTTTTCCAGAAGCTCCGGCACAAGATGGTTGAGCCGGACATAACGGAGCACCTTTTTATAGTTCATATCGTGCTCCTTGCCCACGATCTCCACCGAGAGCTTACCCAGGGCCTCCGCCTCCTTGTCATTTTTGGGCCGGGCCCCCTGGCGCTTGATGGCCTCCAGCTCCAAATCCAGGAGCTTTGCCAATTCGCTGGGGAGAGGGTCGCCCCGCTGCTTGTTGCTGTTCTTCATTTCACGGACAGCCTCAAGGTCGGTCATCTCACGGACAATGCAGGGGATCTCATCCAGGCCAGCCCGCTCACCGCCACGACAGCGGCGATGTCCCGCGATGATCTCATAGCCCTTGCCGTCCTTTTCCGGGCGAACGGTGGCAGGGGTCATAATGCCGTGTTCCTTAATCGTCCCCACCAGATCGTCCATCGCCTTATTGTCCTGCACCTTGAATGGGTGAGCCCGTAAAGTATGGAATGGGTGAAGCTCCGACAGCTTCAAATAGACGATTTTGCCCTGTTCCACCGGGCGGGGAGGCACCTCCGGCGTGGGCGGCAGCTTGATCTCCGGGGCGGGGGCCTCCGCCTCCTTGACCGGGGCGGGCTTGCCCTTTGGGGCTTTCACACCGGGCCCAACGCCCCCGGAACCTGTTTCCTTGTCCTTTTTCCCACCTCTGGACACTTTGTCCAGAACACCGGGGGCCGGGGACTTGCCAAGGGCCGCCTTGTCAGCCTTGGCCGGGCGGCCCTTGCGGGGCTTCGGCCCCTTTTCCGCTTTGCCGCCCTGGGGGTGATCCTGTTCCTTTGGGGGACGGCCCCGGCGCTTTGCCGTCTTTTCCTCCGGCTCCACTTTTTTATCCTGGTCGGGGGCTTTCTCTGCTTTTTCAGCCTCGGCCTGCGGTACAGGCTGGGCCGGTGCGTCCTTGCCCATACCGGGGATCACAGACTGCTCCGGCTGGGGTGCCGGGCCGGTGCCAGCAGCGGGCCCCTCTACCTCTTCCGGCGCAGGGGTCTTTGTCACAGCCTGGGCATCCCCAGCAGGGCCCCCGCCAGGGTGATCCTGGACAGGGGACTCCGGGCCTGTTTTCAATTTGTCATCTGCCATTCGCTATCCTCCTTGTTTTGAAATGAAAAAAGCCAGACCTCCCGGCCTGGCTAACTAAAAAAACTTCCCCTCCTTTCTCTGTCCGGGCCATAAAAAAACGTCGCTTTTCACAAAGAAATAGCGACGTTTTAGTGTAGGTTGGCTCGGTTTTGTTGTGTTTTATGATTATACCCTTGTATAAAAACCTAATTTATTCTATTACATATTCAGCCATGACATAATTAGAGGCCATAGAAGTCGATCACAGCGTTATCAAACGCCAGATCCGTTGCCTGAGTCATGGCCGGCGCCTGCCTGATGCCATCCATACTGGATATGATGCACATCGCATAGACACTAATATCAGCGGTCTCCGCATGCGGGAAATCGAACATCACTTCATATTTCGTCTTTCCTGCCCCGTGCTCCTAGGCAGCCCAATGGAACTGGCTGCTAGGCATGAAGACTGTTCAGGAAGTATGTATTATATCGGCCAATCTTCGCGACCGGAATGAATGTTACTTTGATGTTTTGTCTCCGATCAGGCGATTCGAAACCCTATAGACGTAGCAGCCTTTTTCTTTGCCGGCAATAATACCTCAGAGAAATCCGATCCGATTAGGACGTAATCTCTGTTTCCCTTGATATCCTCTTCCCCATACATTCTGGAAGCATAGCCGAGGATTGCACTCTCTACCAGGTTTCTGCAGAAACGACCGTTTCCGGCATTCGCAACAGCTTTAGCGGCTTTACAAAGTTCCATGATCCTCTCTTTCGCCTCCTCCCCGATGGAAAAGCCTCTCTTTTCTGCCTCCATTTCGCAGATCCGCTCCATCTCTTCCGCCGAATAATCTTGGAATGAGATTTGAAAAGGAACCCTTGACCGCAGACCGGGATTCCGGGAAAAGAACTCCTCCATTTCTTCGGGATACCCGGCAAACACCACAATAGTCTCATCGCGATGGTTCTCCATCTCCTGGACAATGGTATCAATAGCCTCGTCTCCATAGGCTCCCTCCCACTGTTCCACCAGCGAATAGGCTTCATCAATAAAAAGCAGCTTTCCTTGTGCCTTCTTGAAGACTTCCCTGACTTTCTCTGCCGTCTGGCCTTCGTATTCGGCAATTAAATCCGCACGTCCGGCCTCGACCATGTTTCCCGTAGAGAGAAGGCCGATCTCATGAAGGATCCCTGCCAGGATCCTTGCCACCGTCGTTTTGGCAGTGCCGGGGTTACCAATAAACTCCATATTCAGGACCATAGGTACGCCGGGCCTTCCTGATGACTCCATATCTTGCTTCATTCTCGCATAGGCAGTAATTTTCTTTATCTGTTCCTTCACCGCTTCAAGGCCGATCAATTCGTCCAGCATGGTCTTATAATTCACAGCCGTAAGAGCAGTCTTTTTTTCCTGTTCAGACAATGCCGCAAGCCTTTCTTTTATTTCAATGATTGACCTTCTTCCGAGATTCCTTACTTTCGCAAGATCCTCTTCGTTCATAACTCGAAGTTTCTCCACGGTGTCCACACCCGCCCGCTTCAGACAGTTATAGGGCCGGACACTAAGCTCCATATCCTCAATGGGGGTTTTTGAAACAGAACCCGGCTTTCTCTCATCAGTGACCGTTTCCTCCGGATCCCTCTCCCAGATAAGTCCCTTGTCACCATTACATTCATTTACACTACTTTTTTCCTCAGTCACGTTTTTATCAGTATCTGCCTCTGCTTTGTCGCCATAATACATAAGGACCTGCTGCAATCCGATCATTCCCTCCACAATCAGGTCAGTCGGAATGTTCTGCCAAAGACAGTTTGCCTCTGAAAGATCCGCTTCTCTTATAACGGTAAGCGGAAAAGCCATAGAAAGCGCTGCTTTCATTCTCAGCGTCATGGGAGACGGAAGGCTCAGCAGGACTATGACACCTTTCACACAGCCATTGCCGTCACCCCGTACCAGGAGCCTAAAGAATATGCCTCCCGCGCCCTTCATCATTTCAAGCAGGTTTATAAAGTTCTCCAAAGTATCGGAATCACCATATTCGTATGAAAAATATCCGCGCTCATTGTCTCTCCTATGTTCGGTTTCCTTTGATGCTGTATTATAGGTAAACTTATAAATCAGACGGTCTTTCTGGAAATTATCTCCCATCGAAACAGAAATACCCGATGTCACGGCTGCACTTGATTCAAATATCCACTTATAGTCCCCAATGGATATGTCAACACTCTTACTTGAAAACACAAGATTTGAGGGAGCGCCTGCTTTGTCTACCGCAATCTCCCAGCCTAGGTACTCGTCCTCGGGAAGGGCCGCCGCTGCCCGCAGAAACCTATCACAGGTTCTCACGACATTTTTTTTGTCGGTATAGGGATCGCTATAGGAACGGAATCCTATTTTTACGGGATTAGAAACTCCATTTATCATATAGTCTGACATAAACTGTACCTCTCTTTCTGGATCCTGTCTGTCTCTGTGCTGTACATGTCCCACAACATACTTATATCTTTCTACTACAAAATGGTATAGGTGAAAACGCTTTTCTTTCACGCTTTCATAAAACAAACGCTGCAATCTGCCCAGGCTGGCCATCCGAAGTATCTGCAGATGAAATTGTCAAGGAGCAACACCGGCACAACAAAAAAGCCAATGGATCAATATCTCCAAAAGGGCGAGATATCCCCCCTGGAGATATCCGTTCCTTGTACATATTGATACATCAGCTTTCCATTCAAGCTATATAATTTTTATTTTGTTTAGTCTACCATAATGAGGTTTCCCTGTCAACTAAAATTATCCTGATTTCCGTTACCTAAAATTATCCTGATTTCCGTTACCGCCCATAAATCGTTACTTTTCACGGGGTGGGGAAATAAAATAAACACTGTAATCCAGATAATTCAATTATCTCAACACATAAGGAATCGGCTGCCATATACGTTAAAAGCCCGTATTTAAGGCATTTTTAGGCTCTGGAACCAATATTTATCGATATGTATGGTAACTACCTATCTTAAACCGATAAAAGACTTGTCGCACACGTAAAATCTCTGTATTTAAAGGAAAAATAACCTTTTCATACCATAAAGCTTATAATATACTGAATCCATGCGGAAATATATAAATGGGGTGGTAGAGGTATGGCAGTAGATAAAACAAAAGCAATGATGATAAGAGAAAAGGGCAGTCACAAAAGATAGCCAAAGAGAGCAAATTGCTTGTTTTCTACACAAAAAAGGGAGAGCCTTTGTTGCTCTCCTTCTAATCAATATCTACTTTTCCCTTATCTCAAACAAGTCCCCAGGCTCACAGTTGAAGAACTCACATAGCTTCAATATGAGATTTGCGTCAATTCGCTGAAACTCGTCACGATAATAGCGATTGAAGTTTGTTCTCTCAATGTCAATCGCACTGCATACTTTCTTTTTCGTATATCCATGTTCTGCCATCAGTTCTTCTAATCTCAAGTGTAAATACTTCATATCCTTGTCCTCTCTTTCAAAATATTATAATAAAAGCATGTCCAAAATATAATTCTGTATATAGACAGCCTTAAATAAACAAGCTATAATTAGCATGTCTATATAAACACATTGGAAAGAGAGGTACACCAATGAAAACTGAAATAATGGACGCTATTGCTAAATATGCAAGCCAGAATTATGAGCATCAGGTGATTAACAGCCTTGAATATGCTGAATTTGTCAACAATATTACAAAGCTTCAAGATAATGTTAGACAACTTAATTTACCGGAAGAACAACTTAAGCTGATTAAACAACTACTAAAGGAATATCATGACCTATCATTGTACTATGTTGAAAAGCTATACAAGCAGGCCAAGCTAGATTGTGTTGTACTACTTAAGGAACTAAAATTCTTTTGACCATGATATTTGCCAAAGAAAAGAGGAATTTATGGAACTGAATGAATTTAAGGACAGGTTGTTTGATATTCTGAATGAAACAGATGACTTACCAATCACTGATATTATCTTCCATGATAAAAGAAATGAAATCAAGATATTATTAGATGACCACTCATCTTTTATCATTAAATGCTCAAAAAGTGGCTCGTGGTTCCTTCACTGGCCTGACAAAAGGCGGTGATTTATCTATGAAAAAGAAAATCATTGCTGTAATAGTCGGCTTTACGATATTGGCAATATGCTCTTGCTATCTCCAATTTAGTAGAAATATGGATATTATGAATAGTATCTCATTCAGCAGTTCCAACTATAGGGAAGAAAGTATCAACGTTGTTTTGAATAAACTAATAATCACAGCAAACAAAAAATATTGCCGAAAGCATCATTAAACATGTATTGGATAATGACTTCTATACCATCAAATTCAACTTTAACCAAGGCTATCCACATAAACTGGAAGTATCTGTTTATAAAAGTAAAAAGTCATTAGAATCTAATGATATGCTTTTTTCTTTTATTTACGAACAGGCAGATGGTGAAATAGGTGCCAATGATATATCACGGGCAGATAAAATGAAATTAGAAATATATGAATAAATTACAGAGGGATAAGACTATATTGTTCCATCCCTCTGTTTTGTTTATGCTTTCTGATACTTTTTTAAGTAAAATTTCATTTGCAGGTACTTGTAATACTTGTAGGGATTTTTTAAGATGCTTGATTTTTTAATTGGATAGAGAATTTCATATGATAGCCTATGAGCAATACACCATTTGCAAATATCATAACTGGTAAATCTGGATGACTTGATATTATTCTGTAGGTACTGAAATTGCACTTTCTCCCAATCGCTATAAACAGGAATTGCTATTGGGAAATTTAGCCTATCTGTTAGAAGATGTAGCTCCTGCATCCCTTCTTCTTTAAAATTTAACATGTACTCTCCTTTCGCTAATATGGTTTTTAAAGCTAACATAGCAATTATACCAGAATTACTGTCTATCTGGAAGTATGCAAATATAAAAGGCTTGCTGTATTTCACCATAAAATAATTTACGCTTAATCAATCTCTTACTGCCACCCCACATCCAGGTCTCTTGCGGCGACTGTTAAACAGCTTGTTTTCGACCGCAACCTTGCAAAACACAACAAAGGTAAAGGATCTTTGGAAGAACTGATTCTAAAAACGATGGTTAACAGTGGATATGGAAAGAATGCTCAGAAATATTGAAGAGTTTCGTCTTTATAGGGATAAAAAGAAACGTACAGATGTTCTTCGTACTGAATCGGACTGGGATATCTTTTGGTCAAAACTCCATCTTAATGCTACTGGTGCACAGCCCCGCAACATGGAATGGTCGATTCTTAATTCCTGCATCATGGGTTATCGCTCAGGCAGATGGGATATTCCTGGACTGAATGACAAGACCTTAGAAAAAAATGTGAATGGATCAACGCCCACAATACTTCCAGCAAAAAGTTCAAACCTTCCGATTGGAAGAATGCCAGAAGACCAGAAAGACAGGCTAATATGCTTCCTCGTGAAATGATCAAAAGCAAACTTGAAGAGCTTATGAATGCTGATATTTAGGGTATTCGTACACTATGACACATTAACTGCATTATAAGAGCTGCCCATGAGGGCAGCTCTTTTTTGGCGGATGGATGCTACAGACGGCAGATGTGCTCTCACTCTCTTGGGTGGGAAAGGGCATTTTCCTCGACTGTTTCAAAGAAATATCTATCATTAACATTGCTGTCATCCCAGGTTACATCGATACACCGCACCTCCCCGTTATCCATGATGATCGTATTATAACAGTGCAGCATGTTCATGTCTTTCATATCATAGGTCACGGTACCGGTATCCAGGCCGCAATACCTGCTGAAGATAGAGAACAGGGTCGTATATACAACGCATATGCCTTTTTTCGTTGAAAGTGCCTGGAATGCATTGTGGTTAAGCTGGTTATCAATCTCGTTGTATTCAAGCATATTGATGAGGAAGTCATGAATATACTTTGCTTTCTCCACAGTACCCATCTGAGCAGTCTGCATTTTAAGCATCTCGGCGATCCGATAAGCGGTTTTAAGGTTGTTGTAGTTCTGTTCATTGATCCCCTCGGCGTTCAACTCCACCCTGTTCACCATACAGTAATAATGGTATCCGTCATGGAAGTCCAGATATTTATCCGCGCCGTTCAGGGTAAGAAATCCCTGAAACATCCTTAGGGACTCATCCTGGTTTAAAACACAGATCAGGTCATTTTTTCCTCTCATGCCGGACTTACTTCCCCAGTCCTGGTAATTCCCCCCGAACACACCAGTCATCATGGTGTCATAGCAGGTTTGCCGTTCAGCCTCATCCTTGAAGTTCGCGGTCAGGCTATCTGCCAGCCTGGATACTTCTTCGTAATAAGCATTATTGCAGGCACTTCCTGTACCTGCATAGGCCTGGAATGGATCGATGGCTGCAGTCAAGGCAGTAGTAATAGCCGCAAACGTTAAAAGCATAGCTAACTGTTTTCTGATATTTCCCTTCATTGTTTTTTCCTCCTGTGGATTCTTTATTTTAATTTTGAGGCCATGATTATCGAATCAAATCAGGGAAATATCAAAAATAAAATTCTTACTATTTTCTTAAGATGATGCCAGATCCGGGAAGGAAATACTCCATTTGTTTTAGGGAATTGACGGCTCTGATGTCCCGGTTCAGGTTGCCGATGAAGGGAGAAATGAAAACGCCGTTGCTGGGAAGTTGTGTTTCCTGCAACGGCAGCTTTTTTATTCGCCGGTATCGTTGATTTCAATTTTATAATCACTGTCTGTATATTCAATATCCAGATGGTAGTTGCCGATCTGCAAGGCCGTATCATCATCTACTGGATAAAATACCCGTTTCTCTGTGTCGAAAATAAAAAATTCTTCCATAAGCTGGTGTTCCACCGCATTCAGTATATCCCGGATACAGTCGTCACAAAACAGCGTCTTCATCCTGTGAGCACTGACAATGCCACGTCCACGGTCTATCTTTGCATATCCTGTCTTTTGGTCTGGGTTTTTGGTGATATGGACACTGGTCTGGCTGACTTCATCATAGCCAAAATTCATAATGGTTCCCCCTTGGCTGCTGTCCGGGCTTTCCCCTATATCGTACAAGTCTAAGGTATAGGACTGTCCCGTATTGGCACATACGAGAAGTGCCTGCGCTGGATAACTTTCCATGCAGGTATGGCAGGTTTCGGCGGTATTGGGGATATACTGGATCACATTCTCTATATCCTCACCGTATTCACTGAATACCAGATCATGCCTGATGGTTTGGACGATGTCATCATATTCATCCCTTGTAGCGGTTGCCATATAAGCTGCGATCATACTCATGGCTTTCTCTGCATCCCGTCCGTTCTGACGGGATGCACGGATATCAATGATCCCTACCACGATCAGGAAAAGCGCTGCTACTCCCATGCAGGTTATAAAATTCCAGTACAAGAGCCACCGTCTGTCTGACGAACTTAAGCGTTCCTCTGTCTTGTCGTTCACGTCTATTTCCCAAAAAAAACACCAGATCTCCTTCACTTTTTGCCATAAACCTTTCACATTCCATTCCTCCGCTTTAAACACACATACATTTTTAGTTGTTTGACCACTCTTATACTATAAAGTGATATCATTTACCTGTCAAGTGACTGTATATTATTTGCCCATATTCGATTACCATTGATATATACCCGAAACGGAGGGCAGGGATATGGCAACCAATAAGAAAGTATTCACTTTGCGTCTGTCAGACGAAGTGTTTGATAAAATCGGTATTTTGGCTACAAGTGAACATCGCTCATTGACCAACTATATTGAATATGTGTTGATCCAGCACTTGGAGAAAGTAGAGAGGGAACATGGCATAATCATAACTGACCAAACTAAAGATTGATTATGGTGTTTCCTGCCTTCAGACATAAAATGCTGTCACTTAACTGTTTTGTGAACGTATATATTTTTTCTGATTTGGGCTACCATAAATTCATACCCGGAATGGAGGGGAGAAGTATGGCAACCAACAAGCGTGTATTTACTTTGCGTCTATCAGACGAGGTATTTGATAAAATTGGAATCCTGGCAACCAAAGAACACCGCTCAATGACGAATTATATTGAATATGTGCTGATGCGGCATTTGGAACAGATTGAAAAAGAACATGGGGAAATTGAAACCGGGCAGACCGAATAGGAATGGTGCTTTTCACTTAAAATGGCCAGCCATTTATATTCTGGCTGGCCATTTTATACCCTGATTACATGATATAGATAACTTCACTATCTATGATTTTCTCTACCCGGTTGCGGATATTGTCCATCCGCCAACCCTTCAGGCCCGCAGCCATGCAGGAGTTCCTGCTCGATCGCTTCTTTTCCTTGGATGATGCGGACTTTTGTCAGTATCTTTGTTTCCCCATGGCGTATCCATACTTCCCCGCCTACACACTGATGGATGGCATAAAAGCTTTCTTTCAGATCCTCGGCACCCCTGAAAGATGTTTCGTAGTGCACACTTCCGTCCGCAAATTCTTTCCGTATGATGGCATGATACTGCCCAACCTTGTATCCTCCAATTTCCATTTTCTTTTCCTCTCTGTTTGCGTGTTTTGATGACAGTATGTACAAAAATCTTATGCAACAACCAGCCTGGTCATACCCGGATTCCAGCCTACATGTTGTACCTGGTAGGTACGCCTGCTAAGCTTCGTGTTCCTGAGCATATCTTTAATAGCATGTCCATGGTTGTACCCGTGGTTCACGTAGACCGTGGCGCTGTCTCGAAGCAGGGCGATCGTGTTTTTGAGCAACCGCAGCGCCTTTAGGCAGGTCAGCCCATGTACGTCCACATACAGTTCCTCGCCCACGATACGAAACCTCTGCATATCGTCCCTTGTAAATATAAGTTCAAATCTCTTGACTTGCTCACTCATGATCAAAATCTCCTTTTTCTTTTTGTTTGCGGAAATGCGCGGGCAGGACACCTGCCCGCTGCGATGCTTTTACGCTTCTGTCCACTCCTGAGCATTCGGCTCGCCGTCCCCTGCATTCTCCTGCTACTGGAGCCTGGAGATCTCCGCATCGATCAGTGCCTTAAGCTGCTGGAGTTTGCGAAGAACATCTCCCCTGTCTTTTTCCGCATACTGCTTATCAGCACGCAGGAATTCCTCCATCTTGCCGTAGAACTGGTTGAATTTCTTTGCCGCTGTCCTGGGAGTGTAAGAAATGGGGAACGGCCTTGCTGGTTTTCCTGCCTGGGCAGGAACTGCTCCATTCCCTGCGTATCCATCTCCCCCATCCATGTCCGCGTCCCCATTTCCTTCCGGCACTGCAGAGCCCGGGGCACCATCCGGTTCCACGGTGTTATGCGTCCCCCTGGTCCCGCAGACGAACCGGGCTGCGTCTTCCGCCGTTACCGGTTCCCCTTCATGGTCCTTGATGTAATCCACCAGTTCCTGGACCTCATCCCTCACACCGGCCATATGGGAATCACGCATCAGCTGCAGCGCGTCCAACACAATGTCCTGGTATCCGTCCGACAGCACGGACATGGAGGAGCCCTGGGCAAGCTGGAGTTCTCCCTTTGCCACCGCATCCTGGGCCCGGCTGTTTAATTTCAGCAGGGATTCATACTTATAAATATTGGCAGGGATTGTGCCGAACTCCTTTGCCAGTTTCTCCCTGGTCTTTCCCCCTTCATAGGTTCCGTTCTCCCGCTCCATCCGGATGGTCTCCCGCAGATAATTGATCTGGCGGGCCGTATAGATCGTGTTGTCACGCTGTACGGCATTGCGTCCGTAGATGTTCGCCCCTAAAAGTTCCCTGCGGCGCTCTGTCTCGGATTCCAGATACGGGTAAACGAATGCCTTGATCTGGGTATTCCCCAGTAGCGTGTTGGCCCAGTTCCTGCGGGCGCCGGAATAGATCAAGAATGTCCCGTCCTTCCTATCCCATACCTCAATGGACCCTTTGAAGTCGACCCGCTTCATGCCTTCCGCCAGGCGGTCTATCCCTTCCATGCCGAACAGGTATTCATTATCCGGGTGCTCGACCAGGCAGGAGGAATCCTGTATCCGGGTGTCCTCCATGGTGCATTGCTTGTTTCCGATCTTTTTTAAGGTAGTGTTTCTACCGCTACGGACGTCTCTCATAATTTTCTTTCCTCTTTCTTCATTCATTATTGTGTTATGGATTGTTGATGTCTGTATTTCTCTATATCTTCCGCATCAGGCTGTTGCTCAAGTCCCGCTTTCCTCGTCTGCCCCGTCTGCAAGGTTCGGGAGATGTTCACCGTCTTTTAAGACCCCCGCACCGCCGGAGCACCTCCTCCGTAACTGCGATGTAATCCTGCGTCACCCCAGCACTCCTCTTAAGCCAGCATAACGGGCACTCGATATGGGCGGCAAGCTTGGTGTTGGAACGGATCGGTGTATCGATGAACACGCTGCCAAGCTGCTCCCGTATATCCTGATACATGCGCCGGTCATATTTCTGCAACGGCTGGATCATGGTAAAAAACACGCCGATGATATCCAGATCCGGGTTTAACCCCATGTTCCAGATGCTCTCCACGGTATCCCATCAGTTCCCCATAGCCATTCATGCTGTAGCTGTCAACCGTTGCCGGCACCAGCACATGATCTGACGCAGCCAGCACAGCTGCGGACAGCTCCCCCAGGTGCAGCGGGAGGTCAAACAGGATATAGTCATAAGAATGTTCCCTGGTACGCCGGATCAGGCCGATAGCGTCCCGGATCGCATACAGGCTGTCCTCGTCATCCACGTCCTCCACCCGCAGATCCAACAGCCTGCTGTTTGCCGGGATCACATCGATCCCTCTCCATTTTGCAGCATATCCGTCACGGATGCAGATCTTTGCTTTGATGATCGCGTCATTGATCCGGGACGGGACCTCGATGATATCCTTTAATGTCATCACTTCATCGAGCATCTGCCCAATGGTTCCCGTGCTTTTCGTCATAGTCTGCCATGTTCTCCATCAGCAGGGAGGACGAAACGTTTGCCTGGGAATCCACGTTGATGACCAGTACCTTGGCACCGGATTTCGCAAGGATCCCTGCCATGTTAAATACAGTCATTGTTTTTGCACCGCCCTTCTGGTTGAAAACGGCAAGCCTGAGCGGCTGTTTTCTTATTGTTTGCATAAGTTTTCCCTCCTTTTGGTTTGTTCCGTATTACAGTGATCATATGGTGGCATAGGATGCAAAGTGGTATACTGGAAGGAAGCAGCAGTGAGGGGTGCTACTGGGGAACACCCCCTATTTTCCTGTATACAGACTATGCGCAGCGCCTTCCAGCGTGCAGTTCTTAATCCCTCAATTCTCATACTGTTTTTTCTCCTCCTACTTGTTTGACATTTTTTCGTTTTACCAAATACATCTGCCCACATTGCCTTTACCACCAGGGCGGCGGACGCTTTGTTTTTCCTATGTTCTTACGCATTTCTCTCCTTTCTTCCTCTCTGCAGTGCCTTATATGTATTTACATGGGAAGTATGGAAACGGGATGGCACTAAAAAACAATAAAAACAAAGGAAGGCCAAACAAAAAGACCGGAACACGAAAAAAGCCCAGGATTTCTCCCAGGCCTTGGCGTATATAAATGCTGCTTCAGCTTCAACAGGTCCATCAGCGTATTTTGCACCACGCTATCTTTTGGGGCACTTACATAAACGCTCTGATCGGTTGTCTAAAAAATCGCATTAGCTGTATGTACTTTGTATTATCTGTCTCAGAATATCTCTCCTCAAAAACATGGAAACCATTTCTCTCGTTCCCATAAAATGACAGGAGCTTTGGGTTGTCTTCGCATTTGAGATAGACTACTCCACCGCCGACGTCTCTTTGTACCCTTTCAAGAATTTTTATCGCATTTTCCATCAGCCGATTTCCATCAAGGGTCTCATCGGACTGTACACTAAAATTCTTTCCAAACTGAGCAATCAGAAATGCTGACACCATATAGGAATTACTTTTCTCATCAATCTGCGCATACCTGCGTATTTTCTTCCTGGAAGCTGAGGATAAACCATAGTCACTAACTCCAACCGCCTTATGTGTCAAGGTAAAGAATGCTGCCAGATTACCAGCTTCATTTATTACCAGATGAGTAACAGACATTTTCCGTTTTGCAAAATCAATAGCGTTCTTCTTTAAAAATATTTCAAACTCTCCTAGTTCTTCGGACAAAAAATCGGAGAGGATCTGCTTAACACGGTCCTCTCCGATAGCTTCAATCATATCAAGAATATTTACTGTTACAAAACCTCTCATTTTTGCAGTAACCCTCTTTGCCATCAATCTTCGAATTTCATCTACATCAGAAAGAATGGGGATATCTGGTACAGAAGGCTTTCTTTTGGGCTCCTTTGCCGAAGCATCCAAAGCATCAATAAAAACCTCTGCTTTTTTCGGGTCAGTAATCTTGACATTTGCAAAAATGCTCAATGTAGCCATAAGCGCACCTCCTATCATGGCCCCCTCCTTGATGTATAGCAGCACTTGCTGCTACATCTATATTATACGCATAATTGCCTCGAAAATCAATAAAATCTCTGCAGAACCGCCGTCCATGATGATCGTATTATAGCAATGCTTCATGTCAAGGTCTTTCATATCATAGACCACAGTACCTGTAACCAAGCCGCAATACCTGCTGAAGATACAGAACAGTGTCGTATATACGTTGTTACACACGCCTGTTTTTGCGGACATCGCCTGGAGCGTATTATACTTGACCGGGTCAGACGTATCACTGTGTTCGCGCATATTGATGAGGAAGTCATGGATATATGTTGCCTTGTTGATGATACCCATCTGTGCAACCTGTGTTTTCAGCATCTCGGCAGTCTGGTAAACGGCTTTAAGGTTATTGTAATTCCGCTCATTGACCCCCCTGCGTTCAGCCCATCCTTGAAAACTTGATTTTCAGACATAGATTTAGCCCCTTTCTTTCATCTGTTTCATTGAATACACAAGATGAAAAAAGAGGTTTATGCCTATTCCATCAATTCTATCCTTTTATGAAATCCAAGAAGGTTCTTGGCTCTTTCCAATTTAGCTTCACGATCTTTTCTGGTTAATTCTTCGGGAATCTCATCTGCTTCTTCCTGCTTATCTATTTCGTTGAGTATCCGCAGGTATTCATCCGTATGTCCAGTCCGTATCATCGACCTCCGTCGAAGCCCGGCACAGACCGATACCGGACGGATCATACCGCAACCGAATCCGCTTGTCATATCTCCAGTACCTGCGCCCCATATCTCCACTCCAAGACAAAATATCGGGGAAACATGACCGCCCTGATAAAAAATACCGCGTTTTTCCTGTCTGCGTCAGCAGCAGGGGAATTGTATGCCTGATACCCATTCGGGGCATTTACGCTAAAATCACTGTCTGCATTCACATGAAAACTGAATAAGAGAGGAAGAAAGAAGGAGGAACCACTGGAGGCGATGTACTTCGCCAGCTATATCCCGTCCTGTGCCATCCGTACCGTGTCCGGGTTTCCTCGGCCATAGGTTCCGCATATGGTGCGGGAGGAGATATGCAAAATGAAGCACTCCAGGCTTATCTCCAGACGCAGGCATAAAAGAAGCGGGCTGCAATAGCCGGACTGAACCAGCTGTCCCTCCTATATAGGCTCCCGGCAGCCGGCTCTGTGTCAAACAAGGTCTTCCTGCTTTCCCGCTTCAGGCATTCCTGCCCATCCACATGACCCCATACCCCTTCTCACATATACATGGAATTTACGTGTGCCCTGGTCAGGCCAGAATACCGTCCCCCAGATCCCGGCAATATACGCTGGTTTTCTCTTTTATCATTAACAACGCATCATTTCTTTCGAAATCATACAATAGCATATGTATCATATACCCATCCTCCGCCTGGATCCCGATCTCATCCGCAGGGGCCAGGAAGAGCCACATGCATCTGCAGTAAACCGTGATATCAAAGCCTATTTTGTTTTCAAAAGCAACCTGGATGCTATTTGCACTGCCTTTTTCATCAACCCGCAGCATAGGGCTTATAGCGCCATCGGAGTCACCTTAACCTGACACTCTCATTTCCGTTCCGGTGTCACCTTAACTTGGCACCCTTTTTCTATATTGGTGTCACCTTAACCTGACACCTTTTTCCTCATTGGTGCCACCTTAACCTGGCACCGCTCATCTATATCTAGTGCCACCTTAACCTGGCACCCTTTTCCTTTATCTGCTGACCCCTATGTCATTCATTTTTATTTTCATACCCACTTCTTAAAAAAAACACAAAGCGAGATACCCCATTCAAACAGGATAAAAGCCGTACACAAACGAAATGGATAGGTATCCATTTGAAAAAGCCGGAAACGGCCGTAAAAAAGGTAATGGAAAGCTTATGGCCGGCACCTGACACCACGGATCTCTGTCTCTGTTCCTGCCCTGTCATCGATTCTGTCTTCTCTCCTGACACTTTTCTGGCATACCGCTCTGATTCAGGCATCTGCCATTAGCGCACAGGAACTCCATACTCCTCCATTCCTGCGAATAACGGGAAACTGTAGCTTATTCTGTTTACTCTCTTACCTGACGGCGTGCTGAAACCGTCTGCAGATAAAAAAGACAAAAGAAAACCAAAGAGGATGGCCATTAGTTTGGCTGTGGGTTTGGTATTATTGGTGGACAAGCATTTTCTGTGCGGAAGGCATAAGGGGAGAGAAAGAATCCGAGAGAAATCCGTAGAGAACCCACAAGAATGGGAACGAACCGATATTTAATGGCGGATGTGAGTTCGGATATGGGTTCAGGGCTGTTCCCTTCTTTTGTGGATAAGGGGACGGTATTGGCTGTGCGGATAAGAAAATGGCCGTGCGGAGGATAAGAAATTGCGTAGAATCCAGGACGAATTGGATATGCAGTCGGATTTGGGAGCCAATTTTGTTTCCTTCTCCTTTAAGGAACCGGATGTTTGGGGTTGTTGGTGGGGGCGGTACCTTCAATCGAGGAGTCTAGTTTAAGAATCCGCAAAGGCTACCGCATTACTTCGGATTTTAGACCCCTGTTTTTCTTTCAGAAGAGAAAAGAGAAGCAAAGAAAAAAGCGAAAAAAAGAGAGCTCTTTTTATTACACATAATGTCTTGCGTCCAACCAGTACTTAATACGCTTTTTTACCCCCTTGCGTCAAAACCATACATATGGATTTTATAGAGGCAGATCTTGCGTCCAACCAGTACTTAATACGCTTTTTGGGACACTCCCGACAGATGGGTTCCATAGTTGATGCAAAAATTCTGAGGCCTTTTTCTGCCCTTCTGTCTCCATACTTAACATAGAAAACAATCACAAGACATTGAGGACGAGATCCAAAATCAATGCCTCTGTATCACAAGGAGTTTGTTGCCGATGCATTCCTCGGTAATACGACAGACATAATAGCTGTCCCGACAACACCCATACATGGTGCACCGAACAAACCGAAAATCAAAACAAGGTCAAGAATTCTTTTTCAGCACCTCCTGAAGATTGGTATGGGAAGAAAAACATAGTTTTTCAAAAATATATTGATCACCCTGAAAGTCTGTCCGTGCCATGCTTCTAAAGCATCATTGGCAAAAAAAAAGAAGGCCCAGATGCTGGCCTTCCGTTTGAAAATTCTATATGGTCTGGTGATGCCAAAAAAATCAAAGGAACCCCCTGGCTTTAGCCATGAGGAGCATCAGGCTATTATGGATCTGGCAATGCTTTTGTGGGCAAATGTGTGCAAACCATGTAATTTCAAAGCATAACAATGAAATACATATTTCCACAAATCATATCATTACTTCATCTCAAAGAATGTAGTATCTAATTCCGGATATATTCTTCCTAAAGAGATCGGTACTCCTGACTTGTTGGTAAAAAAATGTTTGCTTTTCGCCATCGCATAATTTTCACCGGTTTTTTCATCAAATATCCGATATGCTATTTCGATCTGTTTGCCATCATATGATGTAACCTTTGTACTAATTACTATCATATCATCAAACTTAAAAAGGCTATAATATTCAATAGAATTTGAAAGCATCGGCATCAAAATTTCCATATTCTCCATCTGTTTTAAGCCCAGACCAATCTGTTCCAGTAGATCCAGTCTAGCATTTTCTATCCAGTTCATGTAATGGGACGGGTGAACCATTCCTTGTGCATCCAGCTCATGATATCTTACCCGATGCCTGTAAGGACTTATTTCTACATTTCGATAGGTTCCGTTTATTGCTATTTCATTTGCCATTTCAAATCCTCCCTAACCTGGTTATGCCGGTTTTCGTTCTTCAATATCCTTAAGTTTTTGCAATAATTCTCTTTCTTGGGCTGATACCTGTTTAGGTACAGATATTTTCAGAATCACATACTCATCTCCATACCGGTTCTTGTCTCTCATAGAAACAATTCCTTTGTTTCGTAGTCTTAGTTTACTGCCGGCCTGACTGCCGGCAGGAACCTTACACCGTACCGGTCCATACAATGTTTCAAATTCTGCTTCTCCTCCCAGAATTGCCGTAGTGTAAGGAACATCCTGCGTGATATACACATCCTGCCCCTCTCTGGTATAATGAGTATCATTTTTTATATGTATCTTCAAAAACAGATTTCCCTTTTGGCCACTATATCCGGTTTTCCCTTTTCCTTTTAAGCGAATTGACTGACCTTCACCAATTCCCGCTGGAATCTTTACTGAAAGAGTATCCGGCCGTGTCCCATCAAACTTAAGCAGCTTCTCACAGCCAAGTGCTGCCTCTGTGAAGGAAACGGTTATTTCACTTTCCACATCATTATCTTCGTCATTCATGAATGGATGTTTATTTCCTTTGTTGAAAAAGTCGCCAAACATATCTCCGAAAATATCATCCATATTTCCTTCAAAATGAAAGCTTGTCCTTCCACCAGACCCGGTATTTTTCCAGGAAAACGGATCCTGCTTATCTGTATATGTATATTTACTCGGGCCTTCCCCCATACTTCCGTCAAAGGCCGCGTGTCCAAACTGATCGTAAAGTTTTCTCTTCTCATCATCGGAAAGCACATTGTATGCCTCAGTTATTTCCTTAAACATCTGCTCAGCTGACGGATTGTCTTTGTTCATATCAGGATGATACTTTTTAGCAAGTTTACGGTATGCACGTTTCATTTCCTGTTTCGTTGAATTTTTCTCTACACCAAGCACATCATAATAATCCTTTTTTGCCATAAGTTTCACCTCCTATCAGTAATGATCGAGTAGGGGAGACCTTTCTCCTGCTCGTGCTCCGGGCCCCGGTCAGCTTTTCTAGCAAACCTCCTCCCGGGGCCCATGTGAATAAAAACGGCCTACTACCCTTATCAAAGTAGTAAGCCGTCGATATCTTATTCCTTTTCTTCTTCTGCTTCTTCTTCAGGCATATTGCCCTTAGGAGCTATTACACTTACGACTGGCGTATCCATATGGGTCACAATCTCAATATCTTTATCCTTTGCAATACCGAGATCCGCAACCGTCAATGTATCTCCCAGCCTTAGCTTACTGCAATCAACCTCAATCTTATCAATGATAGCTTCCGGAACTGCTTTATAGGAAATCTCTGTGAGGAGCTGTTCTACCAATCCTACAGCCACTTTATCCTTATGTTGAAGCACGATCTCTGCGACTGTATGAACCTTTTCTCCCTTAACTAATGATTGAAAATCGATTTCCAGGATCTGATTCTTCATAGAATCATAATCCAGTTCCTTAAGCAGAACATCATATTTCTTTCCATCCAGTTCAAGATACAGCTGTGAGCCTTTTAAGCATTCTCTCTGGATTTTTTCTGCTTCCTTCCGTTCAATCACAAGTGGGATAGAGCCATCAATATCTTTTCCAAAAAGATTTCCGGTAACAAATCCTTCTCTTCTCACCTGTTTTGCTTTCTTGTCCATTTCTCTCTTTTGCACTTTAAAAGTAGTCATTTGTCTTTTCCTCCAAAATTACAAATTTGAAAAAGGTAAGTATGCGGAATGTCGATATTCAGCTGGCGTTTCGTAGTGCTTATCTTAGATTACTTATTTTTGCCGGCCAGGATTACTTTCCCTGCCAGCATATTTGATTATGTTTCGTTTTTTTCATACGTGCTGTGCGGCATGTCCTCTTTGCATCGTCCCTGCACTAACTGCCGGCACCTGGATGGGACTGATGTCCGGGCCTTTTTTTGTTTTCGGACACAGAAAAGCCTGGAACGGGCAACACTCCCGTACTGTGCCCCGCTCCAGGCAATTTCTTTTCATTTTATGTTAAGAGGTGCCGTCATCCCTCGATGGCAATGTATTTCTTTTCTTCAATCCCTGATTCTTTCGGTTCCGCCTTCGGGATGCTCAGTTTCAATACCCCGCTTTCATACTTTGCGTGGATATCTCCCTGTTTCACATCCTCGCCAACATAGAAGGACCGGCTCATACTGCCTGCGTAACGCTCCTGGCGGACAAATTTGCCTGTTTTCTTATCCTTTTCGTCCTTGTCAAGCCCCTTCGCGGCGCTGATCACCAGGTAACCGTCTTTCAGCTCCAAGGTGATCTCATCTTTCTTGAAACCGGGCAGGTCAACATCCACCTCGTAATGATCCTCATGTTCCTGCACATCTGTCTTCATCATTTTGGCTGCATGGCGTCCGTACAGCTTCCGCTCTGCTTTGCGCATCGCCTTATCATCGAATGACGGAAGATCAAAAAAGTCATCAAAGAAATCATCAAACAAATTCTCTCCAAAAACACTAGGTAACATCATAAGTCATCGCTCCTTTTCCTAAATTATAAATAATCTGTTAATCGGAACTGGGGATGATGGGAAGGGAACCGGTATCTTCCACCGGCTCTATTCTTTTCTTTTCCTTTGTTCTATCTGTGTTATAACACGTCTATTAGCACTTGTCAAGACTGAGTGCTAATATTTTTGTGAATTCTTTGTGAACTTCGTTTTGCAGGCTGATCATAACCATCTTTTCTTTTTGAATTTCCAAATTAACACTGCGGCAATCACAACACTGACCAGTATCACCGCTGGATACCCATATTTCCATCTGATTTCCGGCATATACGAAAAATTCATCCCATACCATCCCACCAGAAGCGAAAGCGGGAGAAATATTACCGTGACCACCGTGAAAACCTTCATTAAATCATTCTGTTCGATTGACAGCTGGGCCTGATAAGCTTCCCGGAGCTGGGACACCATTTCCTGCAGATTCTTCACAGCACCCAGATAGCGCTCTGTCCTGTTTCTCAATGTCATGATCCTGCGGATCCCATCCTCGCTAAACAGTTGATTATCATTCATTGTCATCTCATCAAAAATACAGTCCAGCTGTTCATAGTAGCGTTTCAGACGCAGTAATTCCTGTCTCCAGGAGGTAATAAATTTCAAATAGGACGCCTTCCCACCTGACAGCACCAGGTCTTCGTTCTTGCTGATCTCTTCTTCCAGGCCGTTTAAAAAATCCATGTCTCCTTTCAGCAGCAACGCAAAAAAATGATAAAACACCCGTTCGTTTGTCAGCCCTTCTTCCTCCGTCATCGTGTGAAGAATGATGTTTGCTTTTTCTTCTGCCTCAGGGGTTTCACAAAACACCAGGAAATCCTCCCTGTCCAGATACAAAAGCATCTTAAAATCCTCGGTCCGTTCGCTCTGTACATCATACCAGTCAAACGCAAGAATATCAGAGTCCTTAAAGTACTCAAAACTGTCCGTCATCTGTTCGTCAATGTAGCGGAGCATCTTTTCGTCCATATATGCGGCCGCCTCATTGGTATTTGCAAATGAAAATACTTTTTGCATCATTTTTCCTCCTCGATCCCGTATTTGATCCCCTTTCCAACTATAACATAGGCAACTACACGCCGCAACAGAAAAAACTCCACTACTAAGGTGTTCACGGAAGGCAAAAAATCCCAGGTACCCAAAAAGACGGATGGTCTCCCACCCGCCTTTTTGCTGTATCTCTGTCCTTATGTCCGCCTCTTACTTGTACGGGTACTCGTCCAGAAGGTTCACCTCATACCTGACGGCATCTACCTTCGCGTACATATCCCCGTCCGCATATAGCCTTTCGCGGCCTGGATCTCCTCCGCGCTGTACTCGTAGGTCAGGGAGATGAAGTCCTTGAAGAACTCATCGCGGTCTTCCTCCATGGCCTTCTTGGCCGCGTCCCCCGGCTCGATGCAGTGGAAGAAGCCGCCTTCCTGTACCAGCTGCTCGCACTTCTCGACTTCCTCATACCACGCTGCCCATGCTTCCTCATGCAGCTCCTGGTTGATCTCATCGCAGTCGCAGTCCTCGTCCTCATCATGGTCGCACTCAATGTATTCAATCTCTGGAGCAGGATGGCCGTCGCAGTATCCTTTGTGATAGGTATAAAGCTTCACATCGCTGTGGGCGCGGTCCGATGAGGCGTTCCCTGCGGAATCGATCTCATACAGCAGGCCGTCTTCTTTGGTCACGTTGTCATCCCTCGTACATGGGTCGTCATGGGGATCGTCCCAACGCTCGAACTGGGTCCCACCGTCGTTGCCCCAGTTGTATTTGTTTGTATCTGACACGGTGACGCCCATATCCCCAGAATAATTGGAGGAGATCTCGTCATCCCCCCATTCCGTATCGTTTAAGGTCCCCAGGCCAGACTCATAGCTGCCCGGGTTATCCGGTGTGCGGTCCAGATCCGTGTTGTCCAGCTGGGAATCATCAAATTTTTCCAGCACATCCCAATGAGAACCGGCCAGTGGCTTTCCGGTCTCGGAATCGTATTTTAAAAGGTTCAAATTGTAGTTGGCCAAGAAGGTTTCCTCATGCTCGTGGTGCACACAGCCGATCTCAGACTCGCCTTCATCTGGCTCCCCAATACGGATGTAGAGGTTCAGACCCTGGTCGATAATGGACGAGAAATAAATCTGGGTATTACCGAATTTGAACTCAGGATTCGTGACCGTGTCTGTATAGCCCTCGAAGGTATAGAGCTTCGCCTTTGTCTGGTCCACCGGCATGAGCGTGCCAATATACCCGTTTGGCCAATACAGCTTCCCGATACAGCCATTTTCGTCAGTATCCCCTGTGGAGGAAGAGAAATGCATCGTCCCGTCCTCATCCTGGCTTTCCTTTGTCCAGTCCCCAAAGCCCTGAAAATCAATACCGTCCAGATACCTTTTTGCGATGTCGCTCACGAAAAGGTTCACGTCTGCGTAGTATTTTCCGTTTTCTTCCCGGGCCGTGGTGACTGTCGCACTGATCTCCTTGTCCCAGTCAGGTGTCAGCCGGTTTGTTAAGTAGGCGGCCACCCAAATGTCGTAGAAGACTGCATCTACCATATTGGTCATACCGGCAGCGGCAGATCCAGCCGGCGGCGCCGCATGGAGTCTGTCATAGATCTCTGGAGCAACGTTCCTCGGGAATGACTGCTCTAGGGCTGCGTATTCAGGCTGGGATTTATAAAATGCCAGATCCCGCTGGAAATACTCTAACTCAGAGTTGGCGTCCGCCCCTTCCGGAACCCCCTGGAACCCTGGAGATGTTTCATTTGTCGCCACCCAAGCAATGGTCTGACAGATCAGATAATATGGGACATCTGCCATATTATCCGGGTTATAACTGTCCGGGTATCCACATGCAATGGCCGTCATCAGGAAGTTGAAATTCTCCACGTTTTCGCCACCGCCGTGTTTGGTCGGACCGAACAGGCCATTTGGGTGATTGATGCCGTAATCATTCAAGAAAAACATCTGCATACCCGGTTCCATACGGTATCCCTGGGTATGACTCGCCACGCAGTAGAGGAAGCGGTTGTCAAAGTCCTTATAATCGTCCTTTATATACCCGGGTCTTGCGGTGAAATACATCGCCTGAGTAAAAGGGAACAGACACTCCGCATTCGTGTTCCTTGTGAACATTGTCCAGTTGAAGGCCAGGCCGGTTGGTTTATCGTCCTGATTTCCCGGCTGTTCCCAGGTCTTTTTGACACGTTCCGTGTCATACCAAGGATCTAGTGAGACCCCTCGTACAAAGACGGGCGCTAACATGGCAGCACAAACAACCGCGGCCGTCAGGCGCCTAGCTGCCTTTTTATCCAGTAGTTTCATTGTAAGTATGCTCCTTTCTATTTATTTTGGGCAAAAAAAACAGGCAGGATGATTCATCCTGCCCTAAGTATGGAGCATTCTTACAGTTTTTGCGCACAATCAATAAAGATTGATAAACTGTCGTCCGTCTTTTTCAGGCTCATGGATGCTCAGCCGCCTTCCGATGTCATGGAAGTCTACTGAAACGTGCCCATTCGCATAAGCGTCATAGCCTTTCGCCTTCAGGGATTTAGCAACAGCCTCATCATCCCCCGCAACTTCTTCCTTAAAGACCAGTTTGGGTGTATCTGCACCTACTCCATCGGGATAGTCCCCATATTGTCTGTAAAAAGCATTGTCCCCAGGCAGATAATACTTGGCGGTTAATCCGTTGGCGTAAGAGACCACTACGTACCAGTTAGAATCCCTTACATCAACCTCTCCGTATTTAGCGTTCTCCTGCCTGGTATGGGTGACGATATCCAGGGCCGCCATACTAAGCCCGTGGGACTCGTACACATCCGTCCTGGGAAGATCTCCCTGAGTCTGGGACTGCGTCCCCGTCTGTCTGATCTGCACCACTCCGTTCTCCGTCCAGGCCCCGTCCCCGTTCACGGTGTAGCCGTCCGGGGTTGTGGTGTTTGCCAGCATATAGCCGTTGGCATCGAAGTAATAGCATTCCGCTACCCCATCGTTATTGCCGTCGATCCACTGCCAGCCATTGGCGTGCCAGGTGGTGTTATCAGCGTTAGTTCCGTACCACCAGCCGGTATTGTTCTTCTGCCATCCAGCAGCAAAAGAAGGCACTGCCATCCCTAATGCCATCATTCCTACGAACGCTGTTACCATCGCGCTCTTAAACATATTACGTCTTTTCATAGTATTTGCCTCCTTGATTTTCTACTTTCTTTGTTGTTTTCGTGTTGCTGATGCAATTATAGGACATATTCCCGCATTTTTCAAAAAAACTTTCGATTTTTTTGAAATTTTTTCGATTGTCATTTTTTGACTTTTCCTTTGGTTTTTTCCTTCAGGTTTCATTTGCCTGTGCCGTTATCCAGCTGTCTTTTGCACCAGGCCGTCAGGCAGGCGGTCGGTTTTGCACCGCTCCACCAGGGGGCGCGGTCGGTTTTGCACCACATCGTTAAGCGTGTGGCTGTTTTTTCTTCTACATTTCCGTTTTCCTCCTCTCATGCCTTGTCGTTTTGTTTACCAAAAGTAAATCCATAAAAGTCCGCAAAATGTGAAATCTGGTCTACAAGAAGACTCCAGAACTCGTCATATTCATACTCATAAAAATCCTTTTCTTTTTTTCTACCCGGATCATAGGTAATTTTCTTCCTTTTTTCAAAAATATTTTTTCTTTTTTAAGCTAAAAGTCTGCCAGGTTACGGATGCCGCAAGGCTGTTTCTATATGGCAGGCTTCTTCGGTCACAGGTTTTTTGCCGCTATGATATACTTTTCCGTATCCTAATTGGCAACAGCCGGTGTTTTTTCTTTGTTCTTGGCCTGTCGTCCGCGTTTTTCCTCTATTTTGTTAATGGTGCGACGATTGAACGCAATGAATTTAGATGCGAATTTTCCGCCAATTTCTACTTTTAAATGGCTATTATCCAAGTACTCTTTGGTTGTTCTGCAGGATCCGCATACCCTGGTTAAAGAAAATTTCTCATCACCGCAGTACTTTCTATGTGCTTCCAGAAGCTGCGAAACTGTTCCTTCAATCGCCTCTTTGATATCCCGCTGTATATGATCCTGACCTTCTTCACTAGGGATCATCAGTTTATGTTGGAGTGCGCGAAAACTGATCATAAAATAACCGTGGGATTCCAGTTCCTGCGTATTCTGTCGAGCCAGATAAAAAATATAATACAAAAGGTCGCTGGCACGGTTTGACAAATGGAAATAATATCTCGGCAGAACCGTAAAATACTGGATCAGGAATCCCCAGTCGATTGTAGTATTCATATATATATAACACTGCCCGTTTTTGATAAACGCATTAGAAAATAAGGCGGTCATTGTGTCAACAGAATATTTCTTCCTTCTTACTCCGCGGAAAGACCCTTGAACTTCCAGTTGTGTCAGCGAATCTTTTTCCCTGTTGAAACCATTCCGCGCACTGCGAATGGATGTATAAAAGCCAATATCAACAAGTTCCGAC
>QFCH01001661.1_pt1 | contig 31669 bp, 20 predicted proteins | sample 5346071 | NCBI WGS metagenome assembly QFCH01 (sample SAMN09062255, study PRJNA434731) | Human gut metagenome, whole genome shotgun sequencing project. | isolation source: stool timepoint B chromium assembly | host: Homo sapiens | collected 2015
GTGGCCACCCTTGTCGTTGCCACCCTTGTGGCCACCCTTGTCGTTGCCACCCTTGTGGCCACCCTTGTCGTTGCCACCCTTGTCGTGGCCACCCTTGTGGCCGCCATCGTCGTGAGAACCATCGTGGTCGGATTTACCGCCGCCCCAGTCAATATGGGGCTCGATGCTGGGGTTAACCTCAATGTGGCGGTCTTCGCTATTGTCGACGTCACCGTTGTAGATGGTGCCATTGTTGTCACCGCCAACAACTGTGCCGCTGTTGTCTCCGCCAACAGAGGTGCTACCGGAGGTGCCACCGTTAGCCGTGCTACCGCCACCGGCACTGCCATCGCTACCGGCGGTGCCGCTCGTCGAGCCGCCTTCGCCGCAGCAACCGCCGCCGGGCGCCTGGCACTGCTCGCCGATGTGCTCGACGCCCCGAGTCAGGTCACTACCAGCCGAGGTCATGACGGCGTAGATGGCCTCGATCGCCTGGAGGGCGCTCATGAGGACCTCGAGGACAGGTTCAATACGATTGACCCACTTCGAGGTCTTGCTAGTCACCTGGGCCGCCGCCGCGGGCGTCGCGAGGCCGAGCGTGCAGATCTCTTCCGCGGCGACCTCGAAACACGTGACAACGATATCCGCGATAGCGCTCACGACCGAGTCGTGGATATTGTCGACAGAGTCCGCGACCTTGGACAGTGCTTCGCCGAAAGCACCCGACGCCTCGGACACGCCGTTGATCGCGCTGTAGACGACGGCTTGACGCTCCTGGTAGGCGCCCACGGCTTCGCCATGCATATCGGCAAAGTCACTTGAAGCTGCACTCTCCAGCTCTTCGGCAATGGACGCGAGGGAGCTGGAAATGGACTCCCAGCTGGCGCTCATGCCGTACACCTGCCCGGAGTCGCCGGTCAGCTGGTTGACCCAGGATTTGAGCGGATCCACGTGCTGCAAGATCCATTCGACGACCGAGCCAGCGATGCCACCGACAGGATCCAGCACCAGATTGCCGACCTCCTCAACGAGTCCCTGCGCGGAATCAACGAGGTTGGTGACATCGCCCGAGCGCAGATCCTGGGCAGCATTGTAGAGAGTGTCGAAGACGGCCAGGCCCTCTGTCGGGGTGGTGTAGTCGATACTCCGAGTGTATTCGGGGGCTTCGGGACTCACTTCTTAACTCCTTCGAACAGGAAGCGACGCAGCGTCCGCTCCTCATCCTGACGCTGACGGTAGAGGAATGTTTCGATGTCCTTATCGCCACGATTATCCTGTCGCTCGAACAGTGAACGCACATCGTCCGTATTCGTATCGGGGTTGGCCTTGGAGAACTCCTCGATACGGGCGGACTGGGCCTTCTCCTGCTGCTCAACGAAGCTGCGGTAGCTGGCCTGCTGATCGTTGCGCTGCTGCGACATGAAGGTATCGAAATCCCTGGATGTCGCCTGCGGGTGTTCCTGGACGTACTGACGGATCTGCGTTTCCTCGTCTGCGCGCTGACGCGACAGGAAGTCCGTCATCGCGTCCTGCTGCTGTTGCTGGTTGGACTCGATGAGGGTCTTCATCTGGGAGACATCCGTACCCGGGTGTGCCTCCGCGTAGCGTGCGAGAGCCTCGCTCTGGTCTTGCTTCTGGCGCTCGTAGAACTGCGACAGGTCGGTGTTTTCGTCGTCGCGTTGCTTCTCGAGGAAGGCACGAAGGTCATCGTCGCTCGAGGTGATCTTGTCATGGCCGCCGAGCAGGCTGTCGAAGTCATTACCGGGGGCACTGTGATCCCCGTGCTTGCCATCGGAACCATCGTGGCCGTCGGAACCGTCCTTGCCGTCGTGACCGTCGTGACCGGAACCGTCCTTGCCGTCGTGACCGGAACCATCCTTGCCGTCGGAACCGTCCTTGCCATCGTGGCCGTTCGAACCGTCTTGGCCGTCGTGACCGGTCCCATCCTTGCCATCGTGGCCGTCAGAACCGTCCTTGCCATCGTGGCCCGAACCATCGTGATCGGAACCGTCGTGACCGGAACCATCGTGGCCCGAACCATCGTGACCGGAACCATCGTGACCGGAACCATCGTGACCGGAACCATCGTGACCGGAACCATCGTGACCGGAACCGTCAGAGCCACCGGAACCGTCAGAGCCGCCGGAGCTATGCGTGCCAGGGGTCGGAGGAACCGGGGTGGAGGGCTTATCGTCTCCGGAGCCATCGCCGCCGCCGCTGGAATCGCCACCACCGCCGCTGGAATCACCGCCACCACCGCTGCTGGAGCCGCCACCACCGCCGTTGGAACCGCCACCACCGCCGTTGGAACCGCCACCACCGCCGTTGGAACCACCGCCGCCGCTGCTGGAACCACCGCCACCGCCGGGCGACGGCGTCGGAGAAGGACCGGGCTGAGGCTGCGGCTGCGGGTTCTCCTGCCCCTCATGAGCCTTCTGAATCTCGTCCTTGATTTTCTTCTCAAGGTCGTCCATCTCCTGAGCCCATTGAAGGAGGCAGTTGACGAGACGCTTCTCGGCACCGGCGCAGTCGGTGATCATCTTGGTCAGATTCTCGATCTGCGAATTGACGGGAGGAGCGAAGAAGGAACAAATGAGGCCGAATGCATTGCCGCTGACCTGACCGTGCGTCGAGTTAGCGACGCCCACATTCTGGTCGAGCATCGATGCGTTGTCGCTGACCGTGGACGCGTGGCTACGGATTGTTTCCGTATTGACGCCGAGATCCACCCCGCTCATCGCTGACCAGCACCCAACGAACCGAGCGTCGAATCGACGCTATTGAGGTACTCCTTGAGGGAACCGCCGTCCTCGCCGAAGCGCATGGTCGTCTGCGTACGCACGTAGTCACGCATGTTGCGCCCGGCGTCGGCGTACGCCTCCATGATCGCTTCTTCAACGTCGCGACCGCTGCCTTCGAGCGCGTCGTCATCGATGGACAGTCGGACGAGCCGACCGTTCGGATCGACCTCCACCTCAACCTCATGGCGGGAGTCGAAGCCGGTCGCCTTCGCGCTCTTGAGGAGTTCAACGAGGTCGCGGGCATCGGTAGCACGCTTTTCGGCGGCAGCCATCTGAGCTCGGAGGGTCTGTTTTACTTCTTCGGGGGTACGCCCCATCACATCTACCATACGGTTATCCTAACTGAGTTCCACGGTGTACGTACACCTCTTCATCTGACGAGACAGTTCAGAGATTCCGGCCTCGCCAGATGCCGTCTATACGTTCAGTATTGAAGCATATTGGCTGAGAGCCCCTCGCGTCCACTAATCTGCGTGATAGCGCAGGCTCGTCCCCAGATGAGCCGGGTATCCGTAGGCATCCGAGTTCAACACACCTTCGTCGACGCCCCGGTAGACGTACTCATCGTCGTTGTAGATAAAACGCGGATCAGCAACCCCGTCTGCATAGTCCTCAAAGTCATCGAAGGTGACAACGGGATTACCGCCCTTGTCTTCGAAGGGATTTGCGTCACGATACTGTGTGGGGTCAGAAGCGAGGAAAGCCACCGGATCAACCTCACCGTAACCGGTGCGTTCATTCCACTGTCCACCAGACCCACTGGCCGTGGCGGCGAGCGCCTGCAGGATCTGATCTGCCGTTATGTCGCTGCCAAAACCTGCCCACGCCAGCGCGAGAACACCGGCGATCAGAGGCGCGGAAAACGACGTTCCCGCGACCGTGTAGATACTATTCGTGCTGGCCCTCCGCGCGACCCCCTCGCCGACAGCGACGAGGGACACACCATCACCCCAGTTCGAGTAGTCCGCGTATCGCCCATCCGTCTCGAGCGCGCCAGCACCAATGACACCACCCCACGGGCCGAGAATGTCATCCGGATTGCGTTCTCCGTCATTCCCCATCGATACGACGATAGGCACCCCTTGAACGACGGCGCGGGCCACCGCCCAGCGCAACGACTCTGTATCGCTGCGGGAAAACGTCGTGGAGATAGAGATAATGTTTGCGCCGTCATTCAGCGCCTGTTCGATGAGGCTCGGTTGATCCGCCAGAGCATGGGGATTACTCCCGAGGGAGCAGTCCGACCCTGCTTCTCGCGTAACACCTGCCTGTGCGTAGCTATAAATCGTCGCCCCGGGGGCGACACCAAAGTCGGGAGCGACCAGAAACTGAGCGATATACGTCGCATGATCGTTAGAGTCCTGATCTGTATTAACGGTGCACGGGGTCTTGTCTTGGATATCAGCCCCCTGTAGCTCAGGAATCGAGGTGTCGATATACCCATCGATGACGGCGATGATCACGCCCTCTCCCGTGTATCCCTGTGCGTGCAAAGACGCCAGAGAATAGCGCGAAAAATAGGCCTCGTCGGCAGCTGTAATTTTGTGGTCCTCCGCTCGGGCGGGAGCAACGGGGGCGACGGGCGAGAGCACGGCCGTCAGGGCCAAGGCGCATGCCGAGGCCAGAACGGAGAGGGCACGCAGGCCTCGGGACCGACCAATCGATCGCATCATTGTGTCTGTTCCTTTCGCTTGGGCACTCGGGCAAGTCGAGGCTCGTTACTGATTGTGGTAGCGCGGGCTCGTGCCCAGATGGGCTGGGAAGCCGTAGGCGCCAGAATCCACTACCCGTTCGTCGATTCCTCGATAGACGTACTCGTTATCGTTGTAAATGTCTTCGGGATCCACGAGGCCATCGACATAATCGTCGATGTCGTCGGAAGTCAGCACGGGATCGTCACCCTTGTCTTCAAAGGGGTTCTCGTCCGGGTACTGAGTCGGGTCAGAGGCGAGGAAGGCCACCGGGTCGATCTCCCCGAAACCGGTCCGATCGTTCCACCGACCACCCGAGCCGCGAGCGGTGGCAGCCAGTGCCTGCAGAATCTGCCCCGATGGCACGTCACCATCGAAGCCGTCCCATGCCAGGGCCAGGACGCCTGCAATCAGCGGCGTCGCAAACGAGGTTCCTTCGACCGTCTTCAGCTGATTGGTGCTGGCCTCACGCGCGTAGAACTGCCCGACGGCGGCGATGGAGACTCCGTCGCCCCAGTTCGAGTAGTCCGCGAATGTTCCGTCGGTTGCGAGCGCAGCGGAACCAATCACACCGGCGAAGGGACCCATGGTATCGGATGCGTTGTACTCGCCGTGGTTACCCATTGATACGACGACCGGAACGCCTGCCGCTACCGCGCGGGAAACCGCCCACCGCAGCGATTCCTCGTCGGCCTCATTGTAGGAGGATGTGATAACGATGATGTTCACGCCGTCGTTGAGCGCCTGCTCAATCAGGCTCGGCTTGCGCGCGAGGGCAGCCGAATTGGAGCCGAGAGCACAGTCTGAATCCACGTCCCCCCAATCGTCCGCGTACGCGTAGTTGTAGATCGTCGCGCCAGGAGCGACCCCGAAGTCGGGCGCAACCAGGATCTGGGCGACTTCGGTCGCGTGATCGTCAGACTCCGCTTCATTGGTGACCTCACAGGGGGTCTTGTCCACGATATCTGCACCCTGAAGTTCGGGGATTGAGGCGTCGATATGACTATCAATGACCGCAATGATGACGCCGTCTCCGCGATACCCGCGTGCGTGCAGGTCAGCCAGTGAATAGCGGGAATAGTAGGCCTCGTCGGATGCCTGTACCTTGTGAGAATCTGCGTGCGCGGCCGGTGCAGGAGCCACCAGCGTGCCCACCGCGAGAAGGCAGGCCGACACCGTCACGCACAGGGCGCGCAGGCGTTGGAAACGATTAACCAATGGCCTCATTATTGTCGTTCCTCTCGGTGAATCGGGTGGGTGGGGGCGACCTGCGCCGTGTCAGCGGACGGCAGGGCGCGCGAGACGCGACGGCGCAGTGACCAGAGCTACGACGCCAGCCCCTGCGGCGCCTCGCCTCACGACAGGTCTTCGTCTGGCTCTTCGACGACCGCTGGCCTGCCGCGCAGGTGCGACAGGATCACGAGGCCGGCGATCATGGCGACACCGAGCACGGCGATCGCGGAGACGATGTAGGCGCGGACCGTCAGGTTGTTGTCCCGTTGCGTCAGGTTCGGCGAGGCGACGGCGGGGCGGGCGGGGGCGGGGTGCTGAGCCGCGTTGGGGTGCGCTGGCCCGTATCTCGTGCCGATGTCGGTGAAGGTCAGCGCGTCAAAGGGGGCGACGATCCCCCACCCGAGCCCATCGGTGCGTTGGTCGGCGGTGCCACGTACGGCTGTCACCTCCAGGCGGTACTTCCACATCTCGGGCCCCTCGTCCGGGTACGCCGACGCGATGAGCGCCGCGAAACCTGCGGCGTAGGCGGTCGCATAGGAGGAGGAGGGCAGCGGCTGGTCGCCCTCGTATCCGCCGACGAGGCAGTCGGCCTGGTTGAACCATGTCGTGAGGATGACGCCGGCTGGAACAGCGATCCCGACGTGCGAACCGTGCACCTGCTGGTCGGAGGCTGACCCGTCGGCGTTCGAGGCCGTCACGCCGAGGACGCTCTCGTAGGCGGCCGGATACACGACCTTGTTTTGGTCCTGGCCCTGATACACGTTGCCGGTCGAGGCCACGACGAGGGCACGGCCGCGCACGGATTGGATTGCCGCTTCGAGGTTCGCGTCGCCCTCGGCCGCCGACTGGGCGACGACGATGATTTGCGCGCCATGGTCGGCAGCCCACTGGATGCCTCGGCCGACCTTGGACATGAAGGTCTCTTCGCCTTCCTTCGTCGACGTACCCTGCTCGAGGCCAGTGTCCACGCGGACGGGAAGAATCGTCGCCTCGGGGGCGACGCCGATGAGGCCAGAGTTCTTTGACTCGGGCAGTTCGCGGGCAGCAATCGCGCCGGCGATCGCGGTCCCGTGCTCGCCGACGTCGACGCGCCCGTCGGTATTTTCGCCACTCAGATCCACGCCGGGCAGGACCACGGGGCCGTCGGAGGACTGAAAGTGTTCATTGCCTGCGGCCACACCCGAGTCGACGATGGCGACAGTCACGCCCTTGCCGCGGGAGATCTCCCACGCGCGCCGCACGCCCACGGCATCGAAGATCTCGGGCTGGTTCTTAATGTACGACGGCGAGTTCTCGGAACATTTCCCGTCCCCCGAGTCGGCCGGGGCGGTCGGCGTCGGGGAGGGAGATGCAGTCGGGGTGGGACGCACACTCGGCGTCGGCACCGGGTCCGCGTGCGCGGGGGCCGGGCCAAACGCGCCCCCAGCCCCGGCCTCGTCCGACGGGGTGAGGGGGGCGACGAGGGCGGCGAGCGTCAGGCCGGCGATCAGGGATGCCCCGACGAGGCCTCGGCCCAGCGCCCGGGATCTGGCACGTATGCGGCTCACGACAGCCCCGCTGAGGTAGCAGCCGCCTGAGGCGTCAACTCCGATCCGGGGGGAATGATATTGCCCCACGCCTGCGGGATCATCGCAACGTCATCCGATGTCCACCCGAGGGCCTTGAGCGAGATGGCGGGAGCATCGCCAAGCGAATGTCGGTACCCCATATCCGAAATGAAAACGTAGGCACCAGCATCGCCACCGCCCGCCGTCAGCGCCGCGACGACCCCGGAACCGCCGGCCACCGTGACCGTGCGCGACGTCGTCGGACCACCCGTCGCAGAGACCGATTCGGCGTCGTAGGAGGCCTGGATAGCACGTTGTTCCTTCATTGTGTACAGGCCAAATTGCGGAACAGTCTTGTCCTTCGTGTCCATCTTGGTGCACAGGACGGTGCGGCTGGCCGCGTCAAGCTTGTCATCCTTCCACTCCGGGTTCGCGAAGTCATCGACGGCGGGCCAGTCCTCGCCGATGAAGTCGGCCTGCACGGGCGCGACGTCCTTGAACATTTCCGTCGGATACTGCTCGACCTTCGGTGCGTCCTGGTAGAGCTTGGCCGCAGTCGAATTGAAGACAGCCAAATCGGAGTCGTTGATGACCAGATAGGAGTTGAGGACCTCGCCATTGGAATTGATCTGCTCGACGACCGTGCCGATCGTCAGGTTCTCATTCTTGAGTGGGCCCGGCAGATTCCTCGCAGGCTCGCCAGCGTTGGGGATGTCGCTGTAGCTCCACGGCTTCAGACGAGTGCCGGAGGGGAAGAGGTCGAGCCACTCGGGTTCGACGATGATCGGGTACGCCGTCCTGTTCTGGAAGGACAGGACCCAGTCGCCCAGGCGGCTCACGGAGGCGTCAATAAGGTACTTCTTGTGGGTCTTCGCATCGATGAAGTACTTGTCCTCGCTGCCCACCGCCTGCACGAGGGCCGCGGTGGCGGGCTGAAGCGGGAAGTTATCCGCCGGCAGGTCCTGGGCGATCCACGTGTGGTAACTGGTCGGCAGGTCGCAGGAGAGCCACGTCGAGGCCAGGTCTGCGGATGCAGGCACGTCGTCTGGGACGCCGGGCAGGCCGATCTGGGCACCGCGCGGGGTGTCTTTGAGGGAGGAGGCACTGGCGCTGACGATCGTCAGGCCGGAGTCTCCCGCGAGGAGCTTCGCGGTCGTCACGTTGCTGATCGGGTGTAGCACGCCGTTCACTGACAGGTAGCGCGCGCCCGTGTCCTTGACGTCGACCAGCTTGTAGTTAGCGTCCGTCAGGTCTGGTTTGGCCGCGAAGCTCCGCAGGGCGATGCCGATGACACACACAATGATGGCGACGACGGCGCCGACGATGAGAGGACGCACCGGGGAGGGAGTGTCGACCTCGCGACCGCCAGGGGTACCCGACGTAAAGGCGGTGATCAGGCGGTTTCGGTTGAAGCGTTGGGCTTCGAGGATATCTTTACTGGTCGGCATAGCTCAGCCCCACATGTAGACAGCCAGGGGAATCAGGGCAAACAGCGACAGCACCGAGATAGTGTCGGCGAGTCGCGTCAGGTGCGGACGCGCACGAGGCCCGACGACATTCGTGATGACGAGCACGAGGGCCGCCGCAATCGCTGTGAGGGCTACCCACGCCAGCATCGTTGGTTCCGCGCGGGTGGCGAGGCTCGCGGTGATCAGGATCGTCACCAGACCCGTGAGAACACCGAGGAGGACCTCCACGCGCGCGCGAATCGAGCGGGTTTGGAGGATCAGGGAGATCGATCCGAGGAAGACGAGGATCAACGGGAGGAGCACTGAACGTGTGCCGGGCGCGCTCATCAACGAGACCGCGAGGAAAATCGCTGCCAACGCCCCGCCCGCGCGCAAGGCGACGACGAAGACGAAGGAAGTGCCGACCTGGTCGGTGATCGTTTGGGCGGGAATCTGCTCGGTCGTGTTCGCGTCGAGGATGCGCACGGGAATGTGTGCCAGGGCAATCCACGGCGCGATCTGGAGGAGGACGACAATGAAAGCGAAGAGGGCAGCGGAGACGCCGACCTGTGAGAGGGAACCGAGAGAGACCAGGAGACCCGTCGTCGCTATCACGGTACCGAGGACGAGGGGCGCCACGATCGAGATGCGGTAACGCTTGGGCAGTGTGAGGATCGCGAGCGAGCCGACAAGGAGGCCGACACCGATCCAGATCCACCCGGCTGTGTCCCACTGGCTCTGCGTGAGACGAAGCGCGGATGCGCAGGTCAGAAGGGGCACTGTGTGCGCCAGCGCGATGCCGCTGGGCCGGGGGCTCTGACGCGTGACGACAGCCGACGTGCCGGTGACGAGGAGGGCGGCAATGATGCCGATGACGCCATAGACACGGTTGAGCAGCGTGATGCGCTGGGGGTCCAAGGATGCGAGGGCATCCGGGGGCGTGGTCGCCAGGAGGAGGGCGGCAACGAAAATGAGGGCAGCAGCAGACAGCGCAGCAAGAATATGAGCATCATCACGTGTCCAAGGAGTGGACACTCGTTCGACGATTTGACCCACCGCTTCAGTGAGGTCGTCGTAGACCATGTCGGCAGCGCCTTCACCAAGAGGCTCGAGCGTGAGGGCGGCTCCCGCACGCACACCCTGGGCGGACAGCGACTTCGACTGGTCCAGCAGACGACCTGACGCGGTCCTCACCGAGAAGCCATCATTTGTCGGCTGATCAGTGAAAGCACCAACGGTTTCAACCATTCCAGGCAACAGCTCCACGAGAGGGATCGACTGCGGAATCGTCACGTCACTGCGATCAACGCCATAGGTAATCGTGAGCGGAATCAGCGCCACTCCTCGAGATGTTTTCGTTGCCATATGGTCCTCCCGTTTGCCGCGTGATGGGGATTCTAACTACACGACACAACCCTGTAAGTCTAGATTCTCGGTCAGCTTTTGTCATGATTTTTCCGTAACATCAAAAATAATCGTGAAAACATGGTTAGTATTCATATGTCCCCATGCTCTCACGCATCCCCGCGGGAGAGTCCACTCATACAAATGGAGGTTCACATGGCAGACCAGAGGGCCGCAGAAGGCGCCCTGAAGCAGGGCTTCTCGGCAGTTGAGTCCACCAAGGCCGACATCGACAGCCACCTCAAGCGCCTCGAGGGCGACCTGTCGACCATCGGCAGCTCTTGGCAGGGTGCCGCGTCGGCACAGTTCACGATGCTGATGGCTCAGTGGCAGGAAAACGCCGCAAAGGTTAACCAGGCCCTTCAGGACCTCGCGGATAACCTGCGCGCCACTGATTCGTCGATGGAAGCCAACGAGTCGGAGACCGAGAACTCGTTCTCCAACCTGCTCGGCGGACTGTGAGAGATTAGGTAGATTAGGAGACTGACATGGATTTCCAGGTAAACTACGCCGCGCTTGACGCCGCCGCCGCTGACATCACAACCGGTGCCAATAACCTGCAGAACTGCCTCGACGACCTCGAGCAGACGCTGAACCAGCTGCGTTCCTCGTGGGAGGGTCAGACCCAGGAAGCCTACGACGATGCTCAGCGTCGTTGGAACCAGGGCCTTGAGGGCCTGAAGGACGTTCTGAACCGTACCTCCAGCGCTGTCGACGCCGCTCGCTCCAACTACCAGACGACGGACCAGTCCAACGCTGCCCGCTTCTGAGAGCATGAGCGCCTAGCGCTCTGGGGAGGGCCGTTCCATGTGGGGCGGCCCTCCCCTTTTCCATGCGCGCTGTGTCATGTGCGCTATTTCTCGTGCGCGCTGTGTCATGCGCGCTGTTTCTCGTGCGCCCGTCTTGCCGGGCCCGCGTTTACTCACATCCGGTGTTCGGTGCGTGCACTGCGCGAATGCTCGACCGCTGGATCAACGTCGCTCGCGCCCAGCGTAATTTTCCGTCCGGTTGAATTAGCTATGTGCCGGGCAGCAGAAAACCGCCCCTTCCTTCGAAGGGGACAGCGGCGGGACGCATCCGACTGAACAAACTCAGACACTCACGCCCGGGGTCAGAGCCGCGTGCAGGACCAGGGGTCAGAGCCGCGTGCAGGGCGCGGGGTCAGAGCCGCGTGCAGGGCGCGGGGTCAGAGCCGGGAGCGAGACCAGGACGCGCAATTCGAGTCAGCGCACAGAATCTGCGTCAGCGTGGACGATCGTGGCGCGACGTTCCCCCATGAGGATCTCGGTGCCCGCAGGGACCTCAACGGCCTGGCCGCCGGTCAACGCGGTGATACGCCCGTCGGGGGGTACGGATCTGGGTGCCGTTCGCGGAGAACGAGTCCTCAATCCACGCCCCACTTGCTGTGGGACCCACGCGCATGTGCGTGCGCGACAGGGACACCGTCGTATCGGGAACGACGACAGCGCGCGACCCTTCGGCGGCTGCAGGTGCCCGCCCCAGGGTGAGCGGCATGTCGATGAGCTCACGCTGGCCCGAGTCGAAAATGAGCCACAGGAGCTGCGCGCGCGGCGGCGTCGCGGGCGCACCCCACTGGGACTGGCCAGCGCCTCCCCACTGCCCCTGGGGGCCGGCGGCGCGCTGGGCAGCCTGCACGTCGCGACGACTCGGCGGCGGTCCAGGCACGCCCGAGGCCGGGGCCTGATAGCGCACGGGAGCAGCGTACTGGGGCTGAGCGGGTTCCTGGCGCGTGGGCCCACCCCAGCCGTCCTGGGGCGCGGGCGACGCGGAGGGCGCGGGCGACGCGGAGGGCGCGGGCACCGCCGGGGGCTGCTGGGCTGGCACCTGTGCGGGCGTGGGCCGCTGGGGTGCCGGACGATGAGCCTCGGGCGCGCCCTGAGGTGGTGCGAGGAGCGCATCGAACTGCGTGGGCTCGTGAGCGGCGGGCGCGGACGGGAGCGGCACCGCCGGAACCTGCGCAGCAGCGGGCGCAGCCGGAACCGCGGGAACACTCGGCGCCACTGGCGCACTGTAGGGATCGTTCGCTCGCTGACCGGGAGCCGAGTAGTCGGGCACGGACGAAGGAACGGGAGTCAGCGGGGCACTCGGCGCATCCCACTGACCCGCACCTGCCTGCACGCCTTCGAAGCCGCTGGGTGCCTGGCCGGGGCGGGGATGATCCACCGCCTGTCCGGGACCCGCAGCGAGGGCCGCATGTTTGCGCAGGTCGACGAAACGCGTATGCGTGGGCCCATTGAGCCACGTGCGCCCATCATGGACCATCGCGTACGAGGCCAGCAGACCCACAACCGTCACCTGAAGCAGCGCACTCAAGGCCGTGTAGCCCATGGCCGCTCCCAGCGAAGGAGTCTGGGCGTCATCCTCGTCTCGAATGAGGCACACGCGCATGAGGGCCATACCCGGGGTCCGCCCCGACACCCCCAGCATGACGCCGGAGGCAACCACGGCCTCGGCGATGATCAGACCGACCGTCACCGGCGTGAAATAGACGAACCACGTCACCCCCACCAGCGCCCCGAGGACCAGCAGATCGATGACGTACGCGCCGACGAGCCGCGAAGCGGTCGCGCGGGCGAAAGGAGTCTTCGTGGTATCACCCATTACAGGATCGCCCTCCAAGCAAACTCGAAGAGACCCGAGGAGAAAATCGCCGCGGGGAGAAGTGCAAAAATACAGAACGACTGCACGAAGTCGAGGATCGTGCCGATCAGTGCGGCATGTCCCTTGGGCTCATACAGCGTCATCCAGGCCACCAGCGCGATGCCCGTCAGGACGAGGACGCACACGGGCAGGACGGGATAGATCTGCGCGCCGACCGCCCAGGACTTCACCCAGGCGCCAAAGAGGAAGGCACACCCGATGCCGGCGGCACCAATGCGCGGCAGGACCCTCCCCATCGGCGTGCGGGCACCCCTCGGCGCCGTTAACAGGGTCACCACGGACGCGATGACGATCACGAAACCGCCGATGCCTCGGCCCATGGCCACCGTTGGCATCACCGTGCGAGCGAGGGGGATACCACCCGCGAGGGTGAACAACGTCGAGGCGGTCAGCAGCAGCGTGTAGCGGGCATCGGTGTGTCCGATCGCCGTCTTCATGCGCCCGCCGGTCACCGGCGTGGGAGGGACCATCACAGGCTGGCGGATACGAGAGGCAATCGTTTGCACCGCCGCCGCATCGATCAGCTGACTGTCGGGCACGCGCAACGCGAAGCGCGGGGCCATGAGGAACAGGAACACACCCAGGGCCAACGCGAGCGGCGCAATATTAATCAGGTGGAAGAACGGGTAGGCACCAATCGTCACGAGAACGGTCGCACCGAGCCACGCCATCATGGCACTGAGCGCCGTCGGCGTGTTCGTCAGCGAGAGCACCGCCAGGGACACGACGAGGGCCACCCACACTCCGACAACGGGCGCGAGCGAGAGGGCATGGATACCCGCCATCGACACGAAGCCGATGGCGCTGTAACCCGCGAGCGCCGGCATCAGGAGGAGCAGGAGGGACGCCGAGCGCAGCCTGCGCGAGGCAAACAGCGGAATGATCGCAACCGCGCAGCACACCAGGGCGCATACTCCGCGCGCCCACGTGGGGATCGACGAGGCCGCGAGCGCCCAGGCGGGTCCATCCTCCCTGTGGGCGAGCCCACTCAGCGCTGCGTCGCCCATCATGGGCAGCAGGCACAGTGAGGAGACCGCACCAATGAGGAGGAAGCACAGGCCGACCAGGGCGAGGGTGGGGGAGAGCCACTGATTCTCGTAGCGCTCCGAGGCCTCGTTGAGCTGGCGGGCGGACAGGACCCGGCTGGACAGGGCGATCGTCGACCCGGCGGGCAGGTCGCGGCCGAGGACCGCAGCACCGTCGAGGGGACGCCCGTCGGCGTAGGAGATACGCACGGACGGCAAGGTGAGGTCTATGGCCAGCATGGCGCACAAACCTGCGACCGTGGTCCCTGTGGGAGCAGCGAAATCGGAGGCCCCATCGGAGTCGATAACGGTCACGGACACCATAGTGGCGCTCATGAAACCTCCGATCTTCGGGAAACAACAGTGCCCAGTGTAATGCACCGAGGCTAACCGTCGGTTAAAACTTGGAAGAGCACTCAGCTACACTGGGGACAGTCGCATCGAACACGTACGCGCGCAGCGCGAGGAGACCTGATGGTTACACGCAAAAAACGGCGGATTGCCGCGGTTCCGGAGCAGCCTTCCGGCAGCTTGGCCCTGCAGATGCCGCCGGAGAAGGCTGAGCCCGCATCGATGGGCAACGTCCTCATGATGGTCGTCCCGATGCTCGGTTCGACGGGCGTCATGATTTTCATGGCGATGCAGAACAACGGTGGCGGGCGCTCCATGCTCATGGGCGGCGGCATGTTGGTCGCTATGTTGGGCATGGTCGGCTTCAACATGTACCGCCAGTTCTCCCAGTACCGTACGCGCGTGAAGACGCAGCGTCGCGAGTACCTGTCTTACCTCGCGGAGACGCGCGAGTCGATCCGCAAGGTCGCGAAGAAGCAGCGCGCTTACTACAACTGGGTCTACCCCGACCCCGACGCCCTGGTGACCCGGGCAGCGAACGGGTCTCGCCTGTGGTCGCGTGAGGGCAACACCTACGACGTGCTCACGTTCCGCTATGGCAGTGGTACGCAGCCCCTGGGCTTGACGTTCGAGCGTCCGCCGATCGATCCGATGACGGAGATGGACGTCGTGTGTCTGTCGGCGATGGAACGCTTCATCGCGGTGCACGATCACACGGACAACGTGGGTAAGTTCCTCTACCTGGGTGATTTCAGCCATATCGAGGTCGTCGGCGAGGGCGAGAGTGCCTACGACGAGATGCGCGCCATCATGATGCACTTGGCGTGTTTCATCGAGCCTTCCAAGCTCAAGATCGCGGTCCTGTGTTCGGCTGATCGTCTGGGCGACTGGGAATGGGTGAAGTGGATGCCACAGGCGCGCTCGGCCAACGTTCGCGACGCCATTGGCCCGGCTCGCATGATTTCCACGGACCCGCGTGAGTTGGTCGAGATGATCGGCCCCGATATCGCGATGCGCGGCGCGTACCGCCCGGGCGAGGAGATGCCCGAGTGGCCCCATCTCCTCCTCGTGTGCGACGGCGCCGAGTTCCCCACCTCCTCGCCCTTCGGGTCGATGGCGGGCGTGCGCGGCGTGACGATCATGAGCCGCGCCCGCGAGTGGACGCCGATGAAGTCTCACACTGCCCTGCGCCTCGTCATCCACCCCAGCCCGAATCGCAAGGGCGCGGACGTCGTCGACGTGGTGACCATGGATTCTGTGCCCGAGTCAGCCTTCGCGGATCGGCTTAGCGCCGTGCAGGCCGAGGCCGTGGCACGTCGCATGACCCCCTTCGCCACCCAGGAGAAGCTGGAGGAGTCGGACACGCCGGTGGGCCGCTCGGACGAGTCGCGCCAGAAGGACCTCATGGAGCTGGTCGGCATCGGCGACATTCGAGACTTCGACCCGGAGAAGCAGTGGGTGCGACGCGAGGGGCGTGCGCGCCTGGCCGCCCCCTTTGCGGTGACGCCCGAGGGCCGACCCGTCGTCCTGGACATCAAGGAATCCGCCCAGCAGGGTATGGGTCCGCACGGCCTGCTGATCGGCGCGACCGGTTCAGGTAAGTCCGAGGTGTTGCGCACCCTCGTTCTCGCGCTGGCTTTGACCCACTCCCCCGAGCAGCTGAACCTGGTGCTCGTCGACTTCAAGGGTGGCGCGACCTTCGCCGGCATGGCGGACCTGCCGCACGTGTCGGCCATGATCTCGAACCTGGAGTCCGAGCTCTCGCTGGTTGACCGTATGCAGGACGCCCTGCAGGGCGAGATGGTGCGCCGCCAGGAGATGCTGCGTCAGGCCGGCAATTACGCGAACGTGTCCGATTACGAGGCGGACCGCCTCGCCGGCAAGCACGAGTATCCGCCGCTGCCGGCCCTGTTCATCGTCCTGGACGAGTTCACGGAAATGCTCATGGCCAAGCCGGAGTTCGGCGAGGTCTTCATCATGATCGGTCGTCTGGGCCGATCCTTGTCGGTGCACCTGTTGCTGGCTTCACAGAAGATGGACCTGGGTAAGGCGCGCGGCCTGGAATCCCACCTGTCGTACCGCATTGCGCTCAAGACGTTCACGGAGAGCGACTCGCGCGAGGTCCTGGGTATCCCCGACGCCGCGAAGCTGCCTCCGCTGCCCGGTTCGGGCTTCCTGAAGGCGGGCGGCGACGGCCTCGTTCGTTTCCGCGCGTCCTACGTGGCCGCTCCCCCGCCGGCGCGCACCCTCGCGTCGATTGCCGAGGCCTCGACGGCCGGTGCCCCGAGCGCCCCGATCGAGATCCTGCCGTTCACGGTCGCTCCCGTCATCACGCGCGAAGCCCTGAGCGAGGAGGAAGAGGTCGATCAGAACCAGGAGATCGTCCTGGCCGGTGACGAGGTGTGGGCGGACATGTCCGAGATGGACATCGCGGTGGCCAAGCGGAAGGGCAAGGGCTACCCGGCGCACCAGGTGTGGCTGCCTCCGCTGGAGGTTCCCGATACGTTCGCGACTCTCATGCCGGACTTGGCGCCGGATCCGGAGCTGGGCTTCATTTCTCGCGCCTGGCGCGAGTCCGGGGTCCTGCGCGTGCCCCTGGGCACGGTCGACCTGCCGCTTGAGCAGCGCCGCGAGACCCTGGTCCTGGACCTGTCGGGCGCGGGCGGTAACTTCGCGCTCGTGGGCGGCCCACAGACCGGTAAGTCGACGGCGCTGCGCACGATCGTCCAGGCCCTGTCACTGACCTACACGCCTCAGGAAGTCCAGTTCTACGTGATGGACTTCGGTGGCGGTACCTTCGCGGGCTTCGCGGGCGCGCCGCACGTGGCCGGCGTGGCGACGCGCGACACCGAGGAGGTACGCACGCGTATGCTCGCCGAGATCGCGGCGATCATGGATGACCGTGAGCGCTACTTCCGTGCGCACGGCATCGACTCGATGGATACCTACCGTCGTGGGCGCCTGGCGGGCACCTACGACGACGGCTACGGCGACGTGTTCCTGGTCATCGACGGGTGGGGTGCGCTGCGCTCCGAGTTCGATGGCCTGGACCGCGAGGTCACGACGATGATGAGTCGAGGCCTGTCGCTGGGCGTTCACCTGGTCATATCGGCGGCCCGTTGGATGGATATCCGCGCCGAGGCGCAGGATATTTTCGGGTCGCGCCTGGAGCTGCACACGGCGAACCCGAAGGAGTCGATCGTCAACCGCGAGGGTGCCGCTCGCATTCCAAAGGGGCGCCCGGGGCGCGGCATCGACATGGCGGGTCACGAGATGATGATCGGCCTGCCGCGCGCGGACGCGGAGCAGGACCCGTCAACCGTGTCGCAGGGCGTGGCGTACACGGTCAACAAGATTCGCGAGTGCCTGGTGGCGGGCGAGGGCCCGAAGCTGCGTCTGCTGCCCCAGCGAATCACGCTTGCGGAGATCCTCTCACAGCTGCCGGATCAGCAGATCCTGCCGCGCGGCGGCGGCGACATGGTGCTGGGCGTGGAGGAGTCGCGCCTGGGGCCGCTCCTGTTCAACACTCGCGCGGAGTCGCACCTGTACCTGTTCGGCGACGGCAAGACGGGCAAGACCTCCTTCCTGCGGTCGATCATTTCCGAGGTCACACGCCTGTACTCGCCCAACGAGGCGAAGATCCTGGCGATCGACATGCGTCGTTCGCTCCTGGGTGCGATCCCGGACGAGTATTCGCTGCGCTACCTGACGAACCATGCCGAGGCGATGAAGCAGCTGCGTGATCTGGCGAAGTTCCTGCGCACGCGCCTGCCCGGTTCCGACGTGACCGCCGAGCAGATTCGCGAGCGCACGTGGTGGTCGGGTCCGGAAGTGTGGATCTTGGTCGACGACTACGACCTGGTGGCCACCTCGTCGGGTAACCCGCTGATGGAGCTCATCGACCTGCTGCCGCAGGCGGGAGACATCGGTCTGCATGTGATCATCACCCGTCGTATGGGCGGCGCGTCGCGCGCGGCCTACGAGAAGGTCCTGCAAATGATGAACGACCTGGCCGTCACCGGTATCCTCCTGTCCGGCAACCCCAGCGAGGGCGCGATCATCAACGGCGTGAAGCCGAAGCGCGCGATCGCCGGCCGCGCGCAGGTCGTTCACCGAGAGCTGGGCGTCGTCGCCGCGCAGCTGACGTGGACCCCGCCAGCAATTTGATCGTTTGTTGACACAGAGGCCCCTTCGTCGCATATGATTGACCAGTCTGAAAGTAGGAGAAAAACATGTCCTCTCTCGTGTCCCATCGCGCTCGCGCAGCCACCGCTTCCCTGCTGCTTGCTTCCGTCGCCCTGTCCGGTTGCAGCATCTTGGGTGGTGCGCGAAATTCCAGCGATATTTCGAAGTTGCCCAACATTCCCGAGGGGCAAAAGCAGCAGCTGGTCAGCCAGATGCAGTCTGCGTCTGGCTCGGAGAAGCAGGAGATCGCCGCGAAGGCGACGGCCCTGAGCAAGATGGTGGGGACGGAGCTGGTCGCGGTGGATCCCCCGTCGATCATCGACCAGACCTTCAAGTTGGATCCCAAGGGTAAGACCGTGGTGAACAAGGACGACAAGATCTACCTGATGATGTCGGCCACCGATTACTGGCGTCTGGGCCAGGACACCTACGACCTGTGCGTGGAGCAGGACTGCGAGTACTACTCGTCGTGGACGGTAGACGTGGAGGGCTCGGGCGCTGACCTGACGTACGTGTGGACCCTGAAGGTCGATGGTGACGATCAGCCTAAGGAGCCGCTGGTCCGCCGCTTCAAGGTCGGTAAATAAGCGTCCCTGCGCGTCGACGCACTCTCTTCTTTTCTCATCAACCATTTAGGAGTCAACAATGGCCGGAAATCCAGACGTCAGTTACGACGACGACCAGCAGCAAGCAGCCGCACCGAAGGTGACCGAAACCTGGGACGCGGTGACGGGATCGCGCAAGCATACCGAGGCCCTCGGATCCGCGCAGACATCCACCTTCTGGGGATACGAAGACGGGCCCGCGGACCTGCAAGGCAGTGCTGCGAAGATGTTCGAGGCCGTATCCGGACTTCTCGCGAGCGAATCCATTATGCTCAGGGATTTCGAGGCGGACATGCATGAGGCGATGACCCGCTTCACCGGCGCGGAATACGACAACCAGCTGAATTTCAAAAACACGCAGGCCGACCAGCAGATGCAGGCAATCCGCTCGCAGAACCCGACCGAGTTCACCGCGATGCTTCACGCGCTCGGTTTGACCCTCGAAGATCTCGGCTCCGCTGCGGATCCGCTGATCGCGCCCCCCACTCAATCGGGTGCCGGCTCGGCGGGTGGTTCGAGTAGTGCACCAACTACTTCCTCAGGCCCGTCGGACTACTGAGCTGCATAGCTAGATATAAGGAGTTTGTCACAATGGTTGCTTCACCGAATTATGAGCGTCTTAAGGTCTTCATGGAGGCGGCTCGCGCCAACAAGGGGCTTGACGCGTGGGACGGGGATCACGACAAGGCCTTGAAGGGCTTTGATGACGCCGTTGAGCGCCTTCGTGCCTATCGCGAGAGCCACGGCTTTACCGGCGCGACGGGTAGAGCCATGGATCGCTGGGTTGACGCGTCCATCACCCGTATCGAGAAGTATCGGGAGGGCTACGAGCGCGGCTACCGCACCTATTCTCGAGGCCGTAACGTGATGGCGACGGCGCTGTCTGAGGCTGAAAAGCTCTCGCCGGACCTCCTCGATGCGAACACGGCGGCCATGCGCGATGACCTGCTCGTGTCGGTTCCCTCCAGCGAGCCCGGTACGGGTATCCGCTTCATGGGCAAGCTCTACACGACCGGTGCCGCCTACGTCGCCGCCGTCGAAGAGCAGGCGAACGAGCAGCGCGAGGCTGCGGCGAAGCGCATCATCGACATGGTGAACGACCGCACCTCGACGATCAGTGGCATCATGAAGGGCCAAATCACGGACAAGCCCGGCGGTCCGGATACCGGATTGAGGGACTACGAACAGCAGGAGAAGGACAAGAATCCGGGTGGCGGTGGTGGCGGCACCCAAGGCGGTGGTGGCACCCGTGGCGGTGGTGGCGCTGGCGGCGGTGCTGATTGGGGATACGGTAAGGGCGATGACTTCGGTCGCGCCGCGGATCGTAGTCCTTCTTCTCCCAACTACCCCGGTGGCTTCGACCAGCCGTGGTGGAGTGAGGCCGACGCTGCCGCGGCCCGCAACCGCATCATTTCTTCGGGCGCGGTTCCCACGCAGGAGCCCGCCTACGGCGAGGCCGGATCGCGCACGAACCCCATCACCGATCCCCACGACCTTATGGGCAGGGATCTGCTGCATACGCGCGTGAACGGCACGGCCTACCGCAATGGCGTCGTCGGTGGGCATACCCCGGCACCGCCCGCGGATATGGATCACCCTCTGTGGCGTCTGAACGGCGGCGCGGCGTCCGACGCGAGCACCGCGGGGCGCCTGGGCGGGGCTGGCGTGCTCGGTGCGGGTGCCCTCGGTATGCGCGGCGCGGCCCGCATGGGTTCCGGCGGCCTGGGCGCGGGCATGCGTGGCATGACCGGTGGCCTGGGTGGCGCGGGTGCCTCCGCCTTGAAGGTCGGGTCCTACTCCGGGTCGGGTTTTGGCTCCTACAATCCCCCCGCGGGTGCGAACGGCCTGGCCGGTTCCGGGGCGGGCGCGTCGGGCGCGACGGGCGTTGCCGGTTCCACCGGGGCGAACGGTGGCGCGGCTGGCGCTGCCGGTGCCGCGGGCAAGGGTGGCTCGGGTTCGGGCTTTATGGGTGCGGGCGCGGGTGCCGGTGCGGGCGCGGGTAAGCAGGACAAGAAGGGTCGCAAACGCCAGTACGTCGCCTTCAAGTTCGAGGACGACGAGGACGATCTGCCCGTCGGCTACGTCAACCCCATGTCCCAGACCTACGGGTCTGACACCACCATCACCCCGGCCAAGAGCACGGACGACGGATGGGATCCGCGCCAATGGTGAGTCTGTCCTCTCACTCCGCGCCCCGTTCTCCCTTCTCTTTTGTGGGGAGGGCGGGGCGCGCCGCGCGCGCCCTGACCACCGTCGCCTCCGCCCTGGCCCTCGCCGCTGGCGTCCTCGCCCTGGTGCCGGCCCCGGCCCACGCGGACGACGCGGTGCCCTCACAGGAGTACTTCTCCTACTACCACTTCGACACCGCACGCCAGAAGGGATACACCGGTAAGGGTGTCACGATTGCCGTCATCGACGGTCCGGTCGATACGAGTAACCCGGCCCTCAAGGGGGCGAACATCACTGATAAGAGCCGCTGCACCATCCAAGACTCACCCGAGGGGATCCGCCATGGTACTGACATGGCGATCATCCTGGTCTCCCCCATCTCGGGCGTGGCACCCGACGCGACCCTGTACACATACCAGTCCTCCAGCGATGGGACAATATCGAAGGGCTCGTGCGAATCCAACGGGGAGCGGCTCGACACCACTGGAGCTCTCATTAACCAGGCCGTCGAAGACGGTGCCCAAATCATCTCGATCTCCCAAAGCGTCCCCGACTTTTCCAACGAGGTCAAATGGGCGGTTACTAACGCGATTACCAAGGGCGTCATCATCGTCGCCTCGGCCGGAAACGAGGCACACCAAGACGACGCCACACATCTGGGCAGGTACTCCGGTGTCGTCGGCGTGTCCGCCATCAACACTGATGGCACCTTCGCCTCCTATTCCAACTGGGCCGATGGCATGGTCACCGCCGCCTTCGGCGGACCGTACAACACCTTCGACGTGAACACAGGGGAACCGGTCACCGTTCAAGGCACCTCCATATCCACCCCGCTCGTGGCTGGCATGTTGGCCCTCGCGCGCCAGAAGTGGCCCGACGCCACCGCCAACCAGATCCTCCAACTCCTGGTCCACACCGGCCTGAACCCCAACCACGACTGGAACAAGTACACAGGCTACGGCGCGGCTGCCCTGGGATCTCTCGTCAATCAAGATCCCTCGCAGTACCCCGACGAGAACCCCATCATCCAAAAGAACGGTGGTTCTGAGCCCACCGCGCAGGAAGTCCAGGACTACATCGACGGAGTCGCAGGATCCTCATGGTTAGACACCTTCCCCGACACCTACGTCTACCGCGGAGCTGACCAAGGAGTCGTCTACGACCACGGGTCCATCCCCATCCACCTGGGAACCAGCCCCCGCTACCACCGGAAGTGACCATGACACTCGCGCGAACCACCGCGCACCCCGCGCCCCGTTCTCCCTTCTCTTTCGTGGGGAGGGCGGGGCGCGCCGCGCGCGCCCTGACCACCGTCGCCTCCGCCCTGGCCCTCGCCGCTGGCGTCCTCGCCCTGGTGCCGGCCCCGGCCCACGCGGACGACGCGGTGCCCTCACAGGAGTACTTCTCCTACTACCACTTCGACACCGCACGCCAGAAGGGATACACCGGTAAGGGTGTCACGATTGCCGTCATCGACGGTCCGGTCGATACGAGTAACCCGGCCCTCAAGGGGGCGAACATCACTGATAAGAGCCGCTGCACCATCCAAGACTCACCCGAGGGGATCCGCCATGGTACTGACATGGCGATCATCCTGGTCTCCCCCATCTCGGGCGTGGCACCCGACGCGACCCTGTACACATACCAGTCCTCCAGCGATGGGACAATATCGAAGGGCTCGTGCGAATCCAACGGGGAGCGGCTCGACACCACTGGAGCTCTCATTAACCAGGCCGTCGAAGACGGTGCCCAAATCATCTCGATCTCCCAAAGCGTCCCCGACTTTTCCAACGAGGTCAAATGGGCGGTTACTAACGCGATCACCAAGGGCGTCATCATCGTCAACTCGGCCGGAAACGGTGCCAGCGACGACAACATCACACAGCTGGGCAGGTACTCCGGTGTCGTCGGCGTGTCCGCCATCAACAGTGACGGCACCTTCGCCTCCTATTCCTCCTGGGGCGATGGCGTGGTCACCGCCGCCTTCGGCGGACCATACAACACCTTCGACGTGAACACAGGGGAGCCGGTCACCGTTCAAGGCACCTCCATATCCGCCCCGCTCGTGGCTGGCATGTTGGCCCTCGCGCGCCAGAAGTGGCCCGACGCCACCGCCAACCAGATCCTCCAACTCCTGGTCCACACCGGCCTGAACCCCAACCACGACTGGAACAAGTACACAGGCTACGGCGCGGCTGCCCTGGGATCTCTCGTCAATCAAGATCCCTCGCAGTACCCCGACGAGAACCCCATCATCCAAAAGAACGGTGGTTCTGAGCCCACCGCGCAGGAAGTCCAGGACTACATCGACGGAGTCGCAGGATCCTCATGGTTAGACACCTTCCCCGACACCTACGTCTACCGCGGAGCTGACCAAGGAGTCGTCTACGACCACGGGTCCATCCCCATCCACCTGGGAACCAGCCCCCGCTACCACCGGAAGTGACCATGACACTCGCGCGAACCACCGCGCACCCCGCGCCCCGTTCTCCCTTCTCTTTCGTGGGGAGGGCGGGGCGCGCCGCATCACCTGCTACTTCTTCTTACGCGTCTTCTTCTGCGTCGTCTGTTGCGTTGGCTTCTTGTGGTAGCGCGGACTCGTCCCCAGGTGCGTCGGGTACGTGTTGTCGCGGCTGACGACGAGGCGTTCATCGAGGCCCCGGTACTGGTAGGAGTTATCGTTCAGGATGACGCGTGGATCCACGACGCCATCCTTGTAGTCCTGCACGTCCTGGCGGCTCGGCACCGTGTTCTCGCCCTTGTCCATGAAGGGATTCTCATCCGGGAAAGACATCGGAGAAGTCGTGAGCAACGCGTACACGTCAAGCGCGCCATAGCCAGTGTACGGGTTCCACTGGCCGCCGTTTCCGCCCACACCGGTGTGTGCCAGGCCCTGCATGATCTGATTGCCGCTCGCGCCTGGCCACCGCTCCATCGACAGCGCCAGCGAACCCGCGACGAGGGGTGTCGCAAAAGAAGTCCCCCACCAATTTCCGCGCTCCTGCGACACACCGGAGCGCACGTACGGGCGCGCCAGGGCCGCCGTCGACACGGGGCTCCCCCAGTTCGAATAGTCCGCGATGACGCCGTTGTGCTCGATCGCGGCCACGCCCACAACGCCACCCCACGCGGGCAGCCAGTCCTTCGAATCGCGGGTCGAATCGTTGCCGACGCAGGCGACCACCGGGACTTCTTGCGCAATCGCGCGCGCCAGAGCCCAGCGCATACCCTCGTAAGTACTGGGGTAACTCGCTGACGTCGTGATCACGTCCACGCCGTCGTTCAGCGCAGTCTCAATGAGAACCGAGAGGTCGGAATAGCCTCGCAAGAACTCGCCAATCGCACAGTCGGGCCCAGTCCAATCGCCCGCAAAGGACAGCCCGTATGCGCGCAGCGTCGCGCCCGGCGCAATCCCAAACTGGGGCGAGACAATCTCTTGCGCAATGACCGTCCCGTGGTCCCAATACTTATCCTGAGAATTAACCTGGCAGGGACGGTAGATTTCGATGTCGGCGCCCGTCAACTCGGGAATGCCAGTGTTCACCGGCCCATCGATGAGGCCAATCGTCTTGCCCTTACCCGTAATCCCCGAGTTCCGTATCGCGTCCAGGTAGTAGTAGGAGTAGAAAGGCTCCTCATTCGCCCCAATCGCACTATCAGCCGAGGCCGGAGCCGCGGGAACCACCAGAGCCGTGAGCGCGAGCGCCCCGGCCACACCGATACCTGTGCCACGCCGCGCGACGCGACCGAACCCGTGCTTCATCACTATTCCTTTCGCTACGCACCCCGGCGGCGCGCAACACGTCAGTCTACCATCCGGTCATGCGCGCGAGCGTGACGGCCAAATCGCCGTCACCGCGCCTCACGGCACCGTGACACACTGGGTGACGGGTGCCGATTCGCGGCCCGTGGCCTCCACGACGACGCTCACCGTCAGGCAGTTCTCACCGCTGACCGCGCTCGTCGTCAGGCTGTTGCGACGCATCGTCTCAGCGACCACGGCCTCGCCGGGGCGCGTCAGCAGATACTTAAAAGCCAGCTCCGTGGCCTGGTACTGCCCCTGCTGGGGGATATCCCAGCCCCACCGGATCTCTTTCCCATTCGGCGTCGCGGTGAGCCCCGTGACCGCCTGCGGAGGAGCCACGCTCGTATCCGTCCCCTGGTCGGCGCCGCTCGCAGACCCGCCCGTCGCCTCGGCGCTCGGCGTTGCCTCGCCGCCACCGCCGCCCAGGTGAACACTGTGCCCGCCGCCGGTCAGCATCGCGACCACCAGGCCAGCGGTCGCCAGCACCATGACGAGCGCAAGAACCGGCAGCACCCACGCGGGACGCTTCGACTCCCCCTCGACCAAGCCGGTCCTGCCCGTCGTCGAATTGCCCGCCCAGGCCTCGTTCGACGAGGGCTGGGCACCATCCGCGAAACTACCGCGCCGGGTGCGCGTACGCTCCGCGTCGAGGGCCACCGGGGAGGGGGCAGACAGCGCCGAGGCGGGCGCACTCGAAGAAGCGACGACGCTCAGCTTCATCTCCGTGACCGGGCGATGCATCTCGCGCTCGATCGTCTGCAACGCGTAGCCGAGGGCCGCCGCCGAACCGAAACGCTGCTCAGGATCCAGACTCATCGCGCGGCGAACGATCGCCGTCACCGCCTCGGGCACACCCGGACGGTCGATGCGCGACACGCGGCCACGGGCCACGCGCTGCGCGACCGCCTTGGCGGAATTATCCCCATCCACGACCTCAAAGGGCGAACGGCCCATCAGCAGCGTCCACAGAGTCGCACCCAGCGCCCACACGTCCTGCGTCGGGTGAGCGCGAGCCGTACCCGCGATCTGCTCCGGGGGCGCCCACATCACCGAGAAACCGTCGCGGCCAGCGCGCGGATCCGTCCCCACCGGCTCCGAGACACCGAAGTCCGTGAGCACCGGCGACCCGTAGGCGTTGATCATAATGTTGCTGGGCTTAATATCGCGGTGCACGTATCCCGCACGGTGCAGCATTTCCGCGCCGCCGCACATGCGGATGATCATGGACAGGGCCCGGTCCGTCGCCATCGGGTTTGCGCGCACCTGGTCGAGGATGTTCGCCACGGGGCAATACTCCATCACCAGGTACGGGCGTCCGTCCGGCGTGCGGCCCGCCCCGTAGAGCTGGGCGACAGCCGGGTGACCCGACACGAGGGCCATGACGTCCGCCTCGCGGGCGATCCCGGCCTCGCCGTCCGCCCCACGATCACGCCGGGCAACCTTCACGGCCACCTCTCGGCTGGGCAGCTCCTGGCGGCACAGGAACACGTCCGCGAAACCACCCGACCCCAGCGGCCGGATCCACTGGTATCCCGGCAGCACCGGCACCATCCCGACGCGAGCGTCGCTCTCCATCAGCGTGTTCCTTTCCTACGACCCATACGGCCCGTCAACGGCCGACGCTTCGCCCCGGATGCGGCGGCCGCCTGACGGCGCGCGCGGCGGCGCCAGCGCAACGACTTCAGCGACAGCGCATAGCGCAGCCGCGCGAACGGGGAGACCGAGGCCGCCCACTCGCGGCGCAGCTCATCCACGTCCTCCCACGCCTGCTTCGCATCTTCAGGCCGTGCGCCGCCCGCGGCGAAGTCCGCGACATCCGCGCGACGCGCCACGGTGACCGGGCGGGGAACCGCGCCCGAGAACAGCGACCAGCCGGGCACGCGCACGTCGGCCGCCGAGCGTGTGGCGGGCTTGCGAGACTTCGCCGCCCCCGCCTCGGCATCCTCAGATTTGTCAGGCGTCCACTGCGAAGCCAACGCCCACGCGACCTCCTGACGGGTCAGGTGCGGCTCGACCACGAGGCCCGAGTCGATCGCCGTATCCACCAGCTCATCCCACGAACCGCGCACCGACTCGGCGGCCTGCGCGCCGCGGCGGGCCTTGCGGCGGCGAGACTTCGCGAGCAGCACCGCCAGAACCGGACCGACCAGCAGGAACAGGAACACGGACACCGTCCCGATAGCCATCCACGGGATGTGCAGGCCGTTCGGATCGTGCGGGTCCGTCGCCTGGTCACGGGTGGCCGGAGGCAGCTCGACCGGCTGTTCCGGGGGCTCCGGCGGCTGCAAAACCTGCGGCTTGGGCACAGACTTCGGCTTGTTCACCTGCGTCGTGGGCTGCTGATCGCGCGGAGGCGTCGGGTCGAAAGTCGCCCAGCCCACGCCGGGGAACTCGACCTCGACCCACGCGTGCATGTCCGAGCCCGTCAGGTCGACGCCGCCCGACGTCCCCTCACGGTAGGCACCCATGACGACGCGGGCGTTAATCCCCTGCGAGTGCAGCATGAGCGCCATAAGCGTCGCGTACTGCTCGTCGTCGCCCACCAGCGCCTCGGCGCTGATCATGCGCTCAATACGATCCTGGGAGGAACCGGGGCGCGAGTTAATCGTGTCGTCGTTCGAGTAAAAGCCGTCCGTGTGCAGGTAGCTCTCGATCGCGCGGGCCTTCTCCAGGTCCGAGCGCGCGCTCGTCGTGTGCTCGGCCGCCAGGGAGTCCACATCCTTGGGCACATTTGTGTCCGTGCCCGTGTAGCGGGCGGCATCCACGCTGGCGAACTCCGAATCCTCGTGATCGCGCGGCATCGTCGTGCTCAGCGAATAGTTGAACTGGCCCGTCGGCCCCGTCGTCAGGGCGGTCTCCGCCCACAGGTCGTAGTTCAAGCCCTTCTGCTGCTCGGCAGCGTTCGGGTCGGAAGGCTCAAAACGCAGCACCGATACCTCGCCAAACGTCGGCACCCACGGGCCCAAGAGCTGCGAGGTAGACACCGAGGCCTGCTCTCCCGCCGTTTCTGCGCTGCGTCCCGGGATCGTGGACCCGACGCGGCGGTACCCAGCGGTACCATCAGCGTTGTTCGTCACACCCATGCCGAACGTCGTTCCGTCGTACACCTCCATCGCGCCCAGGCGCACGCGCGCCCCCTTGGGCAGATTGGACACGCGGATCAGGGATTCGTCCTCCAGATCCTTGTTGTAGTGGCGGTAACTGGACAGCGGAGAGGGATACTCGCGCGCATCCACGGGTGGTTCGACGACGTCACGGCCCACAACGCGGTCCGAGGCCGTGGGGCCCAGCAGTGACGCCGCGGGGAGGGCGGCCGCGACCATCACGCCCACCATCAGGGCACCCATGCCCACGCGCCACCACACGTGCACGACCTGACGCGACGAGCCACCCATCGTCGTGGATGCAGTGGTCGACGACGCGGACATACCGATCACGATGTCGGCACCCATGCGGGCACGGCCAATCGCCGACGCCCACGCCCACCACACGATCAGGCCAACCCACCACGCAATAACGAGGAGAGACGAGGGTGCCTCGTGCGTGGGCCCCCACACGATCGCAATCACTCCGGCGAGAATCAGCGGCAGGGACCCCCACATGGGACGCCCGTAGCGTACCGTGACGACCCCCGCAGCAACCGAGCACACGAGGCACGTCATCCACGGGACCATCGCCGGACCAACATAGGAACCGGCAGGGGGCGTCAGCGTCAGAAGATCCTTCCAGGCCTCGACCGAACCGATCACCAGCGTCTGGAGAGTGCGCGACGTGGGAACCACGACCCACCGAGTCGTGTCTCGCAGGGCTGCCGCCCCGCCCAACAGGAAGTGAGCCGCGACGACGCAAGCCACGATCGACAGCAGGTCCCAGCGCCACTTCGCCGCCGCCCACGCGATAGCGAGGCCGATCGCCACGCCTGAAAGCGCCGCGATCACACCCTGACCGCCACCAAAGACGGACTCGAACTGTACCACCGGGCCAGCGAACAGAATGGCAAGAATCAGGAGGGACCACGCGGGCATGGCGGCGCGGTGCACCGAGCCACCCATGGTGGTTTCTTGGGCAGTCGACCGACGCGTTCGACGCGGCGGCGCGGCCTGACGAGAGGGGGTGCGGGTAGGCGTACTCACGCGTTCACCCCCCGCGACACGAGCATCGGCAGGTCCTCCAGGGAGGGGCAATCGATGATGACGCCACGCGTGATCTTGCGCCGACGCCTCGCCCGTCCCGGGACCACGCGAATGACGGACACGACCACGTCGACCGGCGCGATATTCGCCAGGCGTGCCGCTTCCTCGTCGTCGACGCCCGCGCCCACGACGATCGACAGGACCGAGATCCCGCCGCGTTCCATGATGCAGCGACGGACGATGCCCGCAAAGTCGGAACGAGTCGAGGTCTCCATCTCGGAGAGCGCATCCAGCATCGCCACGGGCGTACCCGTCGGGATCCACTCGTCCGCGGTGTGCATCGACACCGTGCGCGCCTCACCCGACCCTGCGATCGCCAGCGACGCCGCGACCGACACGGCTGTCTCGAAGGAACGCCGATCCCACGCGTCCATGCGCGTGTCGAGGAGCACCATGTGGTGGGAACGGTGAGTCTCCTCGAACTGGCGTACGATCAGGCGGCCCAGGCGCGCCGTCGAAGGCCAGTGCACCGCGCGCCGGTCGTCGCCCGGCTCATAATCACGCAGCGCGTGGAAGGACACGTCCGAACTGGTCAGCTTCTCGCTGGCCACACCTTCGACATCCATCTGCATACCCGTCGCGTCAAACGAGAAGCGCACCGTCGGCGGATGCACGTGCACCAGGATCGGCTCGTCCCAGGAGCGCACGCGACGCAGCAGGCCCAGGCCATCCATACGCACGGTGCGCGCCGGGCCCACGTTGATCACGCCGCGGCGCTTCGTCATCACCGAAAATGCCTCGTTCCACGTGCTGTTCGCGCTGATCGGAGGCACCAGGAACTCGCCACTGCCTCGTCCGATCGTGACCTCCACAATCGTCGAACCCGAGCGATGCCCGGACTCGTTCACCACGCGGATGCGCCCCACCGCCACCTGTCCGGCGACGATGCGATCATTCTTCATGCGCAAGGACACCGACAGCGGCGACGGGGACGCGACCGAGGCGACCGCGACCACGAGGGCCACCAGGCCCATCACGGCGACGATGAAGCCCTCCAGCCATCCGAAGGCCGCCGCGGCGACGCCACCCGCGGTCGTTACCGCGATCACCGCCCACCCGACCGGCGTGAGCGCGCCCAGCCAACGGGCCGCCGCGTCGTAACCGGGCAGGGCGCGGGCGCGTTCGCCCATGGCACGCCACGCGCCGTTGAGAAGTCGACGTAGTTTCTTCACGTGATCATCACTCCGGACGGCATTCGCCGATGAGGTAGGACCCTTGCTTGAAGGCATCCTCGCTGTCTGCCTGGGTGGTCAGGCGCGTCCAGTTCGGGCCCGCGCCATCCACACGCACCCACTCCGTGCCGTTCGTGCGGTCGTTGCGCACGGGGCACACGAACGGGACCGATGAACCCGACCATCCCGGCGCGTTCAACGTGAACGTGTGGCACGAGGCCGGGTTGAACCCGCGCTCGTCGCCGCGGCAGGTCTGCACCCACTGAGCGCTCACGTCGAGCTTCGTCACGGAGTCCGGATGCTGGCTCATCGTCTTGGGCGCCACCGCGTTCACAGCCGTGACACTCGCCTGGTAGTGCGTCCCCTGCGCCAGATCCGAGAACGTCACCTCAGTGGCGTTACCGGGCACGATCTTCGTCTGACCGCCCAGGGACACGTGAATCTCACTGACCGCGGGATTAGCATTCACGGGATCCCACTGGACCGTCAGGCTCGTCGAATTGACGTTCGTGATTCTCACGCCCACCTCCGAGGGCTCACCCGTCGCCGTACCCGTCGCCGCGACGACGGGAGAGACAGCCAGCGTGTTGTTCAAACCGATGCCCGTCTGGCAGAAGTAGTACGTCGTTGGTGCCCACCCGTTGGAGGGCACGATCGTGCCATCACTAATCGGCTGGCCGCTGCCGCACCCGTTCTCGCTGGAGGAGTAGCGCAACGTCAGGTCGGAGGCATCAAAGCCTCGGCCCGTCGCAACCGACAGCCCGCTCACCCTCAGCTCACCCGGCGTGTTCGTTCCCGACAGGGTCGGGGCAGAAATCGGCGCGGGGGTCGTCGCAATCGAAACCTGCGCGTAACCGGCGCCGGCCTGGTCGCCGTCCGAGTTCGTCAGCACGACCGACACCGGTACCCCGCGACCGGTCTGCACGCCCGACAGCGTCACAGACGTCTGGCCCGGCCCAGCCGTTTCGGTCACGCCACCAGCCGTGACCGTGGTGGGACCCCAGCCTCGACCATTGGAATTGCCCAGCGACCACGAGACCTCAACCGTCGCGCGGTTCGGGTCCGAACCCGCACCCACCGGCACTGCCGACACGTTACCCGCCGGATCGGGGGCACCGTGCGGGTAGCTCGCCGTCGGCGAGGACGGCGGCGACGGCGTCTCCGCATTGTTCAGCGCCTGAACGGACACCGAGTACAGCTCACCGTTCTTCAATCCGCCGATGCGGATCGAGTTCTCAGAGCCCGACACCGACTGCGAGATCGGCTGGCCACCCGACGGCAAATTAACGAACACCATGTACGTGTGGATTGCAGACCCCGAGTTGCTGGGCTTCACCCACGAGATATCGAGGGCACCATCGACACCCACGACCGTGGGT
>QFCH01002278.1_pt1 | contig 31151 bp, 21 predicted proteins | sample 5346071 | NCBI WGS metagenome assembly QFCH01 (sample SAMN09062255, study PRJNA434731) | Human gut metagenome, whole genome shotgun sequencing project. | isolation source: stool timepoint B chromium assembly | host: Homo sapiens | collected 2015
GATGCATGTGACAGGTCTTTCCCAGCGTGGGGAATCGTCGCTGCGACTGGAGGGGAAACCATGCGACTACTGCTGCAATTAGGCATCGTCGTCTGTCGATTCGTTAAACGTGGACCGGGTGCCATTGTCGGGCTCGCTCTCCTGCTTGCGTGCGGGGTCGGCTTGGCATCCTGGTATCGAGACCTGCCTGTGACTGAGCCTCAGACTCCCGAGACGCTCGCGCGCGAGTACGTTGATCTAATCTTCACGGGTCGCTACGCGGAGGCTGAGGAGTACGCGAAAGTCGAGTCGCGCACGTGTTCTCGTGGCGACTGCTTTCTCGATCCATCGCTCGCCACGCCCATTGAATATCCGCAGCTGGTCGAGCTGACGGTCAAGCCAAGAAGCGCGGAGCGGAACAACGAGAGCTATCAGGTGCTCGTTCGATACACCCTTGGGGGAAAGGAATCGTGGGGCAGCTTTAGCATCGTTAAACAGCCTGAGCACTACCCGACCCCGGGAGTGCGAACGGTGGGCGGATGGGTGATTTATGAGCCCTGGCAGAGTCAATCAATGATCAGGATCGATGATGCCTTTGCATCTGCGAGTGTTGGTGACCTTGAGGTCTATCAGGGGCATGGAATTGGTTCCGGGCGGAGGAGCTACTCGTGGGAGTACATCACGATGCGAGGATATCCTGCCATGTACGACCTCAACGTCACGAAGATTGCCGACCGGTGGCTTGTGCTGATACGCGATCGGAATAATCAGGAGGTGGATTATGGCGATTATGATTCTGTCCCCTTCTCGTTGGGGGAGGAAATGGCAATCGAAGCGGTCATGGCACCCGAGGACTACGACGAGCTGTACGTCCAGGTTGAGCGCGAGCTCCGTGCCTGTCTGCGTGGCGAGCCGTCCCCTGTGTGCACTCGCCAACTGTCCGGGAAGGGTGAGGAAGGGGCTGTGCTGGCGGTCGGTACCCGTCTTCGGAACCGCCCGAGTCTTGACTCTGTGACCGAGGAGGACACCCTCTCGGTGGAGGTGACATTCCCCGATGGACGCAGGGAGTTTGTTCGGGTGAAGTGGCGATACTCGCAAGACTCGACGGGCACGGTGAGCATCACGTTGGAAACTGAGCTCCCCCCGTGGGAGAAGGAGAGAAGGGGATGACGATGAGGCTGATTCGCTATGTCAAGCGCGGGCCGGGAGCGTTTGTGGGGCTGGCACTCCTGCTGGTCCTCGGGGTCTTGGGATGTACCGCGTATGGGGACTCTCTGCGTTCTCAGATCACGCCTGAACAGGCCGTGCGAGCCTACGTCCAGCTGATCATCGACGGGAAGTACTCGGAGGCTGAAAAGGTCATTCCTGCCCGGGACAAGCGGTGTGGCGGAAGGTCGTGCAGGGTTGGCGACGACATCTCGGAGCTGCGCGTTGAAGCCCCGCAGCTGCTGGATGTGACGGTGAGCAAAGATTGCGGGGAGAGGCACGTCAGGTGCAGTGCGAAGGTCCGCCTGCTCGTGGGAGGTGTCGAGCAGGAGTACCAGTTAAGCCTCACTCGCGATGAGAGCGAGGGATCCCCCGTGACGGGATGGTGGCACCTAGATGGGGCACTATACGGAGAGTCAACGGTTGTTCTCGACCCGTTATTCGCGACGGCGACGTTCGGAGACGACTACGAGTTCGCGCAAGCGGGTCCCACGGCCCCCACGGGGTCACAGTGGCGTATTAATCGATCGGCCTACCCCGGGGTGTACGAGCTTCGCGTCTTCCCGATCGCTCATCACTGGCGCCATGTTCTGAGCGACACTCAGGGCAATGAGCGGTGGTCCGGGGAATCGGATAGCATCCCCGTTTCCCTCGGTGGAAACTATCAGCTGAGCGCTGTTTTGTCGGAGCGTGACTACAACGATGTTCACGTGGATGCCGAGCAGGAAATTCAGCGGTGCGTGCGCGGCGAGGAATCTCGCGTGTGCCTGCAGCGCCTGCGTGGGCACAGCGCCGAGGGCATGAGGGTGTCCTTCGATGATTCACCCGAGGACGTCGCCGTCTGGAAATCCCCAATTGATCTGCACGAGACCGGGGTGACGCTAGCCTACGCGGATGGGACGTCGAGCCACTTTAACCTCTGGTGGCGCTTCGCGGTCGATGGAGACGACGTGCACGTTACCTACACGTCTGGCCTCTATCAGCGAGCCATGCCGACCGGTGGCTCGGGTTCGACGATGAACGAAAGGGCGTTCTGATTCATCGGTGCCGCCGGTGTTCGCGAAGTGCGAGCGCCGGCGGCACTGTCGTGCGCCGATTAGTGGCTCTTCGCATTGTGGGGTGTGGGGTGGTGTTCAAAGCGTCCCGGGGATCGTGGGCAGTGTCGTGGGACGACGACCGAACACAGGAGTTCGCCTTGGGCGCCTCATTAACCAAAACTCGCACGTAATTCGGGTACCCGAACTTTGTGCAGTACCCCCAAAACGTTGCAATTCCAACGATGCGATTTCAATGTTTGAAATACATGTCGGGGAATTACGTGCGACATTTCTGAGGAACCACAACATGAGGCGCCACAAAGACCCAAGCAGAAGACAACCCAAGCCCAGCAGACGGAAGACCCCCAAGCAGAAGACACCCCAAGCCCGGAAGACAACCCAAGCGGAAGACACCCCAAGCCCAGAAGACAGCCCAAGCTCAGAAGACCCCCACAACCCCGACAACCGCCACAAGCACGGGGGCGCTGCACCCGATATGGGGCGCTGCACCCGATATGGGGCGGTGCACCCGAACAGAAGAGGTGCATTGCCTACGGATCGGGTGCAGCGCCCCAACACACAAGAACAAACGTGGAACTGGCACACCGAACCACTCACCGCCACACCCCTCCATGCGCAGCTGGGCCCTACTGGTGACAGGACGGGCACGCCGCCCACGCCGCCACCTGCACTCCGGCCCACTCCGACACCTCCTACACCCTCAAATGCGAAGAGCTGCCAAAGCCGACGACTCCCGGGTAGAACCAGCCTTTCGACATGGCCGCGACCAGCAGGGTTGACGCGAATTCACCCGCGCCGACGGTCAGTGCCAGGGCGAGTGAGGGGGACTCATCGTCGATGAGAGGAGGTCGAAGCAACATCAGGGTAATCATAGGGCCAAGGTGCCCGGGGAGCGCAAGCGTGGACAGGCATCGCTGGGGCGGGAACATCTGATATGCTGACCAGATCGTTAAATTAAAGGGAGGTGCCTTAAAAGTGGCGAATCCAACTGCAGCCGGTGGGCCGATGACGAATGCCGAGGCGAAAGCAGAGCGCGATAAGGTGATCGTTGCTGCAATCACCTATTACATGTATTGTGAGGGGTATCTTGACAGTGGAGGTGAGTATCGCCGGAGCGATACAGTTGAAGATACTATCGTTAGCGATAAAATCGTTCATCGAACTGTGACAATGCCTGACTCTTCAGGGAATGGTGGAGGTGTCTACCATGAAGACTCTGATGCGAAAGATAACGTAAAACTACGAGATTTTGCTGGCGAGTTTGCACAGATTCGGGAGAGTATTACCTCGACTCTAAAATCTTACGTCGATCTTCCGAATACGGCTGAATTGGATGATGTTGCGAAGCGGATTGCGAGCGCTCAGGATTTCCTGGGAGAAGGTTCGGTGCTTCGATCTGATGTGGACGATATAAAGACTAGGATAAACCGAACTCTTGTCCGTGGTCAGGTTGCTGAAGTATCCAAGCATTATGCGAGTCATATCGAGGGTGTCGTCGCGAACATTGCAAGCTTGGTGGATGTTCTTTCCTCTGCAGTAAAGAAGAATCATGAGGCGATGACGCTGTTAAAGTCAAGTCGCGATGCGGTCCTTGCTGATGCTGCCACGAAGTTGGCGGATAGGAGGGGGGATATTTCCGCGCTTGTTGGCGTCTTCGAGTGGAGTCGTAGCATGGTGACTAGTGCAGCAACCAAGGATGTAGCCGGCGTTGTTTCTGGTGTTCTTAATGCTGCGTCAGCAATCGATTCGATGTTGACCTCCTCTAAGGATGATACCGACCATGTCGGCCCAGGACTTAGTGCTACTCCCGATATGCTCGCGAAGTTTTTGGATCAGTCAAATTCAGCTCTTCGCGATGCAGAAGAATCGATTGCCGCATGTGTTGATAGTGCCTATGTGGAAGCTGCGGGCGATGTGGCAAAGCCTAATTTTTCAATCGATCTTCAGGGAGCTGTAAAGAAATATAGTGTCAGCACTTCGAATCTTGAGATTGAGGATCTTAGTGATTTGAAGTTGATTACTGATCCTGGACTTAGGGAGCTGAGTGATAAGTTCCGCGAAGCGGAAAAGATGATCTCTGATTTCAGTTACATTTCAGGTTTTTCTCGTGGTGCTGGCATCGGCTTGGGTACTAAAGGCATTCAGGATAGCTTCGTGGCGGTTCAGAGACTCGCGGGAGATCTTCTTCGTAATCTGGCCGACGAGACGGATAATTTGCGTTCGTGTCTAGAGGTGTTCGAATCCGATGCGACTCTGACTGAAGAGAATAGTGCTGCAGCACTCCGTCGTGCTAGTTCCCCTGTGACCTACCAGCCCTTCCGTTCGGAGGGAAAGGTGCGAGAGCGCTATGAAGAATTCCGAGCAACTTATGGGTGAGTCTGAGAGCCCACTATTTGAGGAAGTTTGATGTTCAGAATTTATCGTTTCATCAAGCGTGGTCCGGGTGCGATTCTCGGGATGGTGCTCCTTGTGGTGGTCGGGATCGCCGCGTGTACCTGGTATCGGGTGAATGTCGTGTGGGAACGGATCACGCCCGAGCAGGCGGCGCGAGCCTACGTGCAGATGATCGTCGACGGTGACTTTGAGACGTGGGACGAACTGAACCCGCCGGACCCAGTCTGGTGCCACAACGGCAGGTGCATCATGACGCTCACTGAGGTGTCTGCGCAACGCGAGCAGGGCCCCCAGCTCATCGATCTGAGTGTTCGCCCCACCTACTCCAGCAAGAAGTACGAGGCCGATGTGCGCTTTGACGTCGGCGGCGAGGAACGGTCGTACTCGATGATCCTCACCCGAGGGGATACCGGCTCGGACCTGACGGGATGGTGGAAGGTCAAGCAGGCACCCGAGGACATGACAGAGGTCTGGGCCGACCAGGCGATCTTGTCGGTCACCCACATCGATGGACAAACCTACACCCAGCCTGAGGAGTCACGGAACCGCAGTTGGCCGACGGATTGGCGACTTGCCACCACGACGAGTTTCCCGGGCGTCCACGACCTCAGCTTTACGAAGGCGACGGACCGCGGTCGTGTGATGGTGCTGCATCAGGACACCGGCCAGTGGCAGGACGTGGATGGAGAACACATCACGATCACCACCTCCGGGGTCTATCAGATCGCTGTCGTGCCGACCGCCCAGGACTTTGAGGAGGTTCGCGCGCTCGCCGAGCAGGAGATGCGCCAATGCCTGAGCGGGCAGTGGTCGCACATATGCGACGGGAAAGTCACCGGCGCCGGAGATGATGGCGTCACTATCGAGGTCAGCCTGGATAGGGAGCGCAAGCCCGATATGTCGATCTTCCGCGAGCGCGGGGGGACCGTTTCCGTGACCCTACCGGACGGGGCGCTCGTGAATGAGCGCTTTAGCTGGCGTTACGCCGTCGATGACCAGGGGCAGACGCGCGTGGAGTTCTCCTAACGGACAGCAGCTCGACGAGGCCGGGGTGCCTTGGGTGGGACGCGTGCGGCCGCGCTACACCGCTCAGTCGAGGGGTAGGGGCGGGGTCGGCTGGGCTTCGCTCTTGCGCAGCGCGGGCAGGCCGATCAGCATGAGGACGACCATCGCCCAGCCCGCACCGGACATGGTGAAGAGGCCGCCGCGTGCGCCGATCGCGTCGATCGCGGGTCCGGCGATAGCCGTGCCGAGCGAGGTGCCCAGGTTGATCGAGGTGGACATCCAGGTCAGGCCCTCGGTGAGCTTCGCGGGGGAGACGGACTTCTGGATGATGACGTTGACGTTCGTCATCGTGGGAGCGCAGGTGAGGCCCGTGATGAGGATGACGATGACCATCGTCCAGACGTTGAAGGCGACGGGGAAGAGGCTCATGCCGATGGCCATTGCGATCACGCCGATCACGAAGAGCTGCCAGGTGGGACGCCTCCACGTGCGCGCGCCGTACACGAGGGCGGCCGTCAGTGAGCCGATGGAGAAGAGGGCGAGGAGGATGCCGCCGAGGGCGGGGGCTCCCAGCTCCTCGGTGAAGCTCACCATTGACACTTCCATCGCGCCGAACGTCATGCCCATGCCGATGTAGGTCGCGGCCATGACGAGGACGACGGGCTTGCGGATGACGGACTCGCGAGGCGCATTCGGGTCGTAGGGGATGATCGCGGGCTCGGAGGAGCGGCGCGAGAGGAAGAGCGCGCCGCCGATGGCCAGGCAGACGATCGAAATGATGAGGCCGGTCGCGGGATGCAGGGCGGTGCCCAGGACCGTGGAGAGCACGGGCCCCACGATGTACACGAACTCGTCGACCGCGGACTCGAGGGCGTAGGCGGTCGGCAGCTGGCCCGGCTTGTGCAGGATCGTCGACCAGCGCGAGCGCACGAGCGCGCCGGGCGCTCCCCACGTGGCACCCGCGAGGGCAGCCGGAATGAAGAGCGTCCACGCCGGGGCGTGCATGAAGACGGCGGCGACCAGCGCGGACATCGACAGGACCGAGATCGTCCACGCGGGGCCCATGACGCGCAGCTGCCCGTAGCGGTCGACGCGGCGCGCGAGGATGGGCGCGCAGAGCGCCATGACGATGATGTTGACCGCGGCAACGGCGCCGGCCAGCGTGTAGTTGCCGTACTCGGCGCGCACCATCAGGATCGTCGACAGTCCCACCATGGACATCGGCATGCGTAGCACAAGTCCAGCCGCGGAGAATTTCCAGGCCTGACGGTAACGCAAAATGTCGAGATAGGTACCCAGCATCCCCTTATTCTATCGTCGGTCGGAGGGCGGCAATGCCGGTCGTGATGGGGTGTAGCTAACCCCTTACCGCGCGCGAGAGCGGGACGCAGCCACGGCCTCGTCGAAAGGGACGAGGCCGTGGCGGGTTATCGGGGAAAGGTTCAGTCGCTAACCTCGAAGACGCCGGTCTGGCCCTTTTCCGCCAGGGAGAGAGCGTGGTTGACGAAAGAGTAGTGGCCGGCCTCCAGCGGCGTGAACTCGACGAAGCCGCCCTCGGCGGCGCCCAGGGTAAGGACCTGGCCCCAGCCGCCGCCGGACCCGCCGCCGCGGATTGTGTAGGCACCCTCGCGCCACACGGTGTCGAACTGGGTGCCCACGACGTGGAAGGTGGTCGCCAGGTTCGGGCCCGCGTCCATGACCCACACGCGCACGCGCTCGTTGGTCTTAATCTGGATCGGGTGCGCCTTGTACTGGAAGGGAACGCCGTTGAAGGCCATCGCGTTGGGCTGCAGGGCCGACAGGAGCGAGGCGTCGGCGCTCTGCCCGTCCGCGCCCAGGTAAAGCTCGGAGGCGACCATGACGTACTCGCGGTCGACCTTGTCCAGGTCGGTCGGGTCGATGACGACGGCACCGAACATGCCGTTCGCAATGTGCATCGACATGGGTGCGGTCGAGCAGTGGTAGAGCCAGATGCCCGCGTTCTTCGCGACGAAGGTGTACTCGAGGGTCTGCCCGGGCTCGATGGAGCGCATGACGTTGTCGGGGCGCGACGAGGCCCGCGTGGAAGTCCAGCGAGTGGCTCATCGTCCCGTTGTTCACGAGCGTGATGTGGAAGGTGTCGCCGATGTGTCCGCGCAGGATCGGGCCGGGAGCGTCCCCGTTGAAGGTCCACGACTCGCGCGTGAGCGAGCTGGTGACGTTCACGGTCTGCTCGGTGACCGTGAACGTGTAGTGACGCTCGGTCTCGTTCGTGGCCGGCGGCAGCACCGGGGTCGCGCGCGTCGATGGTCGCCGCGTAGTCGGTCAGGGCCGTCGGGGTGGCGGGCCCCGCGGCGGCGTCCTGGCCGTGGTCGTGCCCGTGTCCGGTGTGGTTGTGCCCCGCGTGGCCGCCCGAGGCCGTGGTCCCCCGCGGAGGACGAGGAGCCCGAGGACGCGCCCGTGGCCTGCACGTGCAGGGTCATGCCCATCTCGCGGTGTCCGGGCAGGGAGCACCAGCCCTCGACGTCGCCGGAGATGACGCCGAGGTCCAGTTCCTTCGTCTCGCCGGTCGCCAGAGACCCGGAGGTCACGCCCGTCTCAAACACGAGGTCGTGGCGCTGATCCCCCGAGTTTGTGAAGTCTATGATGAGCCGGTCGCCGACCGGGACCTCGATGTGGTTGGGGCGTGAATGCCATCCCATCGACGCCCACGGACACGCGGGTCGTGTGCCCGGTCGGCGTCACGGACGAGGCCGTGGTTCCCCGTCCCCGTTCCCCGTGCCCTGCGTGGTGGGCGCGGCGGGGTTGGATAGGAAGATCGCCAGCGCGAGGGCCACGACGGAGACGACGCCGATGATCGCGCCCGCCGTGCGGCTCACCGGCGAGTGGTCGCCCGTCGGGCTCATGCGCAGCTTGGGGGTGCCCGTCGCGGGCCCTTTCGGTGCGGATTCCTTCGGCTTCTCGCCTCTGGGCGACGGCGAAGCGGACAGGTTCAGGTCAGCCACGGCGGCCTCCTTGTGTGGTGGGGGATGAAGAGGCGGCGCGCTTGGCGCGCGCCTGGGCCACGCCGCCGCGGCCGAAGAGGACGATGTCAACGAGGTAGGTGGCCAGCAGGACCACCCACGCGGCGGTGGTGAGGCGTTCGGCGGGGATGCCTCCCAGGGATGCGACAGCAAGGGCGAACACTGCGGCCACGTTGCGAGCCGCCTCCCGGATCGGAGCCCCGGCCTCGAGCACGCTGACGCCGACGCGCACCGCGGACGGGCCGCCGCCAATCACGACGGGCATCAGGTAGGTGAGCGCGCCGACGAAGAGCTGACCCAGCCCGGCCGCGCCCAGGATCGGCATCCACGCGAGGAACGCCGTGCGCAGCCCGGTCGCGTCCGCCGCCTCGAAGGCGCGCAGGGACGCTCCCGCGCCCGCGACGAGAATCCAGGCGGCGCCCAGCATGAGGGACCACGCGCCGTACTCGGCGGGCCCCTTTGTCAGCGCCGCGCGCACCAACGGAACGCCCACGCCCAGGGCAGCTGCGCCCCACGACGACGAGGAGACCCACGGAAGTCACGCGCATCGACCCGGTCACAGCGCCCGTGCCGGCGACGAGAAGCGCCGCCACCCACATGGGGCAGGGCGCTCGTCGCGAAGGACACGGCCCGCGGATCCATGCGCGTGCGCATCGCGGTCGGCCCCAGCGTCACGAGCGTGCCGCCCATCGTCAGGCCCACCCATCCGGCGACTCCCGCCAGCGCGTGGGCGACCGTCAGGCGGTCCCGGGCCTCGGCCAGCCATGCGGGAGCGTTCGCGTCGAACATGGCCACCGTGACGAAACCGGCCAGCGTTGCGCCGACCACCAGGAAGAAGGCCGCCGCGATGTAGTAGCGGATGATGACGGCGAAACGCGAGGCCAGGCGCTCGCGGGAAGCGGTGAGCAGCGCCCACCCGTGCCAGGCCGCGATCGCGCCGACGACGGTCGCGCCCGTGACGGTCACGTGCCACAAGCCCGCCCACATGCCGCCGATGAGGAGCAGTAGGGAGAGATTAAACGCCGTGATGCGCACGGTGTTGTCACGCCCCGCGCGTCGGTCGTCTGGCGCCAGGTGGGCGAGCGCGCGCGTGAAGTACCAGGACCACTGGAAGATACCGTTCGACAGGACGCCGAGGGTCACCAGGTGGATCATCGTCCACAGGTTCTGCGGGATGCGGCCTCGGGCGACGATCGTGACAGCCGCGGCGACGGCCGCCGTGCACATCCAGATCGTGGTCACGCGGTCGGTGCGGGGAACGCGGGGCTTGGTCATCGGGCCTCCCGTCCGCCCGAGGACGCGGGAGCCGCAGGCCTGGCCCCGGCCTCGTCCCCGGGCCCGATCTCGCGCGAGGCCGCGCGCGCCCGGCGAATCGTCACCGTCAGCGTCGTGCCCACGAACAGGAGCATGCCGACGACCCCGAGGGTGCCTCCCAGGCGCCACGGGTAGGCGGCCTCGCGCGTGCCCGCGAGGAGGCGGACGAGGAGGGAGAGCTGCAGGAACGCGAAGGGGACCCACATGGCGACGTGGTAGGGGACCTCGCGCCGGGCGACCGCCGGGATGATGACGGGCGCGTGGGCCAGCAGCATGGAGACGACGAAGCCAATCGTGATCGCGTGGACGCCGGCGTCGTAGCCGTATCCGTCGAAGGCGGGCGGCGCGATCACCCACATGAGTGCGGGCACGAGCGCCCACGCGTAGCCGCTCAGCATGCACACGGCCGCCAGGCGCGGAAGGCCCTTCATGCGCACGGTGCCGCGCGCGACGTCGTGCCACGCGGTGTCGGCCATGAGGGCAGCCAGGCTCAGGCCGATCAGGGGGTAACCGATCGTGGGGGAGTAGAGCGCGACGGTCAGTCCAACCATGAGCGCGGCGCTCTCGGCCGTAATGCGCCGCTCGGTGGAGCCGGACGCGAAGGCGAGGCGCGCGAGTTCGACGCGCTCGCCGATGATCGTGACGATCAGGAACGCCAGCCACCACGGCACCGCGCGCGCAGTCTCGAGGCCTCGCCACCACAGGAGGATGCCACCCAGGCCAATGAGCGCGCCCATCAGCTGGATGAGGACCGCGTGGGTGGCCTGCCGGCGCGCCCACACGTAGCAGTAGATGGCCGTCAGCAGCGCCATGCCGAGGGTGATGAGGAAGCCGGGCATCATCCGCTCGGGCGCGAAGCCGCTCAGGTGGGCGGCCAGGTAGCGGGGGATCGGAAGGCTCGCGAGGGTGGTGCGCGCGGCCCTCGTTCAGGGAGATGACGACCGCGCTGATGCCGCCCGCGCCGGTCAGGAGGGGAGCGGCGTACGCCCACGCGCGCCGCCCGTCGGATTGCAGGGCGACCGCGCGCTCCAGGCAGATCGCGGTGCCCAGGAACCCGTAGATCATGAGGAGCCCGTGCACGGTCCCCAGGCTCGTCGAGGCCACGGGCGCGAGGGCGCCCAGGCGCACAAGTGAGGCGTCCAGGCCTGTGAGCAGGGCCGCGCCCGCGAGGATCAGGAAGGCCAGGCGCGCCTTGGGAAGGGGCGGGATCGCTGGGCTCGTGCGCGGTTTTCTTGACGAGGCCGGGGCGTGCTCGCGTGGTCCGCCGTCTCGGGCGGCGGGGCTGGGTGCCTCGCTCATGTGGGCGCTCCTGGTGCTGGTGGGAGGCGTCGGCTCACCGACGTATCGAACTACCACCACGGTAACGGCCAGCGTCCCATATTTCTATGGGTAATCGCCGTGAAAATGGTCCGCGCGCGCCAACTGGGCCCAGCAGATAGCACGAAACCCCCAACCCACAGGGAAGGGGGTTTGCAGGACGTGGTATCAGTCTGCCGCCGCGAAGGCTTTTTGTCCTTGGGCACTTGATCACCGGGTTTCGCGGTCATCATCTAACAGCTCGCGCTGCCAAGTATCCGTTTCAGCCCCTGTCCTGCCTGCCAGTATAGCCACCGTGGTGCGTGTGTGCCGCGCATAGCTGCCGCCGATTCGCATGTGAATGTGTTGAGGCATAGGCCTATTGCGTGCAGGCCACTGCCCCCGAGCCATCGTCATAGCCCGGACACCCAGCGTGGCACGACGCGGGGGCGGCGCTCGCATGAGCGCCGCCCCCGTGCAACCCGCGTGAGCGGGCAGCGTCAGAGCGTCAGCCGTTCAGGGCGTCGGACACGACCTGCTTGGCGGCCTCCTGGACCTCGGCCAGGTGCTCGGCACCCTTGAAGGACTCCGCGTAGATCTTGTACACGTCCTCGGTGCCCGACGGGCGAGCCGCGAACCACGCGGACTCCGTCGTCACCTTCAGGCCGCCGATGGGCGCATCGTTGCCGGGCGCGCGCACCAGCTTCGCGACGATCGGATCCCCGGCCAGCTCGGTCGCGGTCACGTCGTCCGCGGACAGGGCCGCGAGCTTCGCCTTCTCCTCGCGGGAGGCGGCAGCGTCGATACGAGCGTACGCGGAGGCGCCGAAGCGCTCCACCTGCTCCTCGTGCAGCTGCGACGGGGTCTTGCCGGTCACGGCCAGGATCTCCGAGGCGAGCAGCGCCAGGATGATGCCGTCCTTATCGGTCGACCACACGGTGCCGTCCTTGCGCAGGAACGAGGCTCCCGCACTCTCCTCGCCGCCGAAACCGACGGTGCCGGACAGCAGGCCGGGCACGAAGTACTTGAAGCCCACGGGCACCTCGATCAGCTTGCGGCCCATGGCGGCCACGACGCGGTCAATCAGCGCGGAAGACACGAGGGTCTTACCCACGGCCGCATCCTCGCTCCACCCGGGACGGTGCGTGAACAGGTACTCGATGGCCACAGCCAGGAAGTGGTTCGGGTTCATCAGGCCGTCGGGGGTGACGATGCCGTGGCGGTCCGAATCCGCGTCGTTGCCGGTCGCGATGTCGTAGGGGGTGTTGCCCTCGGCGTCGGGGGTCATGGCCTGACGCAGAGACGCCATCGCGTAGGGCGACGAGCAGTCCATGCGGATCTTGCCGTCCCAGTCCAGCGTCATGAACGGCCACGCCGGGTCCACCTCGGGGTTGACGACCGTCAGATCCAGGCCGTAACGCTCGCCGATGGCCGCCCAGTAGTCGATGGACGCGCCGCCCAGCGGGTCGGCGCCGATGCGCACGCCCGCGTTGCGGATCGCCTCAATGTCGACAACCTGGTCCAGCTGCGAGACGTAGAACTCCAGGTAATCGAAGGGTTTGATGTTCGGGTCGTGCAGCAGCTCGGAGCCGGTGACGCGCGGAACGTCCTTCCACTCGCCCGAATCCAGCAGCTCGTTCGCGCGCGCCGCGATCCAACCGGTCGCGTCCGTGTCAGCGGGGCCGCCGTGAGGCGGGTTGTACTTGAAGCCGCCGTCGCGCGGCGGGTTGTGGCTGGGGGTCACGACGATGCCGTCGGCCAGGCCGTCGCCCTCGGTGCGCAGATTCGCCGGCGCGCCGTTCGCGCCCAGGATCGCGACAGACACGGCGGGGGTCGGCGTGTAGGAGCCGCGCGAGTCAATGCGCGTGTCGATGCCGGCGGCCGCGAGGACCTCCAGGGCGGTGCGCCACGCGGGCTCGCTCAGGGCGTGCGTGTCACGGCCGATGAACAGGGGACCGTTGATGCCCTGGGAGGCGCGGTACTCGATGATCGCCGCGGTGATGGCGATGATGTGCGCCTCGTTGAACTTACCGTCCAGCGAAGCGCCGCGGTGGCCCGACGTTCCGAACGCGACGCGCTGTCCCACGTCGGTCGGGTCAGGGACGATGTCGTAGTAGGCGGAGATGACATCGTCGACGTTGATGAGGTCTTCTGGAAGGGCACGTGTGCCAGCTCGATCATGCATAGGGACAGTGTTGCACGTAACCTCCACTTCTGCGTAGGTCCGTCCACGGCGTGAAACAGCTCATTTCTTTTCCTGGTACGAGGCCGTGGCCGAGCGGGCGCAAAACCGCAGGTCAGCGCATATTGCGCCCCGGCCTCGTCCCCGATTGAGGAGCGCGTGGATGGACGTATTCCCAAATGAGGGAGGGAGCGACTATCCTATGAGAGGTCGGTCACCGCAGACCGTGGCTGTTTTGGCAGGAGGAACATCGTGGGATGGTTTGATTCCATCGAACATAACCGTTGGCTGAGCACCAACATGCAGGCGCTCATTGAAGAGGCCGAGGGGTCCATCGTGGCCACCGGCTTCGCGCACCTGGACGCAGACGGCAAACCGGACCTGACCAGGTCCATCGACCTGGCCGTCACGGGACGCATGGCGTACATCTTCTCCCTGGGTGCCCTCATGGGCCTGCCCGGCACCCGCCGCTACGCCGACCACGCTGTCAAGTCGCTGACCAAGTACTTCACCGACCCCGTCAACGGCGGCATGTGGTACCAGATCAAGCCCGAACCCGACGAGGATGGCCACGGCGTCCCCTGGGATGAGGCCTCCCGCGTGAAGTCCCAGTACCACACCGTCTACGCCCTGCTCGGTGTCGCCGCCGCGACCGTCGCCAACCGGCCCGGCGCCCACGAGCTGCTCGAGACCATGCTCCAGGAGCAGAAGGACTACTGGATCGACGACTACGGTCTCGTGTGGGATCAGTACGACGAGGCCTTCACCGAGCCTGAGCCCGTCCACGCCCTGGGCACTCTCATCCACACGATCGAGGCCTACATGGCCGCCGCCGAGGCCACAACCGAGCCCGAGTGGCTGGATCGCGCCGAAAAGATGGCGGCCTTCGCCCACAAGGTGGCCTCTAAGAACAACTGGCGCCTGCCCGAGTACTACAACGAGGAGTGGGAGCCCAGCCTCGAGGCCGGCAAGCTGTGCAACGACGGGCGCCGCTACCACGAGGGCTACGTCACCGGTCACTCCATGCAGCTCGCGCGTTTCGCTCTTCAGGTGCGCGCCGGCCTGCGCTCGATGGGCTGGGCCGTCCCCGACTACCTGCTCGAGCTCGGCACCGAACTCTTCGAGCGCGCACGCGTTGACGGCTGGCGTCGCATCGACGGCGCCCCCGGCTTCTCGACCGGCGTTGACAACAATGGTGATCCTGTGCCCGGCGAGGACGAGCATCAGCAGTGGGTCGTGTGTGAGGGCGTGTGCGCGACCGTCGCCGTGCGCCGAGCCATGCTCGACGACGGGCATCGCATCGACGAGGTCGAGCACTTCGAGCACTGCTACCGGTCCTTCATTGACTACATCCACGACTACCTGATCACCCAGCCCGGTCGCTGGATTCGCCGCCTCGGTCCTCACAATGAGAGCGTCCAGCCCGCCAAGTCCTCGCGCTGGGATGTGTACCACGCGATCCAGGCGATGCTCGCGATCCGCGTGCCGCTGTGGCCGCCGACGGCGCCCGCGCTTTCGCGCGGCCTCCTCGACCATCCCGAGGAGCCGGCGCCCGACAAGAAGTCCTGGAACTTCTTCGGCCTGCGCAGCTGAGAGCGCGGCTCAATTGCTGCGGATGGGCGGGGCCCGGGGCACACGCCCCGGGCCCCGCCTCTTTGTTCGCGCTGCGCGGTGAGCGCTGGAGCGATCCCGCAGATGTGGTGCGCGCCCGCCCCAACCTCTCACTCTGCCGCAGGGTGGGCGGTTCCTGTGCCCGTACCGTCGGCTTCGCGTGTGTGAGTCTGTTCCTGTAGGATGAGGCAGGTCTGGAGGGCTGTCTGAGTGGCCGAAAGAGACGGTCTTGAAAACCGTTGTGTCAGCAATGGCACCGGGGGTTCGAATCCCTCGCCCTCCGCCATGTCGACAGGTTCTCGGGCGTGTGTGGCGGGTGCGGTTCGCGTTCGCGGCAAAAATGTCCTAGAGTAGTCGGCACTGGAGACGTCGCATAGTCCGGTCGAGTGCGCCTCCCTGCTAAGGAGGTAGGGGTGCATAGCCCCTCGCGGGTTCAAATCCCGCCGTCTCCGCTCCCAGCCCCGGGATTCCGTTGGAATCCCGGGGCTTCGTCGTTGTCTGTTCCGGGCGCGGGATCTGTGTGCGTGGGTTCTGGGCGCGGGATCTGTGTGCCTGGGTTCTGGGCGTGGGCTGGCGTTTCCTGTGGCACCCGTCGTGCGGGCGGATCCGGTCAGGTCTTGTGGGTGGTTGCTGAACAATGTCGCACGTAATTTCCCTGTCAACCTTTGAAGAATTGAAATAGTGATGTTGCAATTCCAACGTTTCAGGGCGCAAGTGAAAACTGACCAAAGGAAATTACGTGCGACTTTTGTGTGGTGCCCGCCCTCTGGCCCCCGAGGGGTGGGAGGCTGGTGTGCGCGTGGGTCCTTTTGCTGGTCGCCTTAACCCGTTCCTGCGCAGCTGGGCCCGATAGGTGGCAGTGTGGGCGGCCTGCCTGGGCTACCACCTGTGGGGTTAACCTGCGCATGAAGGGGCCCAAGCAGCCACCTGTCCGGCCGATGGTGCCACCCCTGGGGCCAATGAGGCCACCCCTGAACTGAGCACATCCGTCGCCGCTCCTGGGACTGACCACCGACCCACACGTGATGTCCTATAACACCAGGTGTCCGCAGTTAGGTGCCCGTCGTTCGCGGATAGGAAACGAGTATGCGGATAGCTTATGAACATGCGGATAGCTTATGAACATGCGGATAGCTTCGTAACCTATCCGTGAGGGCGCAACCTATCCGCGAAGGCGTAACCTATCCGCGAGGGCACAACCTATCCGCGAGAGCGCAACCTATCCGTGAGGGCGCAACCTATCCGCAAGCGCGGATCAGTAGATCGTCACGTAGGTGCCCGAGGGGATCGTGTCGTGCAGCCACTTGGCGTCCGAGTAGCGCAGGCGCACGCATCCGTGGGACACGTGCCCGCCGAGGGTCCCGTCCAGTACCGACATGGTGCCCTCGTGGTAGAGAACCGAGTGGAACAGGTAGTCGCCGTGGAACTGCGTCCACCAGTAGGCGGTGTACCCGTGCCCGAAGGAGTGGCCGCGGTTCTTGATGGAGAAGGTGCCGGTGACGGTCGGGGTGGAGGGTTTTCCGACGGAGCAGGGCATGTCGGTCAGTGGCTGCCATGAGCCGGCCGCCCAGTAGAACGTCATGCAGTGCGGGGCGTTCGTATCGACGACGATCAGGTAGTTCGTGGGACTGTACAGGGTTTTCGCGTAGTTCCAGTCGGCCTCGAAGCTGGCGCGCCCGGACACCCAGAAGCCGCTCCACCGGTCGAAGTAGTTCCAGCTGCCGTCGACCATCGCCCAGGAGGTCGCCATCGCGCCCCCGGAGTTCGGGTCGAGGTAGTACCAGTTCGCGCCCTCCTGGAGCCATCCGGTGGCCATGGCACCCGAGGATCGCAGGTAGTACCAGGAGCCGTCGCGCAGCCATCCGGTGGCCATTGCACCGGACGAGTCCGCGTAGTACCAGCTGCCGCCCGCCTGGAACCAGCCGGTGGCCATCGCGCCGGAGTCGCCCAGGTAGTACCAGGCTCCGGCCCAGACCCACGCGGCTTCGCTCATAGCGCCGGAAGCGTCGAAGTGGTACCAGGTGCCGGCGATTGTGGTCCATCCGGTGGCCATCATGCCGCCGCGGTCGGGGTCGAGGTAGTACCAAGCGCCGTCGGAGACCTGCCATCCGGTGGTCATGGCCCCGGAGTCGGTCAGCAGGTACCAGGCCGCGCCGTCGCGGTACCAGCCGGTGCGCACGCCGTTCTCGGTCGACGCGTACCAGGCGCCGTCGGGCGCGCGGTACCAGCCATGGGGCACGAAGCCGTCGGCGTTGAAGGCGTAGCGCACGCCGCCGACGTCAAAGACGCCGTCCTTGAGCCATGTCCCGTCCGAACTCTCGTAGCGCCAGCCCTCGGCGTGGCGCACCCACTGGGAGGTGACGGGTGCTGGGGGTTCGGGTTCGGCGGGATTATCCGGCGCGGGTTCGGCGGGGTCACCCGGTTCGGGCTGCGCCGGGTCGGGCGTCGGGGGAGCGTCGTCCGACGAGGCCGGGGTGGCCTCAGGCGTCGCGGGGGTGGACCGGTCGGGGGTGGCTTCGGGCGAGGCGGGGGGTGCCTCGGGCGTGGCTGGTGCGGTGGGTGTGCTCGCACCCGACTGTGTGCCTGATTGTGGGCCGGATTGGGCGGCGGCTGGCGTTGCGGCGTCTGCGTCGACGTCGGTGGCAGCGGCTGATAGGGGGAAGAGGCCAACGCAGGCGAGCGTGGCTACCGATGCTCCGATGCATCGGATGAAGCGGATGCGGATCCTATTCATAATGGCACCTCACTGGTGGGGGATGACTCAATCTTAGGCGTCCAGTGGCGGGATGAGTGGCACGTTGGCGGTGGCATCGCGCCGGAGGAATAGGCCGTGCCCACGCGGGGCAGGGGCGTGCCCTGCGTGGGTGTGCTGGTACGGAGAAGCGCCTGAAGGCGTTGTGTCCCTACCTAAATTAGGCTTATGATACTTTTATAAAGCTTGTCAACACTTGTTCGTCTCGAAGGAACGGTCTCCGTGTCAAAGAAGGACATCATTATTCCCCTCGTGCCCGCGGCGCTCAGTGCTGCGCTCCTCGCCGGTGGGGTCACCGTGTTCTCCGCCTGCGAGCCCAGGCCGGACGGCACCTGGATGCACTGTCACCAGTGCCAGAACTCGGTGGCCGCCAGCGCGGCCGGCCTCGTCGTGTTCTTCGGAACCGCCGCGTTCGTCAAGAACAAGGGCGTGCGCCTGGCCCTCCAGGCCCTGTCGCTGATCGGCGCGATCGTCGTCTTCTTCATCCCCGGCGTCATCTGCCCGCTGTGCATGATGAAGACGATGCGCTGCCACACGGTGTTCCAGCCCTTCGTGCGCATCATGAGCGTCCTCGTTGCCGGTGGCGGCGTCGCCGCCCTGGTTCACACGCTCAAGAAGGACCGGGCCTCTCAGGCCTGATGTCGAGGCGGTGACACGCGCGCGCCTGACCCAGGCAACCATCAGGAGGGGAGCCGTCGCACTCGCGGCGGTTCTCCTCGTGTTGTCCGCGGCCTTCCTGGGCTACAACCATCACCGCGGCTCGCGTTACGCCGAGGCTGTCCGACTGGCCGAGGCCGGGGATACGACGGCGGCCTACGAGATCTTCACGGGTCTGGCGGGTTACTCGGACGCGAAGGAGCGTGCGGCGGGCCTCGTCGAGAAGGACCCGGCGCTGCCCTACCGCAAGGCTGCCAAGGGGGACCTGGTGACCTTCGGGTCCTTCGAACAGGATGGCGATGAGCTCAACGGCCCCGAGCCGATCCAGTGGATCGTCCTGGAGCGCTTCGGCGACAGGCTGCTGGTCCTGAGCGCCGATGTGTTGGACGGGCGCCAGTACAACCACGTGCCCTTCCAGGACGTGACGTGGGCGGACTCGGACCTGCGCGCGTGGATGAACGGCGACTTCTTCGATGCCGCGTTCACGCCCGCCCAGCAGGGGATCATCCCCTCGGTCCTCAACGACAACGCGGACCAGTCCATCACCGGCGCTGCGGGCGGCGCGCCCACGCAGGATCGCGTCTTTGCGCTGAGCGAGCAGGAGAGCGTCATCTACCTGAGTACGTCTGCCGCCCGCTCCGACATCGGCGCGGCACCCGCCAGCCAGGCGGCGGCCTCGGGCACCCTGTCCGTCAGCGAGGAGGGGACGGCCGACTGGTGGCTGCGTTCACCGGGCACCTACCCCTTCGCCGCGCAATACGTCGACGCCGCGGGCACCCCGCTCCCCAGCGGCGCGAACGTCGACGTGCTCTACGGGGTGCGCCCGGCCCTGTGGATCGATTGCGCCGAGGTCGGCGGAGGCGGGCAATGACCCGTGCGTTCGCGCTGCGCCTCGTTCCCCTCAAGAACCTGCGCGCACACCCGGTGCGCGCCGCGATCATCCTCATTCTCGCGCTCGCCCAGGCCGCATGCGTCTTCGGCGGGCTCGTCGCCCTCGACGGGATGCGCGCCGAGCTCAGCCTTGCCCAGCGCAGGCTTGGCGCCGACCTCGTCGTCTACCCGACGTCCTGCCTGAACAAGGTCGACAAAAAGAGCGTGACGATGCTGGGCACGCCCGCGCTGTGCGACCAGCCCAGATCGGCCCTGTCGCGCATGGGCGCCAACGAGGACATCGCAGCCGTCTCCTACCAGCTCACCATCGCCGACCAGACGCACGGCGACGATCCCCTGTGGGTCGTCGGCTACGACCCAGCGACCGACTTTGTGATCTCCCCGTGGATCGCCGAGGGTGAGGGAGTATCGCCCCAGGTGGGCACCGTCGCCGTGGGTTCCGCCGTCCCCCTCACGGACGCCGGCGACGTCACCATTTTCGGGCGTCAGTGGCCGGTGGGCGCCCACCTGGAGGCCACCGGCACCAGCCTGGATGCAGCCGTCTTCGTCTCCATGGACACCCTCAGCCAGGTCATCGCCGCCTCCACCCAGGCCGGCGTGGACACCTACGCCTCCCTGAACCCCGCCGAGGACTACACGGTCGCCCTCGTGCGCGTGGCTAACCCGGCAGATGTCCAGGCCGTGACAGAGTGGATCAACCTCTACGTGCGCAAAGTCAGCGCCGTACGATCCGACCTGACCGTGGCCACCACGGCCTCGGACATCCGGGCTCACCGAGCGGTCGTCCTCGGCGTCCTCGGCGCCGCCTGGCTGGTCCTGCTGGCCGCCCTCATGCTCGCCCAGCTGACCCTCATGAACGAACGCCGCCACGAGATCTACGTGTGGCGCTCGATCGGCGCCTCGCGGCGCGTCATCGCCCGCGTCCTGTCGGCCGAATCCCTGCTCGTCCACGTCGTCGGCGCGCTCGCGGGTGTCCTCGTCGGTGCCTGCGTGCTGCCCCTGGTCGGCGACGCGCCCGCGCTGGCGGCGCTGGCCTCGCCGGGCCGGTCCGTGCCCCTTGCCGCGCTCACCGTCGCCCTGCTGGTGGGCGCGGGGGTCGTGGGAACTCGCCTCGCCCTCGCGCGCGTCTCCCGCGGCGCCCAGGGTAATAAGCTGGCCCCCATCTAGGGCTTCAACAGGAGGAACAACATGTATTCGCTCGCGCGACTCCCGTGGATGAACCTGCGCGGATATCCGGTGCGCACGGGGACCCTCATGCTGTTCTCGGCGCTCATGACGATGGTCATGTTCGGCGGAACCATGCTCGTCTCGGGCATCGACCGCGGCCTGCGCACCGTCGAGTCGCGCCTGGGGGCCGACATCATGGTCGCCCCCGAGCAGGCCGACGCCGACTTCGACGCGCAGACCTTCCTGGTGAGCACCGAGCCATCCTACTTCTACATGGACGAGGCCATCCGCGACCAGGTGGCCGCCGTCGACGGCGTGGAGGCCGCCTCCGCCCAGCTGTTCCTCGCCACCGCCCGGGCCTCGTGCTGCGCGGGCCGCTACCAGGTCATCGCCTTTGACCCTGCCACCGACTTCACCGTCCAGCCGTGGATCGCCGACACGCTCGGGGAGGCGGGCCTCGGCGATATGGACGTGATCGTCGGCGCGAACGTGGGCGTGGCCAACCCGGAGAACTTCTCGCTCTTTGGCAACAAGCTGCGCGTCGTCGCCCAATTCGAGCCCACCGGATCGAGCCTGGATAACGCCGTGTACGCCAACTTTGACACCGCTCGGATCCTCATTGACTCGTCGCTGGACAAGGGGCTCAACAAGTACACGACCCTGGATACGGGCCACATCATTTCCTCGGTCATGGTGAGGGTCGCGCCCGGCGTGGACGCCGACGCGGTGGCGGCCGAGATCCAGGAGCGCGTGCCCGGTGTGTCCGTGGCGACGTCGACGACGATGGTCAGCGGGATCGCCCGATCGCTCGAGACTACGTCCCGCACGATCACCGCGCTGATCGCCCTCGTGTGGGGCGTGGGCTTGGCGATGGTCACCCTCGTTTTCGTCATGATGATCGTCGAGCGTAGGCGCGAGTTTGGCACGCTCGTCGCGGTCGGTGCCCACAAGGGCCTGGTCTCGCGCATCGTTCTGTCCGAGGCCGTGGTGGTCAACGCGGTCGGCGCGGGCGCCGGGATCATCGTGTCGGGCGTCCTCATCGTGTCCTTCTCGGGCCTCGTGCGGCAGACCATTGGGCTGGGCTTCCTGGTCCCCTCCATCCCCGTGATCGCGGGGCTGGCGGTGGGGACCGTGGCCGCCATGGGCCTCGTCGCCCTCGTATCATCGTGGATAGCTCTGCGCGCCCTGAACATGAAGGACGCCAGTGCCCTACTCAAGGAAGGCGAGTGACATGCTCATTGAAGCGACCTCCCTCACCAAGGATTTCCCCCGCGGCCGTCAGGGAACCCGCCTCTTCACGGCCGTTCACCCGCTCGACATCGCGCTGGAGGCGGGGCAGCTGACCGTGATCACCGGGCACTCGGGTAGCGGCAAGAGCACGCTGCTGTCCATGCTTGCCGGGATGCTCCCGCCCACCGCGGGCACCGTGTCCGTGGGCGGCGAGGACCTGTACGCGATGCGTGACGAGGAGCGCTCGCGCCTGCGCAACGAGCGCATCGGCCTGATCCCGCAGGGGCACACGGCGCTGCGCAGCCTGAGCGTCCTCGAGAACGTCCTGTTGCCCTCCGTGCTCTACGCGAAGGTGGAGCCGCCGCGCGAGCACGCCGAGGAACTGCTGGACCGCGTGGGCCTGGGTGACTTGGCGCAGGCCCGGCCCAATGAGCTGTCGGGCGGCGAGCTGCGCCGCGTCGCCGTAGCCCGCGCGCTCCTCATGACCCCAAGCGTCGTCCTGGCCGATGAGCCGACCGCCGGCCTGGACGCGCGTAATGCGACCGACGTTCTGTGCCTCCTGCGTGAGGCGGCCGACGGGGGAGCGGGGGTCCTTATCGTGACCCACGAGCCCGAGGCACGCCGCTACGCGAACCGCACATTCGCGATGGACGCGGGGCGTCTGACCTGCGAGGATGCGTCCTAGCGGGGGACGAGGCCGGGGCGGGGGCGCGCCCCTCGCGCCGTCTGGGTGCGCCCGCAGATAATCAACCCAACGATCGGTCAAGGGCATCGATAGAGGGGCGACGTCGTGTGCTCAGCCGACAACATCCCCGCATGTGAGTTGTGACACTCAAATCGTGGTGGATTGTCCCTCCGGTTTCGGCACTAGCGGTCATTATTTGCGCACTCGGTGGCCGACGTTTCCATGATTATTTGATAAATAGGTGCAGGCTGGCGTTTTTCGGCGCTGACCAAGAGTTCAGAGAAGTTGTTATATTGCCGTAATGCCCGGAATCTCAACGAAATACAACGGTGTAGTTGTGGTTGAGGCGATAACTGTCAGACATAGTGGAACTATCTCATCTTTCACTAGGCTGGGACACAAGTCCTGTCCATATTCTGTCGAAAGAAGGAGAAGTCGATGTCTCGACTGCGTCCGTTCCGCGCCCGTGTGGGCGTTGCGGGTGCTGCCAGTCTGGCTGCTCTCTCGCTTCTCGTCACGTCGCTGACACCCCTCGCCATGCGAGCCAGCGCCGCCGACGAAAGCGCGCAATCGCCTGACGTAGCGTCCTCCCAGGAAGCTACCACGGCCTCGTCCGATACTGAGGTGGCCGCCGCGCCCGCCGCCGAGGCCGGGGTTGAAGCCCCCGCCGCGGAAGCTGGCGCCGAGGCTCCCGCCGCGGAAGCTGGCGCCGAGGCTCCCGCCGCCGGGGTTGCCCCCGAGGATCAGCCCCGCACGCGCCGTACCCGTGCGGTCGCGGAAGACAAGGCGACCCTGGCCCTCAACGTCGTCAATGACTCGGAAACCCTGCGTAGCCACGACGAGCAGATCACGACGATTAACTTCTCCTGCTCCTCGGTGACCACCCCCTGTAAGGGCGCGCAGATCGAGCTGACGCTGCCCGGCCCCGTCACGCCGGACGGCCTCAAGCTCGCCGAGCGCGGCTACAGGGTCATCCCCGTGACCGGTGACAGCGTCGCCAAGACCACGAGCTCGACCGAGAAGAATCCCGACGGCAGCCGCGTGCAGCGCTACATCTTCAAGATGAAGGACCCGCTGCCCGCCGGTACGTCCGACCGTATCCAGGTCACCTGGAACTACGACTACTACGATGCACCGAACAACTCGACCACCACGCAGAACGTCGTCTTCTCGGCCAATAATGCGGAGAGTGTCGAGAAAGCACTGACCACCACCTGGACCGCCGATACCGACGTCGCGATCGAGAAGAGCGGTCCGACAAACCCGAATAACTACCCTGCTGTCGGCGGCGAAACGACCTATAAGCTGCGTTACGGATACCAGCAGATCGACCAAACCAACCCCAACAAGGTCGGTATCCGCTGGAACGGCTCCGCGATGAAGCGCGGCGATCTGAACGGCCTGGGCTTCGTGGGTGTCCAGAACATCAAGGTTGTGGACCCGCTGCCCGCTCAGGCCGTCTTCGTGACCGCCTCCGACGGCGGCGTCTACGATCCGGCGACCCACACCGTCACCTGGTCCTACGACAAGTGGTTCTGGCAGAACCCGATCGAGTCGACCGTCACCGTGAAGTATCCCGAGGGCACGGTCACGCTCGACGACACGGTCACCAACAAGGCGACCATCAGCGCCGAGGTCATGAACGACCCGAAGACCATCCGCACGAAGAGCTCCGAGATTACGCACGGCTTCGCCGAGCGCAAGGTCGGCGGCCGCATCATGAAGACCGGCAACGACTATCAGTACCAGGTTCGTCGCGGTCTCTACCCGTGGCGTTTCGCCGGTATCAACTCGGGTAACACCACCCTTCACTTCCGCTGGGAAGACACCCTGCCCTGCACCTGGTCCACCCAGGACGCCAAGGCCGCCGGCGATTCATGCGACAAGCCCACCATGGTGAGCCCCTACCGCTTCACAGTCTTTTCCAAGTCCGGCTACGAGGAAAATGGCGGCTGGACCCTCGAGTACTGGACCAACAAGGGCAACCACGAGACCGTCAACTACACGAAGACGACCGGCCTGACCCTGCCCGAGGGCGAGTGGATCACCCGCTTCACCATCGACACCGATGCCGTTCCCGGATCCAGCCCTCAGGCGTGGCTGCACGGTACTGCTCCTGCGGATCTTCCGACCAAGGAGCCCGCGGACTTCGCTTCGCACTACAACCCTGTGTTACCGCCGGAGAGGTACTACAACTACGTGGCCTCCCCGGACTACGTGCGCTTCCAGAACTGCGCCACCGGCACGGTGACCGACAAGGACACCGGCACCGTCGTCACCTCGAGCGACGAGCTCTGCTCCTGGATGCGCGTGCGCGACGAGTTCCCCTCCGTCCAGGCCTACAAGGCCGTGCGCACCAACCCCGTGGTCGTGGGTAAGCCCGCCACCTTCTTCATCAACGGCACCGCTAAGGCGAAGTCCGAGGGTGGTACGCCCACTCCGTTCACGATCGTGGACCTCCTCCCCGAGGGTTTTGACGTGGACGATGCCTCCAAGATTGTTCCCGAGAAGCGCTCGACGCTGAAGAACCCCGACGGCACCCCCTACGACCTGAGCAAGGTGACGGTGGAGATTGAGAAGGACTACAACGGATCGGGTCGTACCCTCATCCGTTGGAACGTTCCGGACCCGGTCGAGGGCAGCCTGTACTCGACCTTCGACGTCAACGTTCTCGCCACGGCTCCGGCTGGTAAGAACACGAACGAGGCCATGGCGTTCACGCCCGGCGACGGCGCGAAGGCGACCGCCGAAGACAAGAGCCTGCGCAACACGAACTACTGCATCGGTAGCCGCGCGATCGACACCTTCGACGTGAACAAGAACGGCTCGACCACCGACTACGTGTGTAACGCCGCAACCGACTTCAACGTGGCCACGACCCCGTCGATGGCAATCACGAAGGAAGTCAAGGGCAACAAGAACGCCGACTTCGTTCCGGCCGGTGAGATCGCCGAGATCGACCCGGGTGCCGACGGCGCCTACCGTTTCACGATCGCCAACTCCGGTAATGCCCCCCTGACGAATGTGGTCGCCTACGACGTCCTGCCCCACCTGAACGACGTGGGCGTTGGCCCCGCTTCCTCACAGGCTCGCGGCTCGCACTGGAAGCCGAACCTGAACTCCACGGATTGGGTGTTCCAGTCGGTGAAGGAGAAGCCGGGTCGCGATCCGGAGGTCACGCCGGTTCCGGCCTCGGACATCACGATCCAGTACTCCACGGTTCCCAACCCCTGCCGAGGCGAGGTCCTCTCTGCGGGTGGTGCCATGAACGCTGGACCGGCTGGTTGTACCCCTGACGCGTGGGGCGACGCTCCCGCCGACCTGACGATGATCACGGGCTTCCGTCTGGTGATGAACCGTGACATCGAGGTGGGTGAGAAGATCCGCTTCGTTGCGACCATGACCTCCCCGGTCACCGCGAACCTGATTGCCTGGAACTCCGTGGCCATGTCCGGTGGCTCCATGCAGAACGGCAAGGTGTCCTACCTCCTGCCGAACGAGGCCCCCAAGGTCGGCATCAACGTGTCCTCCGATGTGGAGCTCACCAAGACGGTTGCTCGGGTGAAGATGAACGGTGATGAGCCGGTTCGTGACGCCAACGGCATTCCCGAGACGCTTGAGTCGACCGACCCGATCATGCCGGGTGACTACATGCTGTACAAGGTGAACCTGAAGGCCAAGGGCCCGGCGGTTGCCTCGGGCATGAATGTTGCTGACGCTCTGCCTTCTGGTGTGGAGTACGTGTCCTCCGAGACGCGTGTCTGCCAGGATGGTGCGACGAACCCCTGCACGGGCCCGGTCTACGCCACCGCTTCCTACGATGCGGCTGCCGGCACCTGGAGTGCGATGGAGTCCGGCATTCTCAACACCAACCTCAACGTTGGTGGTACCGAGACGCTGTACGTCCTCGTGAAGGTCAAGCCCTCGACCGAGGGTTCGACCATTACGAACACGGCGACCCTGGGTGAGTTCGATCAGGTCGACTCCAACCCGGACAACAACAAGGACAGCGCGACCTTCAAGGTGGGTGGCACCCTGTCGGGCACCATTTATAACGATGCAGATGCCTGGTGGTACTTCAATGACGCTGATAAGCCTTTCGAGGGTGTGACGGTTCGTCTGCTGGATGCGGATGGCAACCCGGTGAAGGACGCTTCTGGTGTGGACATCACCACGAAGACCGACGCCGACGGTAAGTACACCTTTACCCGTCTGCCGCTGGGCTCGTACAAGGTTGAGGTCGTCCCGGGTGAGGTGAAGGTTGACGGCGCTGACGTGAACCTGGCTGACTACAAGCAGACCTACGGCTACGGCTCGTCGGTGACGCGTGATCAGGTTGGTCAGGGCAAGCTCGTGACGCCCGCGCCGATCGAGCTGACCGCTGCTGCTCCCAATGCCACGAAGATTGACTTCGCGTTCGTGAAGCCTGTGTCGGTGGGTAACTTCGTGTGGTTTGACGCGAACAAGGACGGTATTCAGGATGCGGATGAGGTCGGCGTTGCCGGCGTCACCGTCACCATGGATGGACAGCTGGACATGGATCCGCTCCTCGATGCCGATGGCAACCTCGTCAAGCCCGTGACCACGGATGCCAACGGCAAGTACGTCTTCACGAACCTGCTGCCCGGCTCCTATGGCCTGACCTTCACTATCCCGGCTGGCTACTCCGAGACCGTGAAGAAGGCGGGCGATGATCGCACCGTCGATTCCGATGGCGCGGAAACCTGGCCTGTTCTGAAGCAGGGTCAGGACGACATGACCGTCGATCTTGGTTTGATTGCCGACGGCACGATTGGTGACACGCTGTTCTGGGACGTCGACAACAATGGTGGTTCCGAGCCCTCGGGCGCGGATAAGCCGCTGGCCGGCGTGACCGTCAAGCTCACCTACACGACCCCCGCGGGTGTGGAGAAGACGCTGACCACGGTCACGGACGAGAACGGCAAGTACTCGTTCAAGGATCTGGCTCCCGGCGATTACGTCGTGACCGTTGACAAGGCCTCCCTTGCCACCGTGTGCCCCGAGTGCACTGCTCAGTCTCATGCTCCTTCGGGTGACTTGACGGCCTCGGAGGGGCAGGAGCTCTCCCTCACCTCCAAGGTGACGCTGAACCCGGGGTTGATGTCGAACAATGACCAGGATTGGGCGTTCACCGGCGTCGCCAACACGGCGATCGTCAAGGCGATTGCGGATCCGGTGGAGGTTCCGGCGGGTGGTTTCACCCCTGGTACGTCGGTGACGTATACGCTGACGGTGACGAACGAGGGCCCGAGCCCGGCGACCGGTGTGGTTGCGCAGGATAAGTTGCCTTCTGGTGTGACGTTCGAGTACGCCGATGGTGACGGTACGTATGATGCTGCTTCTGGTAAGTGGGATCTGAGTGGTGAGGTGATCGAGAAGGGCGCGACGCGCACCCTGCACATCACTGTCACTGTTGATGCGTCTGCTGCTGGTTCGGTTGTGACGAATACGGCCACGATCGAGAAGCAGGATCAGATCGGTGATAAGACGCCGGACAACACCTCGTCCGTGCCGTTGACCGCCGGCTACACGATCGCTGGCAAGCTGTACAACGATGCGGATGCCTCGTTCAACTCCAGCGATTCGGAGGCCCCGTACGCGGGCGTCACGGTTGCGTTGTTGAAGAGGGATGGCACCCCCGTCCTGGATAAGGACGGCAACCCGGTCACGGCTGTGACGGATGCTGAGGGTAAGTACTCCTTCGTGGGTCTGCCGCTGGGCGAGTACTCGGTCAGCGTCGTTGATCCGACCTCTGGCCCGCTGGCGGGTACTAAGCCCACGGAGGCCTACACGGGCCGGTACAAGACGAGTGCGGATGTGACGATCGCTGAGGCGACCGGGTCGGTCATTGACGTGAACTTCGGTTTCGTTAAGCCTGCTTCTGTTGGTGACTACACCTGGATGGACGTCAACCGTGATGGTCTCCAGGATGCCGATGAGCCGGCTCTGCCGGGCGTGACGGTGACCCTGACCTACGAGGACGGCTCTGCCGTGACCGATGCCTCGGGCAACGTCGTTACAGCGAAGACGAGCGATGCGAATGGCAAGTACTCCTTCGAGAACCTGCTGCCCGGCGGCTACAAGGTGTCCTTCCAGGCGCCCGCAGGCTTTGAGGCGACGACCTCGGATGCCGGAGACGACCGCGCTGCCGACTCCAACGGAGCTACGGCTTCGGTCACCGTGGCTCAGGGGCAGACGGATGACACGATTGACTTCGGTGCCGTTGGTACTGGTGTGATTGGTGATCAGCTCTTCGTTGATGTCAACAACAACGGTGGGTCTGCCCCTGACGGCGGTGATAAGCCGTTGGTGGGTGTGAAGGTGACGCTGACGTGGACGGGTCCGGGTGGTATCACTCGCACGTATGAGACTGTGACGGATGCGCAGGGTCAGTACAAGTTTGAGAACCTGTTGCCTGGTGAGTACAAGGTGGAGGTTGATCCGACTTCTCTGCTGGCGGCTGAGCCGCTCCTGGATGTGCTCACCCACTCGCCTGCTGGCGACGTGGATGCCAAGACCGTGGTTGATGCTGCTACGAAGGCTGATGCTGCTCAGTTGGCGCAGGCGTTCAAGCTCACGGCTGACCTGACGCTGACGGGTGAAGCGAACCAGAATCTTGATCAGGATTGGGGCTTGAGTATCTCGGCTGACACCGCGATCCTTAAGGCGATCACCGATCCGGATGAGGAGGCTCAGGAGTCTTTCGAGTTCACTCCGGGTCAGCGCGTGACCTACACGCTGACGCTGACCAATAACGGTCCGGGAGTGGCGACGGGCGTGACTGCTAGCGATCAGCTTCCTGCGGGTGTTGCGTTCGTGTCCGCCCAGGGTGATGGCTCCTACGACTCGGCGACGGGTGTGTGGGATCTGTCTGATGCGCCCCTGGCCAAGGGTGATGTTAAGACGATTGTGATCACGGTGGATATCACCGGTGAGGGCGCTGGCACGCTGGTGACCAACGTTGCCAGGATTACTCACCAGGATCAGGTGGGTGATGATCCGACCAACAACGAGTCCTCGGCCTCGTTCAAGGGCGGGTACAACCTGGGTGGCACGATTTACCGTGACTCGGACGCGTCCTACTCCAAGGGCGATGACGAGCAGCGCTTCAAGGGCGTCACGGTCGCGCTGCTGAACGAGGACGGCACCCCCGTCCTGGATGCCAACGGTGATCCCATGACTGTGATGACCGACGAGAATGGTGCCTACCAGTTCGTGGGCCTGGCGCCGGGGGCCTACCGCGTGGTGATCGTTGATCCCGATAAGGGTGATCTGGCGGGGCTGCTGCCCACCCAGGCCTACACGGGCCGGGGTGCCACCCAGGCTGCGGTCACCATCTCTGATGCGTCGGTGCAGGGCGTGGACTTTGGCATGGTTGCTCCCGCCACGATTGGTGATCGGGTGTGGGATGACAAGAACGCTAACGGCAGTGATGAGGGCGAGCCCGGCATCGCGAACGTGACCGTGATCCTCACCGACGCCAACGGCGCCGAGGTGGCTCGTACCACCACCGACGCTAACGGCAACTACCGGTTCACCGGCCTGATCCCGGGTACCTACACCGTCTCCATCGAGGCCCCGGACGGCTATGCGGCTGCGACCACCTCGATGAGCGTGAGCGTGGGTGAAGGTGAGGAGAACCTGGATGTGGACTTCCCGCTGACCCTCATCCCGGCGCCCACCCCCAGCCAGGCACACAAGGTACTGGTCAACAGGGCCCCCGCCCTGGCCCGCACCGGCACCGACGCCACCATCATCGCAGGCATGGCAACCCTGGCAGCCGCAGCAGGCATCCTCGCACTGGCAACCAAACGCCGCCGCGACCGCGAGGACGCCTAACCCCACAGCGGGGTGAACCCCCACAGCGGGGCAAGCCCTGCCAAGGTGACGAGGGGGCGCGAGACCACACCGGTCCCGCGCCCCCTCCCGCATACCCACAACCCCGCGCCCCACCCCGCCCTAACCCCATGACTGCGCTCCGGCCTCGTCAATGAACGAAGGCCCCCAGCGCGTGTGGTACGCGCGGCGCGGGACGCAGATGAGGGTGGGAACAACTAGGCTTGGAGGGTGACCACAGCTCTGTATCGCCGGTATCGCCCCGACACCTTTGACCAGGTGATCGGCCAGGAACACGTGACGGAGCCGCTCAAGGCGGCGCTGCGCGCGAATCGCGTGACGCACGCGTACCTGTTCTCCGGGCCGCGCGGATGCGGCAAGACCACGTCGGCGCGCATCTTGGCGCGCTGCCTGAACTGCGCGCAGGGCCCCACAGACACCCCCTGCGGACAGTGCGAATCGTGCCGCGAGCTGGCCACCGGCGGCCCCGGCTCGCTCGACGTCGTCGAAATCGACGCGGCCTCGCACGGCGGCGTCGATGACGCGCGTGACCTGCGCGAGCGCGCCACCTTCGCGCCGGTGCGCGACCGCTACAAGATCTTCATCATCGACGAGGCCCACATGGTCACGAACCAGGGCTTCAACGCGCTGCTCAAGCTCGTCGAGGAGCCGCCCGAGCACGTCAAGTTCGTCTTCGCGACGACGGAACCCGAGCGCGTCATCGGCACGATCCGCTCGCGTACCCACCACTACCCGTTCCGCTTGGTCCCGCCGGACGTCCTTGGCCCGTATCTGACGACCCTGTGCGCCGAGGACGTCCGGCGGGACCAAGCGGAACGGGTAGTGGTGGGTACGCGAGCGGATC